>Ga0302286_10001786_pt1 | contig 15528 bp, 14 predicted proteins | sample III_Fen_E2_3_FD_198765 | JGI IMG/M metagenome (GOLD analysis project Ga0302286, IMG submission 198765) | Peat permafrost microbial communities from Stordalen Mire near Abisko, Sweden - III_Fen_E2_3 | ecosystem: Environmental > Terrestrial > Soil > Wetlands > Permafrost | place: Sweden: Abisko...
GTTGAACCACTAGCTGAAATTGCTGGTATTGCAGGTAAACTATTTACGGTAACAGTAACAGGTAGTGAATTTATACTTGTACAATTATTCGCATCTGTAATTTTAACAGTATAATTCCCTGCTAAATTTGCCGAAATACTTTGACTTGTTGCTCCCGTTGACCATTGGTATGTAAAGCCATTTGGTGCAGAAAGGGAAACAGTATTACCTTGACAAATTGTTGTTGCTCCACCAGTTGTTATCGAAGGCGTTACTGGTATACTATCAATTGTAACTGGCGATGAACTTGCACTTTTACAACCATTATTATCAACGACTGTAACGGTATAGTTACCTACCAAAGCAGCTGCAATACTTTCTGTAGTTTCTCCACTAGACCATAAGTATGAATAACCCACAGGAGCTGAAAGTGGAACAGTATTTCCGTTACAAATTGTTGTAGCCCCACTAACGGTAATTGAAGGTGTTACAGGTAATGGGTTTATCATAATCTTTAATGTATCCGACCAAAGACTATATCCACAAATAGTTTGATTATGACGACAATTTAAACTTGCAACACCTGTAAATCCAGAGGTCCACGCAATAGAACATGTTCCATTATTATTAGTAATAACACCAGCATTTGCAGGGCTTAAAGCCCATTCATTGCTAGAACCTCCCGAATTAGAAGCTGAATAAGTCGAATTAGAAGGATTGAGACACAAATTAGTTGGTCCAGTTATTACGGGTTTACCATTAGAATATTGCCCAACAGTTAAGGTAATTGAGATAACACTAGCTGTATTACTTGTGCCGCACGAAGGTTTTGCGTAAATAGTAACAGTCCCAGTAACTGTTACAACTAAAGTATTCCCAGCCCCTAAATATATTGCACCAGTACATTGATTATTAATATCTGGCACAGCACTATACCATGTGATTTGAGAACTTGTATATCCAACAAAGGTTAAGGTAGTCTGAGACCCATAACAGACGCTTGTTCCACTACTACTGCTAATTGAATATGCAAAAAGATTAGTCATATACCCTAAGATTATGCCTAATACTAGTAAAGTTCTTTTCATAATTATTTATTTTAAGATTTTAATTCGTTTTGAAACTTGTATTGAATTGTTGTTTGAAAAATCAGTAATTAGTTCCTCAGAAATCAGAATAGACAGACCAGTATCTGTTACTACTAAATATGTGTTTATAGTTTGAGGATATTTTATATGCCTAACATAAATTCCACATTGTAGACCTTCTGCAACCGCTTTTCTTAATAGGCAATCAATCAATGTTTTCATGTACTTTCCCCTTTAATTAAAGGCAATTTAGTCGGTTTTTCTGGGAATATCGGTTTATGTTTTGGTTCAATCAATGGTTTTGTTTTAGGTTCTTTAATAATTGGGGTGGGTTCTGTTTTAATTATTTTCATTGCCATAACTTTAATATTGTAAGATTTATTTGCGATTTTTCTCGTAACACAATAATATGAATTTTAATCGACTTATTCTTATTATGATACAAATATAATAAATATAACCGCATGCGGTTACAATATATGCGATATTTTTTTCGAGTTTGGTTGAAATAAACCATAATGGAAAAAACTTTAGATAATAAGCACTTTGACCAAATTTTCGGGCAATTTGTCCGCAAAAAACGAATAGAATTTGGATGGTCACAAGAGGAGCTTGCTACTAAAATTGGCAATAATTATCAAAATATATCAAGACTTGAGCGTGGTGAAATAAGTCCAACTTTATTTTGGTGTTCAAAATTAGCATCCGTTTTTGAAATGCCTTTATATGTGTTAATTAAAGAATTTGATTCATAAAACGCCACTTGACACAACGTGCATCAACGATAATTTACTTATGTTATTGAACTAATTTATTTAGTCGTGAAAATTTCACATCAATGATTATTAAGAAAAATAAACAATACATTGGTTGATACAGCATCCCAATAATAAAACGTAATATCTTCCTTAACTATTAAGTGCATTCCCAAGTGCGAAAATGGTTCTAAAACTGAATTAATCAATACGCTCATTCAAATAATCCAATATTTTAAAATGAGATTAATTCGCATCACCTACATGAAACGTATCGAATAATGAATTATCAAAAGCCGTAAAAAATTCAATTGTCAACAATATTCCACTTTCTATAAGTCACATTACTACAGTCAAACAGCAGATTTTTAAGCCATTTAAAAAAAATACAGAGATTTATTATTTTGTGTTTGAAATTTATATAAATATTCCGTAATATTGCACTCCCAAAGCGAAAATTTTGGGTCCATAGCTCAGCTGGTTAGAGCACCTGACTCATAATCAGGGGGTCGTAGGATCGTGCCCTACTGGGCCCACAGAAAATCAAGGAGTTACAGATGTTAAGATCTTAACTCCTTTTTTTATGCCCAAATTTTGCATAAAAATCACATATTAAATTTAATCTAATTAAATGCTGTTTTTATTTCTTTAGCTAATGTTTTAATTCGTGAAATAGCATTGTCAACATTCCCAAAGCAAAAATTCTTGTTTTCAAGGACGATTTTGCCATCGATTATCACAGAATCTACATCATTGCCATTTAAGCTATATACGATTTGAGAATAGGCATTATAAAGCGGTTGCGTGTGTGCTTGATTAATGTCAATTATAATCATATCGGCACACTTCCCTATCTCTAGCGAACCTGTTATTGAATCTAAACCTAAAGCTTTTGCTCCATTTATTGTTGCCATTGTAATTATATCGCGAGCATTGCCTGCCGTTGGGTCATGATGGTTTAGTTTATGGATTAATGCTGCAACCTTCATTTCGGTAAACATATCGAGCGAATTATTGCTAACAACACCATCGGTACCAAGTGCTACATTACCTCCAGCTTTTTGCATAAATGGAATAGGTGCAACTCCACTTACTAGCTTTAAATTACTTTGTGGATTATTTACTACCGACACATTTTTCTGAACCATTAGTGCAACATCTTCTTCGCTAAAGTAAACACAGTGTGCGGCTATCGTTTTGCCATCTAAGCAGCCTATTTTGTTTAAATATTGTAATGGCGTTAGTCCTTTGTTTTCGATACTTTGTTCGTACTCGTACGATGTTTCCGATAAATGAATATGGAAAGGCACATCGTACTTATTTGCTAAAGCACGAGCTTTTATTAACCATTCTTCCGAACAAGTGTATGGACTGTGAGGGCCTACAGCAAAGTTTATTAATTGACTATTTTTATATGTCAAGATTTGTTGTTCAGTAAAATCGAGAGCATGTTGTGGTGTTGGATTATTGGGCACAGGAAAGTCGAGTATTCCTTCACTCAGCACGCAACGAATCCCAATTTCTTCGCAAAGTTTTGCTATATCATTTTCAAAATAATACATATCGGCAAAACATGTTGTTCCAAAACGTATCATTTCGTGAATTGCTATTTCTGCACCTATCTTTACATTTTCGGCATTTAAAAACTTTGCTTCGGCAGGAAAAATAAATTCGTTCAACCATTTTTGTAATGGCATATCATCGGCCATTCCACGAAATATTGTCATTGGAATATGCGTATGACTATTAATAAGTCCAGGCATAACAATATTTCCTTTCGCGTCTATTACTTTGGTCGCAGTATACGTTTCGGAAAGAGCGTTTTCACCTATGTCAATTATTTTGCCATTTGCAATTGCAATTGCTCCATTTTCAATAATGGTATATTCTTTATCGATAGTTACGATAAATGCATTGGTAATAAGAATGTCGGCTGTCATGTTAAAAGTCTTTATAGAGCAGGTATTTGCATCGAATAAGCTTAAAAGCATCTAAGTCGTTTTGCCAACTTGCTCTGATTTGTTGTTCCGGAATGTTATCGATGATTTGTTGTTTCAATTCCTCATTACCACTTAATCGTGTAAAGAATGAATTAAAGAAGTTTTGCTTTTCTTTAAGTGTTGTGTTTTTATATGCATACGCAATAATAGCAATATTTATTTTTCCCTCATCGTAAGGTGGAAATGCTCGTTTCGAACGATAATCGATGCCATTGCATGTTTGTCCAATAAATAATGGAAGCTTACAAACATCGGGAATACTTCGTGGTTTAAAATTAAACGATTTTACATTAAAGCCAGGATGTCCAATAACCTGAAATGGATAGTCGGTTCCTCTACCAACACTCATCACAGTACCTTCAAACAAACATAAAGTTGGATATAATTGAATAGATAATGCATTTGGTAAATTTGGTGATGGTTTTATTGGAACATCAAATCGGGTTTTGTGGGTATAACCTAAACATTCGATAACAGTCAATTTTGTTCGTTTCCCTAATGCTAACCAACCTTCGCCATTTACCATTAAGGCATATTCTCCAATAGTCATTCCATACACAATAGGAACGGTATGCATGCCCACAAACGATTGATATTGTTTTTTAAGAACAGGACCATCGATATAATATCCGTTTGGATTTGGTCTATCGAGAACCATGAATGGAACATTTTGTTCGGCACATGCTTCCATAACGTAATGCATGGTCGATATGTATGTATAGAATCGAACACCTACATCTTGAATATCAAACAACACTAAATCGATTCCTGCAAGATCTTCCTTTTTTGGTTTATGGTAATTCCCATACAATGAAATGACAGGCAATTGTGTTAATGAATCGATTGAATTTGATACAGCTTCACCAGCATCTGCCTTTCCTCTAAAGCCATGTTCGGGACTAAAAATAAGTTTTATGTTTATTCCCAACGAAAGAAGTGAATCGACAATATTTTTTTTATTAATAAAAGAGGTGTGATTTGCAACAACAGCAATGGTTTTTCCTTTAAGCAATGGGAGATATTGTTCTGTTCTATTAGCTCCGGGAGTAACCGTTTGAGCGAATAAATGAGATACCAATAATATACTCAAAAAACAGAGACTAAACCCTTGCTTCATTTTTTTGTTTTATATTTGCCAAATCTACTAAAAAGTATTGATTTGAATCTAGAACTTTTTATTGCTCGTAAAATTTTAAAGGGCAACAACCATGCAAATATATCAAAACCAATTATAAAAATTGCAAAAATTGCTATTGCAATAAGCGTTGCTATGATGATTATATCGGTTGCAATAGTAATTGGATTTAAATCGACCATCAGAAATAAGGTTATTGGCTTTGGTGCACATCTTCAAATCGTCAATTTTGAGATAAATTCGTCATACGAAATGTCGCCTATTCGTAAAGATATTTCGTGCATTCCTGCTATAAAAAAACTTGAAGGAATTAAACATGTTCAGGTATTTGCAATCAAATCGGGAATCATTAAAACGAAAGATAAAGTTCAAGGAGTTGTTTTAAAAGGCGTAGGATCCGATTTCGACTGGTCGTTTTTTAAGGAAAACCTAGTTGAAGGAAATCTTTTTACGGTGAAAGACGATAGTGCAACATCGAAAGTTGTGATCTCGAAATATTTTGCCAATCTCCTAAACTTAAAAGTTGGACAAACATTTACAACTTCTTTTGTTCCCAAATCTACATCCGAAAATATTCGCTATCGAGTATTTAAAGTGTCTGGAATTTATTGCACTAATCTTGAAGAGTTCGATAAAAAAATGATTCTAGCTGATATCGGTCATGTTCAAAAATTAAACAATTGGAATTCTGATCAAGTTGGTGGTTACGAAATTTCAATAAACGATTTTGGTGATATTGATAAAATGCAAGAAAAGGTTCAAGATGAAGTTGGTTTTGGCTTTTTACCCGATGGATCAAAACTAAAACTACAAAGTATTGAAGAGTTAAATCCTCAAATCTTCGATTGGCTTTCGTTACTCGACATGAATGTTTGGGTTATTTTAATATTAATGATTTTAGTTGCAGGAATGAATATGATTTCGGGCTTACTCGTTATTATTTTAGAAAAAACCAATATGATTGGAATATTAAAATCGCTTGGTGCAAAGAATGTAAGCATTCGCAAAATATTTTTATATAACGCTGCGTTTATTGTGGGCTGGGGTTTACTGTGGGGAAATGTTTTAGGCATAGGCTTATGTTTAATACAATATTACTTTAAAATAATGCCATTAAATGCTGAATCATATTTCATAAGTTATGTGCCTATTAACTTACAAATAGTACATTTGCTTTTAATTAATATCGGAACCTTACTTGCTACGGTAGCAATGTTGTTATTACCATCATATATAATAACAAGCATTAGTCCTGCCAAAGCTATTAAATTTGAATAATATATCTATGCTTTACTTATCACCTCAAAACTGGAACGATTACGAACTGATTGATTCAGGCGAATTTGAAAAATTGGAACGATTTGGATCGTTTGTTACCATTCGACCAGAACCGCAAGCCGTTTGGGATCGCACTCTTTCATACAAAGAATGGGAAAAACGTGCAAATGTGAGGTTTGTATTCAAATCGAACAATTCAGGTATTTGGGAAAAGTTTGGTTCAATGCCCGATGAATGGACAGTTGGATATCAACCATCTGCATTACAATTTAAGTTAAAGCTTACCGGATTTAAACACGTTGGAGTATTTCCCGAGCAAGCGGTTAATTGGGATTATATTACAAAAAACGTTAAAACTCTGGGCATCGAAGAACCAAAGTTTTTAAATCTTTTTGCTTATACCGGAATCTCTTCGGTAGCAGCTCGAACGGCTGGTGCAAAAGTAACCCATGTTGATTCTGTTAAACAAGTAGTTACTTGGGCAAATGAAAATTTGATGTTATCGAAAAAAGCTGATATTCGTTGGATTGTAGAAGATGCACGTAAATTTGTTCAAAAAGAAATAGCTCGAGGCAATACCTATAATGGAATCATACTTGATCCTCCAGCGTTTGGTGTTGGTGCTAAAGGTGAAAACTGGAAATTGGAACGCGACATCACACAACTTTTAAAAGAAGTGTCACGTATACTCGATCGCAAAAATTATTTTTTAATTCTCAATTCATATTCATTGGGCTTTTCGAGTATGATACTTGAAAATTTAATAGAAGATATTTTTAAAGATTTTAAAGCTCCTAAAGAATATGGCGAGTTATTTTTGCAAGATTCTTTTAAAAAGAAACTACCTTTGGGCGTCTTTGCTCGATTTAGTAGTGCAAAACAATAGAGGTTTTTGTTATAGTAGGTAATTGTTCGTCGTCTAAAAAGCGATGTTCACCGATTTCATAAATATAAACAAAAAGAAAAAATGTGTATATTTACGCCACAAAATAAAAAGGGCTTAACTAATCGTAAAATGGAGTTTACAGCAAAGCAAATCGCGCAACTTTTGAATGGTGCGATAGAAGGAAATGGAGATGTAACTGTTTCAACTTTAGCTAAAATAGAAGAAGGAAAACCTGGAGCACTGTCATTTTTGGCAAATCCAAAATATATATCATATGCTTATACCTCTAAAGCATCTGTGTTGTTGGTTAATAAAACTTTTGTAGCAGAAAAACCAATATCATGCACAATTATTCGTGTTGATGATTCATATTCTGCATTCGCAAAGCTACTTACAATGTTTCAAAAAGGGCTGATTAAGAAACGTAAAGTTTCAAAAACAGCTAAAGTTTCGAAAACAGCTAAAATAGGAAAAAATGTTTATGTAGGTGAGTTTGTTTTTATTGGCGAAAATGTTGTAATTGGTGACAATTCAACTATTTATCACAATGTAACTATTCACGATAACTGTAAATTAGGAACAAATACACTTGTTTATTCGGGATGTGTTTTTCTTGATGACTGTGTAATTGGCAACGATTGCGTATTTTTAGCAGGAGCGGTAATTGGTACCGATGGATTTGGTTTTGCACCATTAAAAGAAGGTGGTTATGCTAAAATTCCTCAAACAGGAAATGTAGTAATCGAAGATAATGTTGAAATTGGTTCTAATGCAACTGTCGATAGAGCTACAATGGGATCAACACTTATAAAACGTGGAGCTAAAATCGATAATTTATGCGAACTAGCTCATAATTGCGAAATAGGAGAAGATACTGTTATTGTTGGTCAATCAGGAATTGCTGGCTCAACAAAAGTTGGTAGAAACGTTATGATTGGCGGACATGTAGCTATTGCTGGACACATCAAAGTTGGCGACAATGTTCGTATTGCTGGAAAAGCTGGCGTTATGAAAAGTGTTGAAGATGGCGAAATTATAATGGGTTCACCTGCATACAACGCTCGAAAATATAAAGAATCGTACGTTTATTTTAAAAATCTCGATAAACTTGAGGCTCGTATCAAACAATTAGAAGAAGAGCTAAAAGCATTAAAAGGAGATAAATAATCCTTGCATTTAAATAAAAATGGCACTCGCCAGTAAATAAAATAGTCATTATGGATTCGAACGAGTCTACCCCAATAAAACTAAATACGATAGATCAAGCATTGCAAGATCTTCGTGATGGTAAAGTAATTATCGTAGTTGATAATGAAGATCGTGAAAACGAAGGCGACTTTGTTTGTGCCGCTGAAAAAATTACTCCCGAAATCGTTAATTTCATGGCTACTCATGGTCGTGGATTAATTTGTGCATCGTTAACAGAAGATCGTTGTGATGAGCTTGATTTAAAATTAATGGTTGGCACCAATACATCTTTACACGAAACTCCTTTTACTGTTTCTGTCGATTTAATTGGTAATGGCTGTACAACTGGAATTTCTGCTTCCGATCGTTCTAAAACAATTGAAGCATTAGTTAATACTGAAACAAAAGCGAGCGATTTAGCTCGTCCAGGTCATATATTTCCATTACGTGCAAGAAACAAAGGCGTTTTAATACGTGCTGGACATACCGAAGCTGTTGTTGATTTAACTAGAATGGCAGGCTTAAAACCAGGAGGTGTTCTTGTTGAAATAATGAACGAAGATGGTACAATGGCTCGTCTTCCGCAATTACTTGAAATAGCTAAGAAATTCGATATTAAAATAATCTCTATAGCCGATTTAATTTCAATTCGCTTACAAAGCGAAAGTTTAATAGAAAAGGGCGATAGAGTAAAGTTGCCAACAGATTTTGGTGATTTTGAGATTATTCCTTTTCGTCAACTTTCAAATGGACTTGAGCATGTCGCTCTTGTGAAAGGAAGTTGGGAGCCGAATGAAGCAATATTGGTTCGTGTACATTCATCGTGTGCAACTGGCGATATTTTTGGCTCAATGAAATGTGACTGTGGTCCACAACTTCACCGTGCAATGGAAGAAATTAATGCTGTTGGCAAAGGTGTAATTGTTTATATGAATCAAGAAGGTCGTGGTATTGGCTTATTCAATAAACTAAAAGCATACAAATTACAAGAAGAAGGTTTCGATACAGTTGATGCTAACCTTAAACTTGGTTTTGCTGAGGACGAAAGAGAATATGGTGTTGGAGCAGAAATATTACGAACTATTGGTGTTAAAAAAATGCGTTTAATGACTAATAATCCTCGTAAACGTGCTGGACTTGAAGGTTATGGTTTGGAAATAATAGAAAATGTTCCAATTGTAATTCCATCAAATCATCATAATGAATTTTATATTCAAACGAAAGTAGCTAGAATGGGTCATATGTTCCATTTATAATTTTTTGATATGAAAAAAAGTATTATCGTTTGCACATTATTACTATCAACAGCTTTGTTTGTAGGATGTAAAAACACATCTAAAACCGAAACAAAGTCTACAAGCGTTAAGGTTTATTATTCATGCCCAATGCATCCAGAAGTTAAATCCGATAAACCAGGTAAATGCTCTAAATGCGGTGGTATGGATTTAGAAAAACACGAAGAATAATCCTATTGTACTCATAGTATAATATATTTTTCAACTATCTGATATCCTTATAAATATACAAAACATTAAAATCTATTTAATAGATAAATGTATATTTCCAGTAATTTTTAGCTTATCTTTGCGTCCAATTTAGCATAGGTAAGTAATCTTTCTTTTTGCAATGAATAAATGTAAAGGGTTTTGCTCTTATAAAAATAAAACTTTCGTGTAATTATTTTAAACCGAAAGTAGAGGTATTTGGAGGTACCATAAATAAATGAATGCATTAAAATTAGGTGATTTAACTATTTCTGTACCTGTATTTCAGGGAGGAATGGGTGTTGGTGTTTCTTTGTCGGGTTTAGCTTCGGCAGTTGCAAACGAAGGTGGAGTTGGTGTTATTTCTAGTGCGGGACTCGGCTTATTGTACAAAAAAATGTCGGCCGATTATTTCGAAGCTTGTATAATTGGCTTGAAAAAAGAAATTGAGAAAGCTCGCGAAAAAACCAAAGGTATTATTGGGGTAAACATAATGGTTGCAATGACTAATTATGCCGATATGGTTAAAACTGCTTTATCAGAGAAAGTAGATGTTATTATTTCTGGTGCTGGATTGCCACTTGATTTGCCAAAATACAGAGAGGCTTTTAGTTCTAGTACTACAAAACTTATCCCAATTGTTTCATCAAGCAGAGCTGCAAAGTTAATTTGCGAAAAGTGGAAAACACTTTACGATTATTTACCCGATGCTATTGTTGTTGAAGGCCCTAAAGCCGGAGGACATCTTGGTTTTAAAAGTGAACAATTGGAAGATGAAAACTTTTCAATTCAAGAATTAATACCTCAAGTTTGTAAAGAGGTTAAAGAATTTGAAAAGATATATGACACTAAAATCCCAGTCATTGCTGCAGGTGGTATTTATACTGGCGAAGATATTTACAATATCATGCAATTAGGAGCATCGGGTGTTCAATTAGGAACTCGCTTTGTTACTACAGATGAATGTGATGCTGATATATCATTCAAACAAATGTATATCGATGCAGAAGAAAAGGATATTGAAATCATTAAGAGCCCTGTTGGTATGCCTGGTAGAGCTATTCACAACGAATTTTTGACGAAAGTTAAGAATGGTGAAAAAATGCCTATCGATTGCAAGTTCCATTGTCTAAAAACATGTGATTGGAAAAAGAGTCCATATTGTATCGTTTTAGCTTTATATAGTGCATATAATGGTAATTTGAATGCTGGATATGCTTTTGCTGGACACAATGCATTTAAAGCTACTGAAATCGTATCGGTTAAATCGGTATTCGAATCTTTACAATTAGAATATTCAGCTGTAGCCAAAAACTAAAGCTTTTTGAAATAAATAATTACTTCGCCTTCTTATCATTTGGTTGATTCGAAGGCGTTGTTGTTTCTGCTTGTGGCTTAGGAGTTTCTAGGAGATTCCATTCTATAGCATTATCCCAGCCTGCTTTAATGCTTATTGTACTGGTATAATACTGTGTTTTTTCTGGCTGAATAGCTTTGAGGAAAGTGCCTGTATCCCATTTTTTATTCTTGTTTTTATCATAAACAAGTTTGAGTTTATAATCCCCAGCCTTTATGTAATTAAACACAACCTTTGAATCTTGTGTAGCATATTTCCAATCAACAATTGATTTCTCTTCTTTATCCCAAATTTGAATGATAACTGGATCAGATGTTATTCCTTTCATTGTAAGCAATAGTGTTCCAATATTTTCTTTTGACGGTATTGAAAAGACTAGTTGTAAACTATCATTCGTATTACCATAAATATCGGTAATTGCTTCAGGCAAAACTGTTAATTGATATTTCTTTTTCTCATTCCATTTATAGATAATGTTTTGTTTTCGTGGCGATAAGCTGTCTGTTTTAACAGCATATGCTTTGGCTGGAGTTAAAATGTAATTATTTTTTAACACTTGTGTTTTAATCGTAAACGTCTGTTCTATATTTCTATTTCCTCTGATATCAGTCACCGAATAATCATCAATCGTCAAGGTATAGTTTTGTGTCTTTTTAAGTTTCGATGCACAAATGAAAAGTGTTCGAGGATAAGCTTTAAACCTTTTACATTCAATTTCCATTGGAGTACTTGAAGTATCTCCTGTTTTTATTAATTTAAATCCTTTTGTATTAAATGAATCTATCGGATTGATCATGTAAACGGGAATCATTTCATCAAGCCTTAAACTATTGAGTTGCAAAGGAGGAATAATCAATTCTCGAGCTTCGTTACTGTTAAGTATTGTTCCAATTTTAGGTTTAAAAAATTCAAGCGTATCGATCACTTTGCTATTAAATAGGACTTGAAAGGTAAATGATTTTTGATTCAATAAAGCTTTGTCTGTTATCCAACAAAAAAGTGAATTCGACTCTAAATCTCTTTCTGTAATAAGCCACGATGATTGGGTTCTATCTTGTAATTTTAATTCAATAGAATCGCTTTCGAGTAAAGGTTTATCGAAACTAAAACGGAATTTATTTCTTCCCGTTTGATAATTTTTGATAGATTGAATTGCTACAGGATATTTCGATTTATACCTTTTCATTCGAGGCAACGAGAATGTAGAATATATCTCTTTATTTGCTGTGTCACGTTGATAAAACTCGTCCTTCGTTGTTTGAATTGAGTTGGTGTCAACAGCTTCAAAAAGCTTTATTTTTGAAACTTCAAATGATTTTATTGGCGTGCTAACAGTCCACGAAAGTGGCGATTTTAAATCTAGTTCAGTATTATTCTTAATTGTATTTAAAAGGTAGCATGCTAAGTTTCCTTTTTGCTTGTCTTTATGTTTTTCGTATCGAGGTTTTATGGTATCGGTAAGCCAATTAAGCGTTTCAGTTGAGTCGTGTTTAAAGTAGTGAAGAACAAATTTTATGGAATCGTTATTCATGAGCGATTGGTCTAAAATCCAATATAAGACGGTGTCTTTTGTGGCATTTTTTTCGATCTTGAATTGCGATTTATTTACTGAAATATTCAATGGTTCAATAATTAAGCTATCGTTTATTAATGCTTGGTTAAAGTCGAATTCTACTTTTTCTTTTCGTTCACGACTGTAATTGCTTAAAAACTGCGTTAATTTTTGTTCAACAAAGCATTCTAAATTAATGTTTTTGGGTTCAAATACAACTCCCATCTTTTTGAACACACTATCTTTACAAGGTTTTTCCGCTTTAAGGGGTTTTGTGTTTTGTTTTATTGTAGAATCTTTTTTCGGACATTTTATTGTGTCAGTTATTTCTTGTATTGATGCTCGAGGAGTGATAATTGAATCATAAAAAGCAAATGCTTCTTTGGGTTGATTAAACTTCATATCGTTATTTGCATCTTTTAATGCATACAGTCGATATTTAGTTTTCTTAACATTTTCTATTTGAAAAGCACCACTTTTATTCGTCTTTGTAATGAAAATTGGGAGTTGTGTTTTGGGAGCAGTATCATTCAAATTTGAGTATAGCATAACGTACGCAGCATCCATTGGTTGATGTGTAAGAGCATCTGTTACGGTTCCCGAAATTCGCATTGTGTCAATTGTATTGCCAGTTGAAAAAGCATAAGTAAACGATTGAAAAACATTCCCTTCATTATTGTCTTTTATTGAGTTCCCAAAAAAGAAAGAATAAGTTGTACTATCTTTTAACTGGTTTTTGTCGAATTTGATTTTTATTTTATTGCCACTAGCAATTATAGTAGGAGTCTTCTCTAATGGCGGTGAGATCAAAAGGTTTTGAGCGATATTATCAACTTGAATAAACTCATCAAAAGTGATAGTTATTTTATTGCCTTGAAAATTGGTCGATTTGTTTGCAGGTTCTGCCTTATCGAGCTTAGGTGCAGTTTTATCTTTGGGTCCACCAGAAGGCATGCCCACTTTTGCACATGCTGCAATTATTAAAAGTAATAATGCCCAAATAAGTGGCTTTACCAAGAATTGTGTATGAGTTATTCTATATTTCAATCTGTACATCTAATGCTTTGTTCAAAAAGCAAACTTACAAAAAGATTCAGTAAGGTTTTACAAAATGTTTATGTAAGATTGCTTAATCTAGTGATGTTATTCTATTTTTACTATGTTTCCAACCTGCATATAGCATCAACGAAAAAAGTAATAGTGAGGTAACAATCGTTGCAGGTATAGTTCCAAGATTTAATCCTCCTTTTTCAAGTGGTTTGGTAAGTAAATCGCCAAAGGTAGCTCCAAAAGGCCGAGTAAAAATAAATGCAATCCAAAATAGTACGATGTGATTGATGCGACTTGTGTAATGAATGAGAACAACTAAACCAATAATTCCGGCTGTAACCATTCATAGCCGTCAACCTAAGGCAATAATCATAGTATTAATGGGGGGTATTCAACCATTATTAACAATTTCAAAACAACATTTTCTCATATAATTGATTCCTGTAAACTTGACCAAATTGCAAGAGAAACAAAGTTCATGGTTAGGAAAAGCAAACTAACCCCAAGTTTGTTTCTTAATATGGTATTTTATAGTATCGATTGTGATTTTAAGAGCTTGCGACGTATTTCAGTGAACGCTTCAAAAAAACATTCATTAAATATAAGTAAACAAGCCATTAATGAACGATTTTCATCTAGTAGCGAAAAATTTGCAAAAGGATTATTAAAGGAAGCTATAGCTTCTCAAGTAAGAACAATAATTAATGAAGATGAAATGCAGTTTTTCAAAACCGTTCGCATTAAGGATTCTACAAAATTTGAAATTCATGAATCATTTGCATCAGTATTTGATGGAATTGGGAAAGGAGGAGGTCCAAATTCTAAAGCTGGAATTTGCATTCAATATGAATTTGATGTAAAAAACAATAATGTTCTTGATCTTGAAATTAAATCTGAAACGCAAAGTGATGCACGTGATGCTTTGGCTAAAAAAGATACTATAGTAAAAGGCGATTTAATCATTCGGGATTTGGGATATTATTCTGACCAAATTATTGCAGATTTTATAGAGAAAGAAGCCTTTTTTGTTAGTAAACTTAATCATAATGTTTCTGTAAGACTCAATGCTAAAGATGAGATGAAACTGGACTTTCAACAAGTATATAAACAAATGCTTAAAGAAAAGAAAACACATAGTGATATTCCTGTGTACTTAGGTAAAAAGAAACAATTGGTGAGGTTGATTATGGTTCATGTTCCAAAAGAAGTATATGAAAAGAGAATTTTGGAACGGAATAAAATGAATAAATCAAGAGGGTATACCACTTCTGAAGAATATAAAATTAAAGCTCGATTTAATTTCTATATATGTAATATCCCAGAACAACAGTGTTCTTGGGAAGTTATTTGTAAATTATACCGAGTAAGATGGCAAATAGAATTGGCTTTTAAGGTCTGGAAATCAATTTTGCATATCGATCAAACGTACAAAATGAAAAGTGAACGACTTGTAACAACATTGTATTTAAAGCTTTTATGGATCTTTATAAATTGGCAATTAATTTCTGATTGTAGGAATCTCTTTTTAAGAACAAAATTAGGATTATTAAGTTTATCAAAATGTTTTCAAACATTGACAGAAAATAGCAATATCCTTAGAAATACTTTGTTTAAAAGCATTAATAATCTAAATGAAACCTTAAAGGATTTTATACAATTATTAAGTCATCATCATTGGATTGAGAAGCGAAATGAAAGATGTCATTTTGAGGAATTAATAGAGATATTGTTTTGTAATTCAAGTATATAGATGTATATTTATATCACAATAAATTT
>Ga0302286_10001790_pt1 | contig 15516 bp, 5 predicted proteins | sample III_Fen_E2_3_FD_198765 | JGI IMG/M metagenome (GOLD analysis project Ga0302286, IMG submission 198765) | Peat permafrost microbial communities from Stordalen Mire near Abisko, Sweden - III_Fen_E2_3 | ecosystem: Environmental > Terrestrial > Soil > Wetlands > Permafrost | place: Sweden: Abisko...
AACAGTTTGAGGAGTGGTTCCTGAAATAGATCCATTACCAGCAGAGGTGTATGTAAGAGTATAATTTTGGACAGAGGAAGTGGTAAATTGGATATCTGTGCCGTAACTTGTCCCAACTGAGTTGGTTGCATAAGCACGATAATGATATAAAGTGCCAGCAGCGAGACCGGTCATACTTCCTGAGTATGAGCCTGTCGTTCCAGATACAATTATTTTTGAATTAGCAGTTGTTGGGTTTGCACTCGTGCTCCAACAGAATCCTCGTTCTGTAATGCCGGCTCCACCATCTGCGGTGACATTACCATTGCCTGTCGCAGAAGACTGTCCTACGCTAGTAGCCGCAGAAGTTGTTACCGTAGGAGCTGTTGCAGCCGAAGTTGTTGAAAATTGTTGATTAGCACTGTACGTGAGTCCGGCAGAGTTCTGTGCATAGGCGCGATAATAATATCCAGTGCTCGCGGTGAGCCCAGTTATTGAGCCATTGATAGCTCCTGCCGCCCCGGCACCCAATGAAACATAGTGTCCTGCACCAATGGTCGGGTTCGGACTTGTGCCCCAACAAAAACCTCTGGCGGTAAGCGTTCCCCCGCCATCTGAAGTAATATTGGCATTTCCAGTAGCAGATGTTGATCCTATGTTAGTCGCAGCAGAAATAGATATAGAAGGAGGGACTACTGTCACATCATTATTTGTAAACCACATTTCTTGACCAGATCCCGCATACCAGTCTCCGGCATTCGGTACAGATGTTTGTGTTCCAGAAGCGACCAATCCACTATCAAGGAAAACTTGCCAAGATGACTCATTAAGAGACAGTTCAACGATACTATTTTCTGAAGGATAAACCTCAGCAGAAAACAGAGTTGTCCATGACGGCAATGAATACATAGTAATCATGCCTGAGTTGGTGTCAGCATATACAGATAAATATGTTCCTCCAGTAGCACGAGCTATGATGGATGCATCGGGGTATCCCATACCATAGTTATAGGTAATAGCGACCCCTAAAAGGCCATTCTTACAACTGCGAGTCATGGTTTACTCCAAAAATTGAATTGTTGGCAATTTAGTCCTAGGATAGCGACGTCGATAAGGATCTCCAGTTTGGGCATCCTGATTGGGATAATTACTATCAAAGATTGCCCAATTTTCTGGAGTCGCAGCAACGATAAAAACAGGATCTCCATCTCCTATATCTCTTGTAGAAAATCCTTTATGTAGAGTAGGCTCTTGAGTAATAAAAGGGACGTTTATTTCTACTTCATTTGGCCCTATTTTTTGAGTTACTTTTACTATATCACAAGAATAAAATCTTTCTTCTAAGGCCATGTAGAATCACATCCTTAAGAAACAGTGATTCGGGCAAGTCCCAAAGCGTCAAGTTGAATAGTATGCGTTCCCGCAGGCACTACAACATCGGCACCCATATCAGCATAGCACATAACAACACCAGAAGTGGTGTCATAGAATACGATATAACGATAGGTGAATCCTGCACCAGTGGCAGTAATTACAATATCAGCTGCGTCAAAAGTAGTAATTAATGCGGCAGTCGTCAATGTAAGAGAAGTTAACGCAACTCCACCTGTGGTATACCCAGTCCCAGAAGCCACTTGGTTAGAAGTATAAGGAGCAGAAGAGAATAAGGTATCATTTGTTTGAGAAGGGGTTAAAGAACTTGTAAATAGAGCAGCTTTCATTGTATTGCTTGCGTAAGCTTGCTTTAATGAAAGTTGTGAATAAAACTTAGCATATTGCTTAGCAGTAACAGCCATTTTATCTCCTTAAATCGAAAGTTTATGTTTGGTTTGTAGGATTGCTTTCACTTTAATGGAAGCAATCCTATGTTCGTTATATCTTAAAAAATAACCTATTTGGTTGTCTTAAGTGGGTTAAAATGTTTATTAGAAGAATTCATAATGTAAAATAGAATTATTCAATACATCATAAGTTTCTCCAGCATTTAAAGTACAACGAAAATTGTAAGTAACGCCAGATGTTACTGGGATAGAACAATAAATAGGACAATTGATTGTTGTATTTGCGATAGGCCCATGCCATATTCTAGTCGTGAAAAATTGTCCATCAGTATCACTCGAAATGGATGAATTTCTAAGATAGATATCTACCCATCCAGTTGAATCAGAAAGGGATAGAGAATCAAGTCTTAACAATCCAGAAATCTTTACAGTTCCATCTCGGTTGGGAGTGAAAGCCCCATTATTATTATTGAGTGTTATTTTAGAAAGAGAAAGGATATCAGATAAGGAGGCAGATCTTGATAATAAACTCGCAGTTAGCGTCTTCATTCCAAGACTAACTGCCGCAGGATAACCTTCAAAAGTAGCAGACCCAGTCACAACAATAGATTTGTCTATGGCCAATTTTACAGTTTGATAAGCTCCGTCATAAGAAGTGGGGCTTAAAGTGACCATACCTGTATCAACACCAAGAAGATTCATCCCATCTCGATAAACAATTAGTTTGTCAGTTATAACCCCTTTTTCTCCATAAAGAGGACTAACCGAATCGCTCAATGAGGAAATAAGATCTGTCCCAAAACATCCTGTCCCTGTGAAAGAAGCTTTAGGAATTCGAACTCTTGGGGAGTCTAATTCAATATTACCACTTCCATTACTATTAAGATTATTAGAGGAAAGTATAATTCCATCATTTCCTTGTAAAGTAACCTCATCTCTTAACTGACCATTTGTTGAGCTGTGGAAAAAACGCAAAAAAGAATTCCCGAGATTATTACTTATATTAAACACACTCATAGAACCAATATTAAATCCATTTATTGCTCCGGTAAGAAGACCCCCCATTCCTTTAAGTCTTAAGCCTCCATATTCAAGAGCGACTCCCTCTAAAGGATCTTCTGTGTCAGGGTTGGTTTGGAAGAAAGATGCCCCGGTAATTGATCCTCCTATAATATCTCCTCCATAAATAGTTAAATTTCCATCCCACTTTAAATATTTAGAAGCATTCCCAATAACAAATTGATATAGATAATTTTTTAATCCCATCCAAAAGCCGCCACCCGCAGGAGGAGCGCCGTCGGTTATTTCCATACCATGATGAATTACGGGAGTATCCATATCAATTTCTGCTTTGACATAGTCTGCCTTCATTATCTGTTTCCAAGGAGTGTCCCAAGGAGGAGAAACTAAAGCATTTCCATCCCCAAGAATAAGAGCTCTTGTTACCCAAACTTCATCTGTACTATTCTCTTGAACAGGTTGTTTATCTAACCATCCAGAAGGGCTAGGAGAAGTGTTATCTGGAATAGTAACGCTCGTCGTTCCGGCAGGAAACAGCTTATAAATAGTCTTTATCCAATTCCCTGTTGGGCCAGTAACACTAGTTCCATCAGAAACGACCAATACTGTCTTATAATCAACTTGGGTATTGAATCCAGAGTCAGTATAAAGACGACAACGAATTGCTTTATAAGTATTTGATAAAGTAATAACTTTACTAGAGTTAAACCCCGATCCAGATGGAATATCAAGATAGTTCAATCCATCAGTAGTATATTGTGTTTTATAGTAACCAGTATAAGAAGCTCTTGTCTCTCCAGATGTTCGAAAAAAACTAAATAAAACTTGCGTTGGAGTAAATCCTGTAGAACTTTTTACAACTGTTTGAACACTGGGAGATATATCATAGATAACTGCGTCGTTTCCTTTCGCACCGTCTTGAACCTTATAAAGAGTTATAACATCTGATACACTAGAATCTTCAATACTAACTGTCTTGATTGTTATAGATTTTGCGGTAGTTGCCCAAAGGCCTAAAGGAGATTGATAGCCAATAGTTAAAGTTACTGGATTAGAATCTGTCCAAATTGGGTCAGTAATCCCAACTGACATTGCCGTAGTAGGAGCAGCTCCATCTAGACCATAATACCAATGGTAAGCATTCGCTAAATTAGGACTAGGAGAAGAAAGACCCGATTGAATTATCGAAAGTGTGATAGTAGTATTCCCTACAATTTGTCCAGTAGTATTAAAATTAAAAATTTGTGGCCCAATAAGAGAAAGAGTTTTCGCAATTCCATTAATTCCAGCAATAGCTTTTGATATAGTTACTGTTTTTTGAATCGTTACTCCGCCATAAATAACTTGTAATATAACTATCGCTAAGTTTGAAGTTAGTTCTGTTAATGTATAAACACCTGTAGAACTAATATTCATATTACATCCAGATTGGCTTACTTTGGAATAAATAGTAGTTGGAGAACCCGAACTTGTTTTTTCAAGAGTGCCATCAAATACTCTAAAAATTCCATTGGCAGGAGTCAAATCTCCATTAAGGATATTTCCCGCAGAATCTGCGGCTAAAGTAGTATTCTCATTCGTTAAGAATCCAACAATAGCATTGGCTCCAGTAGCCCCAGTTTTAGATTTCGCTATACTATAGCTTGTTATGTAATTTTTTGAAACTCCATTGATTACAACGGAAGCGGTGATAGTAAAAATTTCGTTGTTAGAAGTCCAGACAGTATTTTGAGAAAGGTTAATAGTTCCATTTGTGCTTACAGAAAGTTTCAGTCCATGTTGAGTAATTCCTTCTGAGGCAAGAGAAGGCGAATAGGTAATCCCAGAAGTTAATAAATTCCCTCCCTTATAAATTTTTACTGCATTCCCTGATGGGAGAGAGGTTACACCCCCATCTTTGTCAGCAGCAACTACATCTGCCTCTGAGATAAGATCAATCAAAACTGTATCATCGCCTTTTTTAGATTTAGCAATTGTATAAGTAGCATTATATACAACATTATTATAACTCGCGGCGAAAGGAAAACTTACAGAACTGCTAGCAGCAGCCCAAGTTCCAGAAAAAGTTACTACACCACTAGTTGAAATTGTCGCAGTTAATCCGCTTACAGTTAAAGCATTAACAATGTTAACTCCAGACATTGCCCCATAAGTAACAAGAGAAGGACTTAATAAGGTTCCTCCTGAATAAAGGTTAATTCCATTATCTGGAATTGCAGAATAATTACTTCCATCTGCATCCGCAGAAACAACATCTGACTCAGAAAGCAAATCAATTGTTATTGCACTATCTCCAGTCGCGCCTGTTTTGGATTTAGCGATGCTATAATTAGTAGTGCGACTTATAGAAATACCATTAATAACGACAGTTGCCACAATAACAAAAGTCTCGCTATTAGAAGTCCAGACAGTATTTTGAGAAAGGTTAATAGTTCCATTTGTATTAATGGAAAGCTTTAAACCATTCTGCGTAATCCCTCCAGAAGCCAAGGAAGGTGTGTAAGAAATCCCACTTGTTAATAAGCTACCTCCTTTATAAAGTTTAACAGCATTCCCGGAAGGTAATGTGGCAACCCCTCCATCTTTATCTGCAAAAGCGACATCAGCCTCAGAAACTAAGTCAATAAGAACTGAATCATCACCTTTCTTAGATTTCGCGATAGTATAAACGGATCTATAAGTAGTGTTATTGATACTATATTTTGCCGCAAATATAAAACTCGCAAAACTACTACTATTATTCCAAGTTCCAGAGAAAGTAACAGTCCCATCAATAGTTACACTTGCAGTAAGGCCATCTACTGTTAAAGTATTAACAATATTATTGCCAGACATAACCCCAAAAGTAATATTTGAAGAATCTATTAAAACTCCCCCACTATATAAACGAATCATATTACTAGGGATAGTAGAATAATTACTACCATCGGCTTCCGCAAATACCACATCTGATTCAGAAAGTAAATCAATAGCAACTGCATCATTTCCTTTAATTAAAGACCAAGAGTATAAGTCTTTATTAGTTGAAGCCGCAGATTCTGTATCTACTAGGATTCCTAAATAATCTCCTGGATCTGTTCCATTGTTTCCAGTAAAAGCATGATTCACGGAATCATTTGAATACTTAAAATGAATATAATGGGTTACACCATCCGCTCCCGGATATCCAATTCCATCTTCAGCAACTATCTTTACCGGTCCTTGCCAAGGGTTATCCCCGACTCTTTGTCGAAGATAAATTGTGTCAGTCTGAAATTCTACTGTCCATCCCTGAGTTTCTGGATCCGCAGTCAAATTATCTCCAGTGTGAGAATATTCAACATCTAAAACAGCCTCTGGAACTTTAAACCAAGAGTAAGTATAATCACCTTCAGTACCATCTTGCTTAAAGATAAAAGAAATCCCAGTATCAGTATTTCTAAAAATATCATTAAGGTGAGCAATCTTTTCCTCTTCTGAAGGCCAGTTAGACGCCGGCGCATTCTCTAAATCTGGATTATAAGTTCCAGACCAAGTTGAAATAAGACTATTTAAAACTGTGCCGGCAGTAGTCCCAATAATTACTTTTCTATTGGCAAAATCATTAGAAGGGACTAGCACATAAACTTGCGTTCCATTCTTATAGAAGATGGTACCAGGGTCAGGACAGAAACATGTGATAGAACTGTCTTGATACTGGACTTTATACTCTCCAGTGTTTGGATTGACGCAAGAAGATACTGTTCCCTGAATTGTCTTATCAAATTTTAATTCTGAAATTCGTTTGCGTACAATGATGTCAATTGCATCACATATATTCTTTTCAATAGTCATTTTACCTCCTTATTATAAAGAAGGGGATATTCTCATATCCCCTTCTCTAGTCTCTATTTCTTTGTTGCGTGTTGCGCTGCAATATTAGGTAGATTGATTAAAGCATCCTGAATTTGTTTTGAATCTGTGACATTCGGGAAATTAGCTGTAATCTCGACCTTTTGCTCTAAGATACCTGTTGTTCCGATTGCTCCTCCTGAGTTGCCAGAAAGAGATGAAACCAAACTAGAAGCAGAGGCCATCGCTCCTGCCTTTAAGTTGTCAACAATAGATCTAACAATAGAAACCGCAGATAATAGATTAACAGTATCTTTCTTGTTCAAAATAACCTCTTTATTATGAACAATAGCAAGCTTACCTCCACTATCTCCATCATCCCCAGTATACCCTCCAGATTCGAAACCTGGAATGTGATAATAAGCAGGCCAACTTGACTTGGCTTTTCCTGGTCCTCTAACATTGGCTCCCTTGTACGGCGCCTCAAACCATTTGCCATCTATTTCAATGCCTGTATGATGCCCTGGGTTAAGACCTAAGGTAATTTTCTTACCACGGCCCTCAGAGAACAAGCCGGCTTCCGTGCGAGTAGTAAATCTACCATAATTAAAACCAGCCTTTTTAAGCACCCAAGAGTCAAGACCTGAGCAGTCAAAGGCATCTGGACCGGCAGCTCCCCACTTGTAAGGCTTTCCAACTGCGGAATAAGCAGCAGACAATGCCTTGGCTACTTGCTTATTGGCTTCTGGAGAAGTAGTGTCTCCATCATCCCCCTTTGTAGAGTCTGTAGGGGTAGGAACCGCAAAGTTTGGAATATCAAAAGTAGTTCCTGCTTTAGGAGTGTCCCCTGTGATAGCAGTTGTATCCACTCCGCTAGTTATCGCGGAATTAGGAACATTAGTGGTGCTGCCAGCTTCTGTAGCTTTCGTCTGAATTGAAGTCCCTACGATTTTACCTGAGGCCGCAATCACCTTCTGCATTGCTATTTCATAAGCGTTAAGTTGAGAAACTACATCTTGGATAGCAATAGATTCACTTTCCATAGTAGTAACTAGGTCTGAACCAGACTTAGACAAAGAAGTTGTCTGCTCTGTTGCGTCAATCAAAGCATCTGAAATATCGTCAAAATCGACATTCGCAGATGACTGAAGCTTGTCTATTGATCCTTGGTAGTTTGTAGATTCAGTTGTTAATTGTGTCCAAAGATCACTTGATACTGACTTAAATCCACCCTCTCCTTCAATAGAATCAATCATTCCCTGAAGAGATGAAGTCCATCTACTGTCTGAGGCCGCCATCGCCACATCTTTATTATCTAAGAAAGCTTTATACTCTTCTGAATCTTTACCATATAAACTAGCATATTGATCCATCGTGCTTTGAGCATAATTTTGCTTAGATGTTTCATTGATCTGGGTTTGCTTCTGCAATAAAGCGCCATACTGGGTATCAAGAGCAACTCGACTCGCTTGCTTTTCAGCTTCTGTGCTTGTCGTATCTAAAGCAATTTCTTTTGCTTTATCAGTATACTGCTTAAAAGTCTCTTGATAATTAGTTTGACTTTCCTCAAATGCTTTCTTATCTGAATCATATTGTGCCTTTTGAGCATCCGCCAAATCTTGGCGTGCTTTGGTTAATTGCTTTTGGTCTGCCGCATAAACATAAGAATAATTTCCTTGTGCATTTCTTTGTAGTTGCATTTTTGTCTTATTGTTTTGTGCATCTTCAAGAGCAATTCTCTTTAATTCAATATCATATGATTGATTTGCTCGATCTAAGTCTCTTTGTGTAAGTACGTCTTTTTCTCTTAATGCCTTCAATTGTGCATTCATTATGTCTGTTAATTGTTTTTGAGAACTTACATCTTTAGCATTATTGATATTCTCAACCATTTTACTTTGAAGTTGATTAATACTATAGCCGGCAGTCACAGTATCAAGATAAACTGCGGCATTCTTATTAATCATCGTCCACTCTTCAGAAACTTTCTCTAGTCCTGCACCATTGGTGAGTTTATTAGCAAAAGTATCCAAAATTTGATTTATTGAATTAGTATATTTAGTAGTTAAATTATCCATTGAAGTTTCTACAAGAGAATCCAAAGACTTCTGAGTATCTTCAACTTTTAGATTAAGAGTATCCCATAGATCTGGATTAGTAATCTTATTAATACTATCTCTAGTATTTGTAAGAACTTTAAGTTGATTCTCTAAGAAAACTGCCTGAGCATTATTGTTAACTTCCTGAGCCTGATAAAAATCATCCATTTCTGAATAAGCTTTATCTCCATAGAGAAGTTTCATCAATGAAGACTGATGCTTTAGAGAACTATTAATATAGTCAAACTGACTACTGACCTCGCCAAAAGATTCCGCAGATTGAGATACCCAGTCAATAGTAGATTTCTTAACATCATCAATAAGAGTCTTATAAGAAGTTAATCCATCTTCTAATTGAGTTAATAGCGAATCCCGCATATCTGTGGCCGCACTCAAGTCATCTCCGAAGAGAGAACTATTCTTGCCATTTTGAATCTTTGTGACTTCTTCATTAACAGTGTTTAATTGAGCAGTAAGCTTATCAAGATTCGCATCCCCAACTGCATTAAAATATGTAGACAGATCAGCGATAGATACGCCAAGTTTATTAATAGCTTTATCCATATCCAAATCATTAATAACAACAGCTCTAAATTCATTCCACTTTCTTTCTGCCTCTGCGAAATTGGTACTAACATCAATAGAAACAGAGAACTTCTGGATTGTTATTTCTGTCGCTTTTGCTTGGAAATCAGAAATCTTTTGAAGAGTATCTTTCATATCTGTTTGAGTTAATTGATCATAGTTAGAAATTTCATCTTTCAGTTTGGTTAAAGCATTCTCAGCAGCCTTTTCTTTCTTCTCTTCTGCTTTTTGTGCTTTTTCTGTTTTTAGTTTATTGTACCTATCAATTTCCACTTCAACTTTTTTCTCAGCTGCTTTAATTCTGGATTCATAATTGCTTATGTTTCCTTCTTTATCAAACTTTAATCCTTCTTTAGCAAGAGATTTCTGTAATTGTTTTTCATTTAATTTTTGAAGTTCATATTTATCTTTTTCTGCTTTTACCTGTTTTGCAATTATATCTAGTTGCTTGTTAAGATTAGAAATTAATCCAGATCCAATTAACTTCTTTTGTGCTTCTGAGAGTTTATCAAAATTAACTACAAGTTCTGCAATAGTTTTATTGATATTATAATAAGGATCAAATTCAGAAGCAATTTGTTCCATTTTATTAAGATTGGCTTTTGCTTTAGTTTTGCTTCCTGAACCCGAACCTGATTTAGCAGTGGAAGCAGAAGATGCTGAAGGAATATCAATTTTAACTGTTAGGGCAGCTGTTAAGGCTTTTATTCGATCTTGAGTAGAAGCTAAATCGGCAGCTGCTTTTGAATTAGAGGTATTGTTAACATAGTCGCGAGCATTTCCTCCCTGTTCGTAAGCAGTAAGAGCCGCTGCCGCTACTGCAGCATAAGCTCCTTGAAGTTTACCTAATTCAGATCTTAAAGCAGCGAGTTTAGCAATAGCGCCTTCATGTCCCTTTGATATAATTTTAGCAACCCATGAAGCATAACTTCCAAGATTTAGTTCTTCTAACCCAGTTTTAATAACTGCTGTCCGATAGGCTAGAATTGTCGCCTTAGATTTTGCTCTCGCTGCTTCTAATTGCTTTTCCGCCAAAGCCGCTCTTTCGCTACTAGCTCCAGATTTCTTAATAACATCCTTTAAATTTGTTTCTGCGGCAATTACATCTGCTTTTGATTTTGCAACCTGTTCTTCTCTATTAGCATTGATTTCTAATAAATCTAATTGATCTTGTCGTATAGCATTACTGTTCTTATTTGTTTTATCCATTTTAAGAGTTGTTTGGATAGCCTTCTCTTGGGCATCTTTTAAAGCAAAAAAGAATTTAACTGAACTAGGATCCATTTTTGCTAAAGTTGGATTAATATCTTTGAGGGCTTTATTCAAACCAACAGCGGTTAAACTTCCCTTAGCGAGAGAATCCGAAACAGTTTCATATGCAGCTGCTTCTGGAGTTGCTGCAATCCCCTCAGCTATAATTTTAATTTTCGCAGGGTTTTCTTTTGAAATTTTATCTTTAAATTTAGTAATATTTTCTAAAGTTTTAGGTTTATCCTCTTCTGGATACATAGAAATAATAGCATTAAACTGTTTATCCCCACCTAATTTTTGGACAAAACCTTCCACTTGTGATTGAGAAATACCCTTTCCCTTTTCAGTGAAGTTAGAAGTAAGATTCGCTTGATTTGCCTGAGAAGTCGCTAAAGTCGCATTTGCGTGACTTTGAAGAAGATAATCTCTCGCAGCTTTTTCTGCTTTCTCTGCAGGGACATTATTTCGTTTGCCATCAGGCCCAGTTTCCATTGCGTGTGCGAGTTTTGCAACTTCATTATTAAGTTCTTTCGTAGAAGCCAACATTTTATTAGAGTTCTCAAAATTATACATTTCCTTTTTAAGGTCAATAATATTTTGCATTTGAACTTCAGTAGCGGCATAAACTGCATCTAGTTTTGCAATATCCTCTGCTTCTTTTTTAACAGCAGGGTTTTCTGAACCTAAAGTATCTAAATCTTTTTTGTATTGAGCTTTTTTAGAAAGATACTCGGCATATAAATCTTCAGGAGCTCTTCTCATTCTGAAACCATATACTCCACCCGTAGTGGGTTTGCTAGAATCTAAAACTCCCCTTGCTTGTTTAGAGTCTGCTGAATCAAGAGCAGAAGTTACTCCTGTAGAAGCCGCTTTTATAGAATCTTCAAGCTGTTTCTTTAAAGCTTTTGTCGCACTTACTCCGTACTCATCCCATCGTTGAGCATTGGCTGAAGTAATTGCTCCTTGGTCTTGTAAAGAATTATTTAATGCTTTAGAAGCATCTAATACAGCTTGATAAGTTCCAGTTCCTTCTTTATTGGCTGTTAAAGCAATTTGAAATTGGTCATATAAATCTTTATTTTGAATATAAGCTTCTTTCGCAGCTGTGGCTGCCTTCATTGATTCTTCTCGCTGTTTCGCTTGAGCTTTTGCTACTCCAACCAGTCCCGCAACCATAGCGGCTAAAGCAGCTACAATAAGAGTAATACCAGCAGTCGCAGCCGCATTTGCAGCAGCCGCAGCAGTCGCAGCAGCCGCTTCTTCTGCCTGAGCGATAGCTAAAGTTTCTGTAGCAACAACCTCTCCACTGATCGCGGCAATGGCCTTGCCTCTTTCCGCGGTTGTCATTTCAGTGGCGATAAGTTCTTCCGCAGCCGTTTGAATTGTCAAGGCACTTTTTGCCTTTATAGCAACAATTTCTGCAGCTAAAGCAGTTTGTTTTGTAGCAAGCCCTGCTAATTGTTTGACTAAACCAAGATTTTGTAATGCCTCTCCACTTGCCACAACATTGTATAGCATTTGATATCCTGAAATAACACCAGGAATTATCATAGAAAGAGAGAATAAAGTTTGTCCTAATTGATCAGCAATGCTAGCATTTTTATCTTGCCAAATAGTTCCTAAATTAGAGACAGAACTAATAGCGAATCCCACTTGACCGATAGTCCCAGCTAATTCAGTAAACTTTTGAATTGACTGTTGAGTTTTAGCCGTACTTAATAATCTTTCTTGAGAGCCCTTCGTGGCAACTTCTACCGGAGCATTAGCGGATTGACTGTCCCTAACTCTTTGCTGCTGAGCAACAATTTCTTGAGCTAAATCACTTCTTCTTTGGACTTCTATCCCTGCTTGAGATGCCATGAATGTAGTTTGTCCTAAAAATTTCCTTCCTTCATTCCCTTGGAAACTCTTAGCTGTCATTCCATTTAATTCAACCAATCGATCCTCTAAAGCTTTAACACTTATATTAGCATCTTTTCCATCTACAATAAGATTCTCTAAAGCTTTCTTGAGATTGTTGAAGCTTTTTGTATCTTTATCTCCACTTTCAACACTCTTATATAAATTTTGAATATTATCAGAAACTGATTTAACGTCTAAATTAACTAAGTCCGCTGCAGCTCCCAATGAACCTAAAGCTTGTTTTGACTTATCTGCATCTGGACTTAATATTGCTGGTAAAGTACCGTTACTTTTGAATAAACCATTCTCTCCAGTTTGAATATTTCCAAATTGGCCTGCATTTGGAGACTTCCCAAAAGTTTTATTATATTCTGCAGCTCTTGCTTCGCTTAAAGCTCTGAGTTGATCTCGTTCTTCTCCCAAGGCCTTAACTTGCTTTAGAATAAGATCATATTGTTCTCTCTGTTGAGCAGTCATGTTTTCTAAATATGGAGCAAGTTCTTTGGTTACTTCGATCATTCGGTAGGCAGCAGTCCCATTCCCGAAGGCTCCGCCAGAACCCACTTCTTTCTTGCTCCAATCAACATTCGCATATTGCATTTGCATTTGATTAATAGCACTAGCTTGTTTTGCTTCTGTCGCCATCAATCTCATATTTCGTACCATTCCAGCTATACTTTGAGAAAGTTGTACTGAAAATACTTTTGCAAGGACTGAAGCCAATCCCATAAACATTGGGATTCCTCCACCCGCAGCCTGAAACATATTGGTAAGAACACCTAAAAAGGTTGTCGCTGCATCTGTGGCTCCAATTATAGAGTCAGTATCAAAAATGCTAGAGTATAGTTTTTCTGAAGCCGTCTGAAGTTTCTTCATGTGAGCTTCCGCAGAATCCATATAAATAGCATTTTGCTTATCTAATGTACCAAGAGCTCCCTCTGCGACTCCCAATTCTTTTTTATACATATCTTCATTATCAAATAAAGCAATTAAATTGTTGTATTGTCTCTTACCCGCAAGAGAGACAGCAGCCGCTTCCTGCTGCGCCCTTGTCCATCCTTGCCACTTACCAGAAACTTCTTCTATGATAAGTCCCATATCTCGCATTTGACCTTTTTCATCGAGAATATTAACTCCCATAGCTTGCATATCTTTACCAATTTTACCTAAAGATACGCCAAATTCATCAACAGCTCCAACTACCTTAAGGTCACCCATACGCGCATAAATAGTCTTAAGAGCAGTACCAACAATTTCTGGAGATTGACGAGTAACAGACTCAATAGTAGCAATCTGCGCAGATAGTTGATTAATATTAACACCCATCATAGATGCAGTTGAAGCAACCTTGCCCATAGATGTTGCTAACTCATTAAGGTCAGTAGCAGAGTCAGTAGCGACCGCAGCCATAACATCAATATATCCTGCGGCGTCCTTAGTCTGTACATTATAAGCATTCCAAACAGCCGTCAACTGCTCAGCTGCCAATCCAGAATCCTCATGTGAAACATTAGCAGCTTTGATAGCAATTGCCGCACGAGGTAAAACGTCTTTATCTTTTAGACCCTGCTCATAGAAGAACTGGGCAGCTTTGGTATACTCTACCGTAGTAGAGCCAATAGCTTTGGCTGCATTATTCGCATATTGAGCAAAATCTTTCATATCATCTTTAGATTTGAAAGTAACAATTCCAATGTTGTTTAAAGCAGTGTCTAATTGAACAACATAGTTAAAAGCTTTTCCAATTTCCGCAGTAATCCCTTGAAAGATACCAGCAGTAATTCCCCAACGGACAGTGTTTCCCATAGTAGTTGCCATTTTATCAAGCAATTCATTGCTTTGTCTAATACCAGTGTTCATCTTAAGAGTCTGGTAAGTAAAATCGCTAAAAGCCTTTTGTCCTGCTGGTCCTAATCTATCTAGATCTTGGTGGATCTTTCTAATACTTAAATCACTTTTTGATAGTTCTGTATTGAATTTCTGAACATTGAAAACGCCAAGTTCAACATCAAAAGAACTGTTCAATAAAGCTCTTAACTTTTCAACCATTGTTAAGGTTTCTTGAAAACCTTTGTTATTAGGTGTCGTACTCTTTAAAACCTGAGCCTCCACATTTTTTAATGATTGCATTAATTGTGTCAAACCACTTTGGTCTAACTGGGTTTTTAGATTAACCTCAACAGTAGTCCCATATTTAGCCAATTCCTTTTACCTCCTCTATATATCTTCGTCTCTTATTTTAAGATAATAAAAAACGGACTTTACTATTATACTTAATAGTAAAGTCCGTTTAATTAATGTATCTCGGCCTATTCAGTTGGAGTTTGTGCCTCTGCTTTCTTTGTGAAATTAATTCCTAAAGCTTGCGCGAGCGGGCCTACCTGCGCTAAAAGATTAGGATCTAAATCTTTAAAGTTAGCTAAGCTCATATTAGTTTTTTCCGCAATATCTCCAATAAAGATCTTAAGACTATCTAGGAAGCCACTAAAAGAGCTATGATATACAATAAATTCATCTGACCAAGCCGCCAAACTCTCTTCAAGAAAATCTAAAGTCCCAGGAAAGTTTGTTTCCATTTCCATTTCAAACTCCTCGAATAGATTAGCTTGTTTAAATGAATCATATAATTCAAATTTATCCATTCTTTGTTCTAGCGTTAAATCACTATCTGTACAAGCTAAAATTAAATTAACTGGGAATAAAACATCCAAAAGCATTGGATTTAGAATTCCATCTACATATGACTCCTGAATTGTAAGATCAATTAAATTAATTTGACGCTCTATAGGAATAGATTCTTTAAGGTTAAAAGTAATCTCTTCTCCATTAATAACTACTGACATAATATCCTCCTTGTGTCGCTTTTATTTCTACCCATAGTATAACACAATTTTTCTAGACAGTCAAATTAAATCATTAATGAAAATGTTAATTTCTGTCTATATAAACTCTGATAAATGTTTGTTTTTACCTCCATAGAACGACCCAAAGCTTCTCCTCTACTTTTAACAGCTGGATCGCCAGACCACTTGTTTAACTTTACAAACTGATCCCTGTCCATAGACTCTGGTTGCATTTGAAGAAGAGAA
>Ga0302286_10001791_pt1 | contig 15509 bp, 10 predicted proteins | sample III_Fen_E2_3_FD_198765 | JGI IMG/M metagenome (GOLD analysis project Ga0302286, IMG submission 198765) | Peat permafrost microbial communities from Stordalen Mire near Abisko, Sweden - III_Fen_E2_3 | ecosystem: Environmental > Terrestrial > Soil > Wetlands > Permafrost | place: Sweden: Abisko...
CTTTTATGGCTTGTGTTATTGGAGGTTTATTATCCGGGGCAGGTATAGGCATTGTGTTTTTAGCAAATGGCAGTTCTGGTGGAACTGATATAATAGCCAAGGTAGTGAATAAATACCGGAATATTACACTTGGTAGAGTCTTACTTTACTGTGATGTTTTAATTATTTGTTCCTCCTATTTTTTCGATTTTGGTAGTCTTGAGAAAATTGTTTACGGTTTGACAACAATGGCAATTTCAACCATTGCAGTGGATATGGTGATTAACGGAGTACGTCAATCGGTACAGTTTTTTATCTTTTCAAAAGAATACGAACAAATTGCAACAAGAATAAATATTGATTTGCATCGGGGTGTAACAATATTAGATGGCATGGGATGGTATTCGAAAGATCCTGTTAAAGTAATCACTGTTGTTGCCCGTAAGAATGAATCAATTAAGATTTTCCGGATCGTGAAAGATATTGATCCAAATGCCTTTATTTCACAATCTTCGGTCATTGGTGTTTACGGAGAAGGATTTGATGTTATAAAAGGTAAGTAAAATTTATCTGTTTTCTCTCTCATTTAAATCAATATTTTCAATTAAACATGAGTGATAATTTAAAGCAAAAGATGTTGGGGGCATTGGCCTGGAGTTCTGTTGACCGGGTTGGCCAACAGGTAGTCCAACTAATCATTGGTTTAATTTTAGCCCGTCTGCTGAATCCTACTGATTTTGGTTTGTTAGGAATGGTTGCGATTTTCGCAGCACTTTCCTACGTCTTAGTTGAGAGTGGGTTTGGGCAGGCTCTTATTCGAAAACAAGACGCTAATGAAACAGATTATAATACTGTTTTTTACTTTAACATACTCACCTCGCTCCTGCTTTATCTCATTTTGTTTTGTAGCGCTCCATTCATTGCTGATTTTTTTCATCAACCTAAATTAGTAATAATTACAAGAATATCATTTTTGGCCATTTTATGCAATGCTTTTTATCTGGTGCCTTTTACTCAGCTTGTTAAAGCAATGAATTTTAAGTCTGTTGCGAAAGTAAACTTAATTTCAACAGCCTTGAGTGGTATTTTTGGGATCATTTTTGCAATTATGCATTTGGGTGTCTGGTCATTGGTTATTCAGCAATTATCCTATCACTTTTTTAGAATGGTATTGTTTCACTTTTCAGTTAGTTGGCGTCCTAAATGGTTATTTTCATTTCAGGTCATCAGAAATTTCTGGAAATTCAGTGTACACCTTCTTGGCACATCCATGTTAAATGTAGTTTTTACTAATATATATTCATTAATCCTGGGTCGATTTTATCCGGTTAAAGAAGTTGGTTTTTATAACCAGTCCAATAAATTAAGTGAAACCTTCAATTATAGTTTCCAACAGGTTTTGCTCAGCAGCACTTTTACACTTTTTACCCAGGTTCAGGATGACAATCCGCGATTAATCAGAATCTTCAGGGAAGTAAACAAAAAAACATCAATCATTACTTTTCCGATCATGATGATTTTGATTGCAATCGCCTACCCTTTTATTTATGTTTTGCTTACTCCAAAATGGCTTCCCTCTGTTCCTTATTTTCAATTGCTTTGTCTTGCGTCACTATTTGCTCCTTATTATGTATTAAACATGTGTGCCTTGAATGCGAGAGGCAAATCTAAAGTTACGTTTGGAATTGAAATTGTAAAAAAAAGCCTTATAATTCTTTCCGTGCTTTGTTGCTTCAGATTTGGGGTTATTGGACTGCTTTGGGGGTATGTGCTTTCATGTTTTTTATCTTACCTGATTTCAACATATTATATAAAAAAAGATATCCATTTATCAATCAATATTCAAATCAGAGATCTATTACCAAATATGGTTGTTGGTAGTATTCTGGCAATACTTGCTTTTTCAATTTCATTGTTTATTACAAAACCACTTATACTGCTAATTAGCCAAATCATACTGGTATTAATATTATACATCCTGTATATCAGGTTGACCCAGCCAAAATTAATCGGACAGGTATTCGGAATTGCAAGTGATAAATTCAGAACTTTTATGAAATCATTCTAAAAGAAAGAAATTATTTATTTCTTTCTTTTAGAATGATCAGACATTACCAATTAATTCACTGACAATTTTAAGGAGCTTTTCTTCCCTCAACTTGATTGAGAATAAATTCAAAACCCTTTGTCGGGATGCTTTTCCTGTATTTAAATTCATTGCCTCTGATATTGCTTTTTCCAATTCTTCAAAATTTCTATGTTGAACAATAATACCTGTATCCCCTATCGCATCGGGGATACCGTTTACATTCGAGCCAACAGGGATACATTCGAGCAACATGGCTTCACTTAATGTATTGGGCATGCCTTCGGTAATGGAGGCTTGAACAAAAACTTTTGCCTGATTATATTTTTTATTCAATACTTCCTGTGGACAAAACGAAGGAATAATAACTAGATTCGTTATGTGTGATACATGATAATTCTCTTCCGTCCAATCAATAAATTTCGGATTTAATCCAATTAAAACAAAATTCAGGTTCTTATTGCGTTCAGCAACCTGAATAAACAGATCAAAACCTTTATTATAGAAATCACCTACCTGACTCATTGTTCCAACAGTTAGAACTAAATCATTCTGTTTGGAAATTGATTCATCCCGATTAAACAGGCTTGTATCTATGCCATTATAGAGTATTTCTATCTTTGTTTTTAGAGGTTGAACATAATGTTGAATACCGTCAATATGAGGATTTAAGTCATTATAATACCTGTTTTCATGATATATAAGTGATTTATGATTTGCAATTATTAAAGTTGTTTTTCGTAATGAATATTTGACACATAATCCCCTTAATTTTTTCCTGTAGACTCCTTTTTTTAATTCCGGATAACAAACTGCTTCCTGCCCTCCGATTAAAATGATGGATTTTTTGTGTGTCATTTTTGCGACTAAAGCCATAAGTGCAGAATGATAGTCGGCAAACCATGATACAAACAGTACTTCTTTCCTAAACAAATTTGAAGTTAAATAGAAAAAAAGACAGATAAGTTTCCATCCGTAAATCAATTTGTTTTTATTTTGATCCATCAAAAAAGCTTTCACTTCATATTGTTTTTCTAAAATATGTTGATCACCACGAATAAAACTCGAATTTGCTGGTTTAATATATATAATACGGGTTTTACTTTCCATTTCAATATTTTTTAAATGTGTTTGCAAAAGTAAGAAATCATTTCCATTTGATTGTAATGTCGGTTAAATTGTTCCATGAAATAGAATGAATCAGAATTTTCAATAAAATCAAAATAATCATAATTTTAGTGTTGACAATTTTATTCTTATTTTTAAACTATAAAAGAATGTTGTATCTTTGATGTTCAAAATTTGATAAACAAAAAAATGAAAATATTAGTTACCGGATTCTCCGGGTTCATTGGTAAATATCTGCTGGAAAGATTAAACTTTTCCAATCATGAGTTGATTTTAATGGATCTGGCCAATGGTTTTGATATTTGTAATTGGGAGCAAGTAAAACATATTACAGGCATTGATGCTATAATTCATTTAGCAAATTTATCATTTGTACCGGCATCATACGACCAACCGAAAAAGTTTTATGAATCGAATTATTTAAGCACGTTGAATATGTTGGAATTATGCAGAACAAATCATGCAAAAATGATTTTCTTCAGTTCGTATGTATATGGTCATCCCCAATACCAACCAATCGACGAAAAACATCCGATACAGGCATTTAACCCCTATGCTCAAACAAAAGTAATCTGCGAAAGTCTTTGCGAAGGTTATAACCGTGACTTTCAGGTACCTGTCACAATTTTCCGTCCGTTTAATATTTATGGGATAGGTCAGAATCCCGATTTTTTAATTCCGACCATTATTCAACAGGCAAAAAAGGGAAGTATTGTTATAAAAGATGACCGTCCAAAAAGAGACTACATCCATGTCAAAGATATAGTCGAAGCTGTAATCGCAGCTATCGATTCAAAAACATCACCTACTCTAAAAACTTACAATCTGGGAACAGGAATAAGTTATTCGGTAAAAGAAATAGTTGAACAGGTAAGGGACTTATACAATTCCAAAATTAATTATCAATGTTTAAACGAAATCCGACAAAATGAGGTTATGGATACAGTTGCCGATATTCGTAAGATTAAAAAGGAATTGAAATGGGAACCAAAGATATCCATCACAGAGGGTTTAAAAATGATGATTTGATTCTTAAACAAATAATTAGAAAGTAAAAAACGATAAAAAATGAAGAATATTCTGGTTACAGGAGCTGGTGGATTTATTGGCTCACATCTTACAGAACTTTTAGTAGAAAAAGGATATAATGTAAAAGCTTTTGTCCATTATAACTCATGGAGCAAATGGGGATGGTTGGATACCAGTTTTGTAAAAGAAAGAGTGGAAATAATTACGGGAGACATTCGTGATTACGATTCTGTTTTTTCGGCAATGAAAGGTTGTGATACGGTTTTCCATTTGGCTGCCCTTATAGGAATTCCCTATTCATACGTATCACCTCAGGCATATATCAAGACAAATATTGATGGCACTTATAACGTACTTCAGTCGGCCCGTCAACTGGGTATAGAAAAAATTATGGTAACTTCTACCAGCGAAACGTATGGGACTGCACAATATGTACCTATTGACGAGAAACATCCAATGGTTGGTCAATCTCCATATTCAGCTACTAAAATAGCGGCTGACCAGTTATCAATAAGTTACTATAATTCATTTAATTTACCTGTGAAAATTGTTCGTCCCTTCAATACTTATGGCCCACGTCAGTCGGCAAGGGCAATTATTCCTACAGTTATTTCTCAAATTCTTAATGGTCAGACAACACTTAAATTAGGAAATCTGAATCCGACTCGCGATCTAACATTTGTCAAAGACACTGTTAACGGATTTTACGAAATCGCCAGATCTGAAGGATTATTCGGAGAAATAACCAATATCGGAATGAGCGAAGAAATAACAATTGGAAATTTAGTAAAACTTATTGCTGAATTAATTGGTGCAAAAGTAGAGATTTTATCCGATGAACAACGAATTCGTCCTGATAAAAGTGAGGTTGAAAGACTCTTTTGTAACAACACAAAAATTAAAGCTAACACTACCTGGAATCCGAATTACACACTTGTAAGCGGATTGACTGAAACAATTGAATGGATTGGAAATAATCTTTCATACTTTAAATCGGAAATCTATAATGTCTAAAAGAGCAGTAATATTAGCCGGAGGAAAAGGCACACGTTTGAAACCATATACAATTAGTTTACCTAAACCTCTTGTCCCGGTTGGCGATATGCCAATTCTTGAAATTATAATTCGTCAGTTAGCTAAAAGTGGTTTCAATCACATTACAATAACTATAAATCATATGGCTGATATTATTCGGGCCTATTGCGGTGATGGAAGTAAATGGGGAATAAAAATTGATTATTCACTCGAAGACAAACCTTTGAGTACAATGGGTCCGCTTAAACTCATAAAAGACTTACCTGAAAACTTTTTGGTCATGAATGGTGATGTATTAACCGATCTGGATTTCGAATCATTTTATAATGAACATGTTACATCGAATAACATCTTTACTGTTTCGGCTTATTCCCGCGATCAGAAAGTTGATTATGGAGTTCTTGAAATTGGGTTGGATAATAGATTAGTGAATTTTATAGAAAAACCAATTAACTGTTACAATGTCAGTATGGGAGTTTACATGGCTAATAAAAAAATTCTTGACTTTATTCCTGAAAACCAACTTTATGGTTTCGACCATTTAATGCTCGATTTAATACGTTTTCAACATCCGGCTACAGTTAAAATTCATTCTGGATATTGGTTGGACATTGGTCGTCCGGATGATTATGAAAAAGCATGTCATGATGTTGAAGAAAATAAAATCATTCTTTAAAAAGCCTATATCTAATTATTTACATTATAATACATCATTTTCATATTATATGATTTTTTCTAAATGGATATTTTATTAAAATAGCATAAATATAAAAATTATTTATGCTATTTTAATATTTTATTGATATTTTTACAGCGTTAAATACATTACCAAACATTATTTTTAAATATAGTTGTCTTCTACAACTTTATTTATCTTCTGAATGAGTATTAAGCACAAAAATAAACCTTCTAATATAAAATGAAATAAAAAATTTTAAATATGGAAAAAAAATACATTCAATTGTTTTCACTTATTTCTATTCTGCTTGTCATAAGTGTAAATATCTCCGCCTTAAATTACATTGTAAATTTTAGCGGAGCAGGAGCAGCAACCACAGTAGATAGTGTTATCGTACAAAATCTTACTCAGGGCACAATTGTTACTGTTCCTACAGGTAATATTTTAGTTTTGTCAGATCAAACAAATGCTGTAGAACAGCTTACGTCCAATAATGAAACGATACGGTTATATCCAATCGACTTAGAAGGGAAATACTCATTGTCGTTTTATTCAAAAAATTCAGGAATTACTCACATCAATGCTTACAGCATTGAAGGACGAAAAATGACCGGATTAACATTAAATTTGCAGGTAGGTATAAATTCATTTCAACTTCTTCTTCCAAAAGGCATGTATGCACTTCAGGTATCAGGCAACGGATATACATACACTTCAAAAATGGTAAATTTAACCGGATCAGCCGGTAAAACGAGTTTAACTTATATAGGGTCTGATAATTCGGCAGTTTCGGCTCAACAAAAGAGCAAGAAATCATTTTCAACAATTCAAATGGATTATACAACTGGTGACCGCTTATTATATAAGGGATTTTCCCGTAATTTTTGTACGATAACAACCGACATTCCCGTTGAAAGTAAAACAATTAACTTTGATTTTGTAGAATGTAAAGATGCCTTTGGTAATTATTATTCTGTTGTGAAAATTGGGGGTCAAATATGGATGGCTGAGAATTTAAAAACCACTAAATACCGCAATGGAGATGATATTACTAATTTTACAAATAACACAGATTGGGGTATGTATTCCATTAGTTCCTGGTGCAATTATAACAATGATGCAACAAATAGCAATAATCCTGGAAAACTGTATAATTGGTATGCCGTTTTCGATAGCAGGAATATAACTCCTGTTGGATGGCATATACCATCCGATTCAGAGTGGACAATGCTTACTTCATTTTTGGGTGGCGAAAATGTATCGGGAGGTAAATTAAAAGAAACGGATTTATTTCATTGGGGTGTACCAAACACATCTGCCACAAACGAAGTTGGATTTACAGCTCTACCGGGTGGATATAGATTGACATCCGGTCAATACGATAATCTTGGAAACAATGGATATTGGTGGAGTTTAACTGAAAACGGTATAAATTATGCCTGGTACAGGTATATATATAAAGGATCTGCCTCTGTTGTCAGAGATTACTACAACAAAAATGCTGGATTCTCTATTCGTTGTGTGAAAGATGCTGATTTACCTACACTTACTACTGTAATCCCATCTTCAATCACTTACACAACAGCAATTGGAGGTGGTAATATTACTTCTAATGGAGGTGCTCCGGTTACAGCTTGCGGAGTTTGTTGGAGTACGACTAAAAATCCGACAATTTTGGACAATAAATCAATTGATACTATTGGATTAAACACTTTTAGAAGTTCGATAACAGGATTAAATATCAATATAACATATTATATAAGGGCATATGCAACAAATATATCCGGAACTGGGTACGGAGAACAGGTTGTATTTAATTCAATGCCTTACGATTCAATTATTGTTACAGATGCAGATGGGAATTTATATCATACCATTACAATTGGTACACAAAAATGGATGGTGGAAAACTTAAAAACGACTAAATATAGAAATGGCGATTTAATTGGGACAACCAGTTACATAAACATGGATCTTACGAATGAAATTTCCCCAAAATACCAATGGGCCTATAATGGATTGGAAAGCAATGTACCTAAATATGGAAGATTATATACCTGGTACGCAGTAGCAGATTCACGAAATATTGCACCTTCGGGTTGGCATGTAGCATCGGATAATGAATGGGCTGTTATGCAAAATTACCTGATTACAAATGGCTACAATTATGACAAAACAACAACAGATAATAAGATATCAAAATCTTTATGTTCGACTTCACTTTGGATTACCGGCACTATTATTGGGTCTCCAAGTTGTGATTTAACAAAAAATAATGCCTCTGGATTTTCAATGGTTCCTTCCGGATATAGAGGATTTGATGGTTATTTCTACCTCTTGGAAAGTGGTGCGGATATATGGACTTCAACTGAATACTCTACTTCTAATTCTATGTTACGATTTATTGGTAACAATGATCTCACTTTAAATAACATTAACAGTAATAAAAATTACGGATTACCAGTTCGTTGTATTAAGAATTCAGTTCCGAATATTTCAACGAATAAACCATCTTTACTAACAACAACATCTTTATCTATTGGAGGAAATATAACTGCAGATGGTGGTGAGACTGTTATTGAACGTGGCGTTTGTTGGGGTACAAAAGATTCACCTGATATTAGTGGCTCAAAGATAACAATTGGTAGTGGAACAGGTTCATTTGCTGGTTCAATAACCGGATTAGTACCTAATACAACTTATTTTCTGCGTATTTATGCTATCAATAGTATTGGAACTGCATACGGTGAACAAATAAGTATTAAAACATTGGCATTCGATCCACCAACAGTAACTGATGTGGATGGAAATCTTTATCATTCTGTTACTATTGGCTCTCAAACATGGATGCTTGAAAATTTAAAAACCACCAAATATAGAAATGGGGATATTATTGGCACTACCAGTTCGTTAAATATGGATCTGACCTATGCAACTTCTCCAGAATACCAGTGGGCCTATAATGGATTGGAAAGTAATGTACCTCCGTATGGTCGGTTGTATACATGGTATGCAGTTACTGACAGTCGGTATATAGCACCGGTGGGTTGGCATGTAGCTTCAGATGCTGAATGGTCAGTTTTACAAAATTATTTAATTTCAAATGGTTATAATTACGACAAAACAACTATTGATAATAAAATAGGAAAGTCATTATGTACCATATCGTTATGGAATAATAGTTATATTATTGGAACACCCGGTAGTGATTTGACACAAAATAACAGTTCGGGATTTTCAATGGTCGCAGGAGGATACCGTGGTTTTGATGGATATTTTTACATTTTAGGAAATGGCACTGATATTTGGACTTCAACAGAATCATCGACTTCTTTAGCCTGTGTTCGAGGTTGCGGATATGCCGATGTAAATTTAGGTTCAAATATTCTAAATAAGAACTATGGTTTTTCTGTTCGCTGTATAAAAAATTCACTACCGATTATCTTTACTAATAAACCTACGTCAACTCTATCAACAAATATTATAATTAATGCTAATATTACAACCGATGGAGGTGAAGCAGTAACTAAATATGGAGTTTGTTGGAATACTTCAGAATCACCTACAATTGCTGACTCTTATAATTCAAATGGAAGTGTAACAGGTTCATTTTCAGATACAATAAACGGTTTAATCCCAAATACCACTTATTATTTAAGAGCTTATGCAATTAATAGTCTTGGAATTGTTTACGGAGAACAAATGGCTTTTAAAACTTTAGTTTTCGATCCACCAACAGTAACTGATGTGGATGGAAATCTTTACCATTCTATTATTATAGGGTCTCAAACGTGGATGGTTGAAAATTTAAAAACCACAAAATATAGAAATGGGGATATTATTGGCACTACCAATTCATTAAATACGGATCTGACCTATGCAACTACTCCTGAATATCAATGGGCCTATAATGGTATGGAGAGCAATGTACCTACATATGGCAGGCTATATACATGGTATGTAATAGCAGACAGTCGTAATATTGCACCTGCAGGTTGGCATGTCGCTTCGGATGCAGAATGGTTAGTTTTACAAAATTATCTGATTGCAAATGGGTATAATTACGACAAAACAACCATTGATAATAAAATAGGAAAGTCATTATGTACCACATCGCTATGGAATAATAGTTATATTAGTGGAACACCAGGCAATGATTTGACACAAAATAACAGTTCGGGATTTTCGATGGTAGCAGGAGGATACCGCGGTTTTGATGGATATTTTTACATTTTAGGAAATGGCACTGATATTTGGACCTCAACAGAATCATCTACGTTATTAGCCAATGTTCGGGGTTGTGGTTATGCAGATGTAAATTTAGGATCAAATATTCGAAGCAAGAACTATGGCTTTTCAGTTCGTTGTTTAAAAGATTAGCTTCCTACTTTTTCGACATCTGCTTCTTTTCAATATTATTTTCAACAACTATAACCTTTAGAAGAAATATTACAACTTACGGAAGCGAAACTATCGTAGATCATTGAGTCTGCTGGAATAATTTCGATTCATTATCTATTGCTGAATCATTAATTTATTTAGAAAATAAAAGGGTGAGGGTCTAAACCAGTTTAGTTTTAGGGACGATATATTAGTTGAAAGTTTATGCAACAACTAATATATCATGTATTTAATGTACGATGCATTAAAAATAAATCAACATATCATAGATAGTATACAGGTAGTAAAAGTACAAGTTTATTGAATTAAGTTCAATAAACCTGTACTTTTACTACCTGTATTTTTCAAAATTATTTGTAACTTACTCTTCCCAAATGTTTTGAAAATGATTCTATATCTGCATGAAACAAACTGAATCCAAACCCAATAATTGATCGTATTTTCCAAATAATTCCATTTAATCCATAACAAAAGATAGATTTCAAATAATTCTTTCTTGCTCCTGAAAAATCTTTCCGCATCAATTTATACCTACCTGATCGCGAGTGCGCTTCAACCAATTGCTTCCTGAAATGTACATCCAGTTGTTTTCTCGTTACGCCAATTTGATTAAAAAAAAGACTTTCACAATTAAAAAAATCCTTAGCAAAGCAATAAAAACCTTCATGAATTTCAGCGGTGTAGGTTTTAGTGATTTGATCCGGATAAATACGCCAGTTACCCAATGGTTGTAGAATACATGAAAACTTCCCGTAAAGTGAAAGTTCAATCCATGTCGTTAAATCTACTAAAGGCAAATGATGACTTTGCTTAAATCCACCTATTTTGTCTAATGCGGTACGTCTGATTAATACTGTAAGGGCAACAATAAAATTCGAGAATAATAATACCTTTGTAGCTGATCCAACCGGATTATTGTGCAATATTTCAGTTGCTTTGGTTGAAAAATCAGTCAACCCATAATTCGATTTTAAGTCAGTTGTTGAAGAAAATGCTTTTCCGTATGACATCACAATATCTTCATCAGCTTCCAGTTCTTTCAGTTGAAGTGCTAATTTCTCAGGCAACCAAACATCATCTCCTTCCAAAACACCAATGTATTTACCTTTAGCAATAGATAAAGCAAAATTATAAGTCTCACTTAATCTGAAAATGCCAATATTTTTTTGAGTGAATACTTGAATTCTTGGATCTTTGGAAGCAAGTTCTTTTACTATAAGAAATGTATTATCAGTACTTCCATCATCAACTACCAGCATTTCCCAATTGGTATAAGTTTGGGATTGAGCAGAAAGGATACAATCAGTAATATACTTTTCGTGATTGTAAGTTGGAGTAATTATTGAAACTAATGGGACATTCATGAATGTTGTAATTTTGCCACTGTTGCAAATTGTTTATACCTGGCATCTTTCAAAAGACCGAAAGTCAGGCTGATAAATAATTTTTCTTTCCAGCTTTTGCAGGGTCTGATTCCTTCATGGAGAACTATATCATATCCTTGTTCCCTAAACATTCGACAAATACTTTTTGAAGTAAAAAACCGGATATGTGTATCATCCAATATACCTCCTTCTGGTTTATATCTGAATTCCCTTTCAAATAGAACTTCTGTAATTAGATTTGCAATATAACGGAAATTTGGAATGGAACTAACTAGTACACCAGTTGGTGATAACAAGGATTTCACCATTTTAATAGTATCCCATGGAGCATATAAATGTTCCAATACATCATTAAAAATTACACAATCGAAATAGTTCTTTGGCAATTGATCAAAAACATCATTAAAATCACCGACTAAAACTTTATGACATACCTTCACTGCAACTTTAGCTGCATCCGGATTAATCTCAACTCCCCAGATCTCACGATCCTGACGGTTAAGTAATTTGCAAAAATTTCCTTCACTGCATCCAACTTCCAAAATATGAAGTGAAGAATCAGGAATATATTTCAGCATTTCAGGACGTTGACTATGGAAATATCCTATTTCTGTTTTTAATATTGTTGATTGATCTAACATTATTTATGGTGATTAAGTATTAATATATATTGCTTGTTAATTATTTTGTTTTTCTAATCAGCAGTTTGATATTTCGTATCAATGCATTTTTCAAAAAATAATACCAGTTTAACGAATCAAGAATCCTTATTCTCAACGCACTTAAAAGAGTATCTTTTGTTGCAACCGGTAATTTTTTCATCCATTTTTTGCCAACTAATCTATTTGCAATTGTGTTTTGTCCTATATAATTTCCATTAGAATAATGTGCAATTAATACACTTCTATCTACTACCACTCTATAGGGCTTAAAAAAAACCTGTAATGAAAAATCAATATCATAACCATGAAAGTGAGTTAATAGTTTTTCATCAAAACGACAATGTTGAAAAACTTCTTTCTTACTGAACATAAAGACTCCATCAATGCAAACAACATCGTCAATCTCATTTTGTTGATCGCTTTTATCAAAATCCTTATAGTTGTCCCAATGATAGATATTGCCACGCAGAAATCGACTTAAACCAGGTCCCTGGCCTATAGCTGAGGGATAAGAGGATCTGAATTTTGTTCCTGCAATGCCAATCAAACCGATTGTCGGGTCATTTTTCATTATTGAGGTTAATCTATCGCCCCAATTTGTCGTTTTAAATAAAACATCCTCATGCACAAAACACATAAAAGGATATTTTGATTTAGTTACACCGAGATTATAAGCTTCACAAATAGAATATTGCGCTTTATTTTCAATGGCTATTATTTCAAATTCTACACCGATTGTTTCTTTTATATTTTCAGAAATACGATGAAGTAAAACAGAATCTTGTGTTGAAATTATAACTGAAATCATAATTAATTATAATTGATATAAGGGATATTGATGGCAAATAATCAATGGTTAATTAAACAGAATTTTCCGTTTATTTAATTCAACACTTACTAAGGACATTGATTCATTATCTCTTTATTTGTTTTTCACCTCACTAAATATTGTAGAAATTATAGTTATGTAATTTGACGGGTGAATATCCAGCTGTTTTGATATAACATATGGCCATTTCCAACTCGAATAAATTAATAAAGCTATCGCTGGAGAAATTATCATACCCCAAATGCCCAAATGAGTAAAATTCAAACAGAATAACAGGATTAAAAATGACAATATTCCGGAAATAAAAGTTGATTTCATAAATGGTACTTCATTGCCCGTTAATAATAGCGATGTCGCCATATTTTGATTTGAATCTAAGAAAGCAGAAACCAATAATACTATGATCATTATTGTAGACAATAATTGTGTTTTACTGTGTATAATCAACATTAATGATGGTCCAATAATGATTAATCCGATACCACAAATAATAAAGATAGCAATCATTGCTAAATTTCCTTTAATAAACATTCGTTTAATATCAACCATTTCTTCGTTTACACGATGTATGGTAATTTTTTGATAGAATGTTGAAAACCATATAACACTTAACGACATTATCAGTTCGATCATTTGCTTGGTTGTACCATAAGAGGCAATATCGGCCAATGTCAAATATAATGGAGCGATAATAATTATTGATTTACCAATAAGGAATGAACCTATTGTGGTAAACCCAATCTTAACTGCATTTGGAGTCATTATCTCCATAATTTCACGAACAGAAATCTGAATAGCACTTTTCAGGTTTTGTCTGATTTCCGGATCATAAAACGAAAAATAACATAATGAACGGTTGATAATATCACTCACAAACTGTCCTATAACGAGAGAAATCAACCCAAATCCTAATAACAGAAAAACAGCAGAAAATACAATTCGACAAGTCTGTCCTATAATAATGATTTGATTAAGCTTTCTTATGTACCCTCTACCAGTCAGGATTGCACTATAATAAAAGGTATATAATTGATAGGCAACTAATACTCCATATATCAACCATGAAATCCAGACTTCAGTTTTGTTTCCGGTATATTTTTGAAGTATATTAGTCAAATAAAACGGACTTGCAACAAAAAATAAAATCAGAAAGATTGCTGCCAGGATTCCGTAATATCTACGCATTGCAGCTATTACACTTTTCAAAAGACCGTAATCAATTGACTTATCTTCATTGTCAATAACTTCATACCCTTTTTTCTTCAACAATTTTGCCCCACCGAAAATATAAGTAATATTTCTGGAAAAAGAATTTGAGAATCCAAAATCAAGCAAGGTTGCTAAAGAACCTATTGTTATAAATATATTCCAAAGACCGACTTCTTGTGTTGGCAATAAATGTAAAACCAATGGCAATACAATCAAACCCGAAGCAATACGCATCGATGTTGCAACAAAATTCCACACAACATCCTTCCTGCCTATTTGCACTTTCTTATCTCAATTATAAAGTTTTAAGTGTTTCAGCTATTATTTTCGAAGCTTTCCCCTTTCCATACAAATTAATAGAAAAGTCTGATTGTTTAGTTTTGAAAAATTCAAAAGCCTGCTTCAATTTCAACGAGTCACTACCGACCAGTAAATTAAACCCATTTTCAACCAATTCCACCCACTCGGTTTGTTCGCGTAAAGTAATACAATGTTTCCCAAAGAAGAAAGCCTCTTTCTGTACACCCCCACTATCGGTAATGACCAACTCACATGATTTTAATAACATAATCATATCAAAATAGCCTACCGGATCAATTAAGTTGAATTCAGGCACAATATTCAGTTGTGCAAGTATATTTCTCGTACGCGGATGAATGGGTACAACAACAGGTATTTGACGGTTAATTTCATTTAATCCAGCAATAATATGTTGAAGATTCTCCGGTGAATCTGTATTTTCCTGACGATGTATGGTTGCCAAAACAAATTTGTGCAATCCGTTTTGCTTAATGACAGTCGATTTTTGTTCTGCCCGTTCAGCATAAAACATAGCTGCATCCTGCATCACATCACCATTCTTACTGATTTTTACCGGCATTTGATCAAAACCTTCAAGCTTCAGATTATTGATAGCCGTATCAGTGGGACAAAAGAGGATATTGGATATACGATCAGTGAGAATACGGTTTATCTCTTCAGGCATTTCCATATTATACGACCGTAAACCTGCTTCTACATGAATCACAGGTATATGAAGTTTAGAAGCCGCCAGTGCACCTGCTAATGTGGAATTGGTATCACCATA
>Ga0302286_10001792_pt1 | contig 15507 bp, 17 predicted proteins | sample III_Fen_E2_3_FD_198765 | JGI IMG/M metagenome (GOLD analysis project Ga0302286, IMG submission 198765) | Peat permafrost microbial communities from Stordalen Mire near Abisko, Sweden - III_Fen_E2_3 | ecosystem: Environmental > Terrestrial > Soil > Wetlands > Permafrost | place: Sweden: Abisko...
TTGTTAGTATGGGAAGCAACCAATATGGAGATTATATTTTTGTAAAGTTTAATGACTTTTTTGAATCTTATAATGATAATTTTGGTTTAATTAATATAACGGATACTATAAGAGTTCTAAACAAAAAAATAATAAATTATTATACATTGAATAATACCGATAACAGAGACTCTACGATAAAAATTATTTGGCAAAAGAAATATGGAATAGTACAGTTTGATTTAAGAAAAGGAGAATCGTTTGTAAGAGTTAATATTCCCTAAAACAATTGCAATATTTACTATTTTAAGAAAAAAATAAAATCAAGATTAATAAAATCAAAGAAATCTTACATTAATTTCCCAATATAATTTTAATAACAGATAAATATACTTTATGAGAAAACTACTTTTATTAACTTTTTGTTTGTTCAACATATTTTACTTATCAGCACAAGAATATTATTTTCCTTCTGGTTATACAAGTTTGGTAAAAAATGGCAAAAAGTATATTATTGACTCCAAGGGCAAGAAATATTTATATGCTGAAACAATAGAAGAATTAACAAATAAAACGGAAGCATTTGGATTAGTCGATAGATTTGACGAACAAAGTAGAGCATATAATTATAGTGATTTGCAAACTATCTGCACATTTATTAATTTAAAAGTACTAATAATAAAATATGCAGGAATAGATAGTCTTCCTACAGAAATTGGGAATCTGGTTAATCTCACTAATTTAGATTTATCATTTAATCTTCTAACTACATTTCCACCATCAATTGGAAACTTAACAAAACTTGAAATATTAAATGCTGATTATAATAATATAAATAGTCTTCCCAAAGAATTTAGTAGATTAACAAATTTGAAAGAGTTAACATTCCAAAAAAACATGCTAAAGCTTTTTCCGAATGAAGTAACGAACTTAAAAAATCTTGTTGATTTAAATTTTGATGCTTGTTTCCTTACAACATTAGATCCTTCAATTGGGAATCTTGTAAAATTAGAAAACCTTGACCTATCAGGGAATTATCTTACATCAATTGTTCCCGAACTTGGCTCATTAATTTCATTGAAAACTTTTTTTTGTGGTTTTAATAAAATTGACTCAATTCCTAAAAAGATTGGTCGATTGAAAAATCTTGAACGCTTGGGTTGTAGCATGAATGCAATTAAAGTTATTCCGAATGAAATTGGAGAATTACAGAAATTGGAAGATTTGTATCTTGATAACAACAAAATAGAAAAGATTCCTAATGGCATATTACATTTAGAAAACTTGAAAACTTTGGATTTATCGAAAAATAAAATATCCTTTATACCCACAGAAATCTGTTTGTTAAGAAATTTAGAATCATTTAATATGCGAGAAAATAAAATCACAGAATTTCCAGAATGTATTAAACAAAAATCTTTGAATAAGAAAATGTATACATATATTGGAGTTCAAAAAGGTGGATTTTATGGTGAGCGAGATTGGACATTTCATGATGCACAACACAAATTTAATCAATCATATTATAGTTTTTATAAACCAGATAGAGAAAGAATAGCGTGGAAATATTTACTTGATGAAAAGAGGAAATTTCCATTAAATAGAGAAGATTCTGAAATTGTAGCTAAGTCACTTATCTATGTTGGTCAGTATTATGAATATAGAACAAATACAGAAAAAGGAATTATTTGTTTAAGTAAAGCTATTTCATTAGCTCCCAATAATTATGAAACATGGCAAATATTAGGTACTATTTATAAAAGAAAAAAAGAATATGATAAAGCTATCATTAATTACAAAAGAGCACTGGTACTTGGTGGCGATTTTAAGAAAATTTATGAAGGAATAGTATCATGTTTATTATTTCAAAGAAATTTTTCGCAAGCTGAAATTGAATCAAAGGCGTTTATTGCAACCAATACTTATTCTGAAAATGCATATTTCTCGTTGGCTCAAGTCTTTTTGTTACAAGGTAAATATGAACAAGCAAAAGAATTATTTCTCAAGTACAAAGATTCACATATTGATGGAGGTTGGACAGCAAAACGTGTAGCTTTGGAACGTTTTAAAGAATTTAAAACGGCAGGAATAATTCCTAAAGAAGTTCAAACAGATGTAAAAAACATGAGAACTTTGCTAGAAAAGTAAACATATAAGAATAAATCCTAGCTAGTAAGACGGCAATGAAAAGTTTCACTTTTACTCCCCAACTTATAATTCAAACTCAATAAAACCCATTGTTTAAGAACAAAACAATCATCATTAGATATTAGAACATACAATTATGAAAACAATAATTTTCACTCTTATATGCCTTGTTTCACTACATGGTTATTCGCAGTCGATAGCTAATTTAAAAACAAACAATGCTGTTAGTGTAAATCCCATCAAAATACAATTCGATGTGATTAAAGATGATACTGTGTCAATGAATTTTTATAATAGATGGGGACAGTTAATTTTAAATGTTTTACCTAAAGATTTATACAAAGCTGGAACATATAAATTGGAATATACTTTAGCCGATAGTATGAAAACAGATACATATATTTATCAGCTTAAAAGCAGTGATAAAACTTTAAACGGAATGACAACTTTCATTGATTTTAAGGGAACATCGAAATCGACTGATTATTTAAAGTTAACTTATATTGATTCAGTAAAGATTACGGTTTTTGATACCACAAAGATATTGATAATAGACACATTGAATTGCATTAAAACAACATCGAAATTAACTGATGCCGAATCGATGCCACGAATTGAAGATATTATATTTCATAATACTGTACCAATTCCATATACTGATGTCGATAAACTTGTTATTTTTGATATTTCGGGTAAGTATATTCGCACAATTTCAATTAGTGTTAACGAAATACAGTTACAAGACTTACTAAATGGGAGCTATATCGGTTTGTTTTACAAAAATGGAGATATAGTAAAAACAGTTAAAATGATTAAAGAATAAATACTATTAACGGTGTAAATATAACAAGCATGCACAACAAATTTGCAATAGCAGATAATCACAAATATTTATATTTCTTTTTACTATTTTTTATCAGCTCATTTAATGCTAGAAGTCAAGATAGTTTAACAAATACAATTAAATTTTCGGTAATTAGTTTACGTGATCCCATCACTCCATCGGTTGAAATGACTTATGAACGAATGTTAAAAGCTAGACGAAGTCTTCAGATTGGATTTGCATATTTATTACCCTCAGATGAATTCAAAAATAAAGGTTTTAAAATAAGGACAGAATATCGAATATATAAAAAAGGATCAAGTGGTCCTTATTTAGCTCCTGAGTTAATGTATTTATATAATAATTATAATACATCGGGACTGTATGGAAAACAAGAAGACACTACAGGATATAATTATATCGATACATTTAGAATTGTTAAACATATAATTGCTTTAACAGGAAAGGTAGGCTGTCAAGTAAAAATTCAACACTTTTGTTTCGATTTTTTTACTGGCATTGGAATCCGTTTTCGATATATAGAACAATTTGGATTAAAAAACTTATCTGATGATCCAATTTCACCTAAGGAAATGAACATTAAATCAATGAATAATCAAAATGAACCTATAGGAATTAATCTTTCTTTAAATATAAGAGTTGGATTTTATTTTTGAAATTCTATACTTAGTAAATAAACTATAATTAATAAATACGATGAACATAAAATTACTATTATCTACAATTATATCAGTCAGTGCTTCGGTAGCTTGGGGGCAAGACTTTAGTAAAGAAAACGAAGCCGTTGTTACCAAATTTATTGAATGTATAAAAACAAATAATAAAGGAAAGATTGCAAAACTAGTTTCGTATCCTTTAAATAGAGAATATCCCCTACCGAGCATTAAAGACAAAAAAGATTTTGTAAAACATTTCGATGAAATATTTGATGATAGTTTGAAACAAGTAATTCTAAAATCGAAACCGGCAAGCGATTGGGCCGAAGTTGGCTGGCGCGGAATAATGCTTAATGATGGAATATTGTGGCTCGATATGCAAGGTCAAATAACGGGAATCAATTACGAATCGAAAGCCGAAAAAGAACAAAGACTTGCATTGATTGAAAAAGAAAGGAAAACCATTCACACATCATTGTGGCAGTTTAAAGAACCAGTTTGCATTTTAAAAACGGCAAAGTATTTAATACGAATTGATGAATTGAACTCAGGGAAATATCGCTATGCATGTTGGCCTATAAGCAAAACGATGCTCGACAAGCCCGATTTGATATTAAACAACGGTGAATATGAAGCTGATGGTAGTGGTGGAAATCATAGCTATACCTTTAAAAGTGCCGATTACACATATGAGTGTTCGATAATAATAATGGGCGAAGATGGAATGCCTCCAGCAAAATTAACAGTATATAAAGGAGAAAAAGAAGTCGTTAGTCAAGATGCTACAATAGAAGAAAAGAATTAATCAGAATAAAAGAATACAGGAATAGTTTTGCGAAATTTATTCAATCTACAACAGCCTTTCAATTGAGAATAGTTTAAATATTTGTTCTCAACAAAAAGATTATTTACTTTTGACACAAGATATTTATATCTAACGGGAAATAGATAAAAGGATTATAAGTAAAATGAAAAACACATAAGAATGGAAACAACATTAAACATCAAAGTACACAAAAACGAAAACATTTATTTAGTTTTAAAAATGACAATAAGTGCTATCTTATATTTTCTTATATTCAACTATCTCATTGGCCTTTATTCTGATTTTGATAAAACAAAAGTCCCTCAATTATTTTTGATTGTATACATTGTATTAATTATCTTATATGTGTTTTTCCGATTTGGTGTCATTATCGGATATGTTAAAGGAAATGCAATTCGAGTTTCAGAAAAACAATTTCCAGATATACATACAATAGTAAAAAATCAATCGGAAATGCTTGGACTCAAAAAAGCTCCAACGGTTTACATATTGCAATCGGGAGGAATTTTGAATGCTTTTGCAGCAAGATTTATGGGTAAAAACTATGTTGTACTTTTTTCTGAGATAGTAGAATCGGCTTACGAACAAGATACAAATATACTCGCTTTCATTATAGGACATGAATTGGGACATATCAAACGAAATCACATGTTTAAAAACATGCTTTTGTTTCCTTCGTTGATTATTCCATTTTTAACATCGGCATATTCAAGAGCTTGCGAATATACTTGCGACAATATTGGCTTTAACCTTGCACCTAAAGGCTTAAAAAGTGGTTTATTAATACTTGCTTCGGGACGAAGTATTTATAAAAAAGTAAATGTTGATGAATATATTCAACAAGGGAATGAAAATGAAGGATTTTGGAAATGGTTTGCTGAAAAAATATCGACTCACCCCAATTTAAACAAAAGAATTGCTGTATATGAGAATGAACCGGTTATAGTAAAACCAACAGAAATAAAAGTGGAACCAAAATCTTTTGATCACACACGCTATATGCCTGAATAAACCTTTTTTCGAAAACCATAATTCGTTTAATCAATATATAATTCAAAAAATGAAATCATTTATAAGCATATCGATATTGAGTATTTTAATTTTTACTCAATGTAGCAAAGATTCAACAACCGAAAAAAAAGTAAACCTTGTATTCGATAAATTTTATGGAGAATCGGGAACAGGATTAAATGAGTTCAATTTGCAAGATGGAAATATGTGGCATTGTAGTTTTGCCAACGATGCAAAATACATTTACGTAAAAGATGTGCATAACCACAGAATCCAACGCTTGGACACGGCATTGAATGCAAAAGATTGGTTTGGATATTACAACAATACATGGGGTTGGCATACCGAAGCTGTTGCTGGGGTTGACTCGATGAGTCCTCAAAACATCTATTATATAAAAGACTATTTATATGCAACTCAATTCTTTTTTGGGAAAAAGATTATTAAAATTTCAACACAAACAGGAGCAATTGTAGCTCGATATTCATTTAAGTACGACGCATCGAGTTTTGTGGTTGACAATAATTTCGATTTGTATGTTTTCACATCGGGAAATAATAAAGATATTATCATAAAATATAATAGTGCTGGCGATTCTCTGTTCTCGTTTGGTGGTTTTGGAAGTGACAATGGTGAGTTCAATACGCTTGATGCTCAGATGTTGGTTGATGCAAACAACAATTTGTATGTTTATGATTCGGAAAACTCAAAAGTCCAAAAGTTTAATGATAAGGGCGAATTTATTTTATCGTGGACTGTAAAAACAGATGGATGGAATTCGTTTGACTTGTACAATAATAAAATCTATCTTTTCGAAAAAGGAGATTTGAATGAATACGACTTAACAGGAAACTTACTGCGAACTTGGGATGGAAATAATGAATTTTATCATGATAATTTTAAAATAATCAATGGGAAACTTATCTTTGAAGATAGCTATAAGGATAAGTATGAAATATATAAATTCTCGAAGTATTAATAGGAATATAATTAGGGATGAAATCGAAGATTTTAAATAATTCTATTATCCTTTTCATTGTATTATTATTAACATCATTTACTCCTCAAAAAGATTTTCTTTCGGAACAAAAAACATTCGAAAGAGTTCGAAAAGCAATAGATGAAAAAGGCAATATTATTGCTAATAATTTGAAGAGCAGGACTTCGAATCGACAATTTCAATCTTCTTCTTGTTGCATATAAAGCAGAAAATTGTTTAGACCTTTTTGTAAAACAGAAATCAGAAACGACTTACAAAAAATTGGCAAACTTTAGCATCTGTTCTCGGTCAGGGAATTTAGGCCCCAAACGACAATATGGAGATTATCAGGTTCCCGAAGGTTTTTACCAAATAGCACAATATAATCCAGCAAGTAGCTACTACTTATCGTTAGGATTGAACTACCCTAACCTATCGGACAGGAAAAAGAGTAAAGCTTCAAATCTTGGAGGAGATATTTATATTCATGGAGCGTGTGTTACTATTGGCTGTATGCCTATGACAGACGATAAAATAAAAGAGATTTACCTTTATGCTATTTACGCAAAACAAAATGGCCAAAGTTCAATTCCCGTTTATGTATTTCCCTTCAAAATGAATAATCAGAATTTCACACAATATCAAGAAAAATATAGTAACGATACAGAACTGATAAGCTTTTGGAAAAACATAAAACAGGGTTTTGACATCTTCACTAAAACAAACAAAGAGCTGAAATATTCTGTCGAAAAGAATGGGGATTATTGCTTTTAAAATATATTTAATAACAAAATTTAAAATCATTTTTATATCTTTGAGAACTCTAAAATACACATACTATTTTGTTTATTTTCTGATGAATAACGATATATTTCACAAACAATAAAATTAATGAAAGCATTACAAATACTGATTTTATGTTTGATATTTTCAAACATACTTCAAGCTCAAAAGACAATAACAGTATTAAGTGAAAAAGACAGAAAAGTTAAATTAGCCGATGCCCAATATCTCCTTTTAAACGAAGAATACAAAAAAGCTTTGGTTGATTTTAAAGATTTAGCAACAAGTGATCCCAGCAATGCAAATTTCAACTATTTAACTGCCTATTGTTATTTAAAACTTCCATTTGAAAACGGTAGATCAATTCCATTTTTAAAAAAAGCAATAAAAAAGCTATCGAGAACATACGAAGATGGATCATCTAAAGAAACAAATGCTCCTTTAGATGCTCTTTATTTACTTGGATATGCTTACCATTTAAATAAAGGATATAGCTTTGCACTACAATATTATAAACGATTTAGAGATACATTAACAATAGAAGATGTTGCTACCAAAAGAATGGTTGAGCGTCAAATAGAATCGTGTGTAAATGCACAAGAATTATCGAAAAATCCAGTACCAGTTGAAATTGAAAACTTGGGAAATTATGTAAACTCAAAAAGAGGCGATTTCAACCCATGTGTTAATGCAAAAGGCAATGTTCTTATTTATACACGAATCAAAGAAAAGGAAGATGATACTACAAATTTGAGCGTTTATTCAAAGAAAGAATATCAAATTATGCAATCGACTTTTGACAGAAACGGTAAATGGACAAAAGCCGAAGACATCACAGACCAACTTGGATATGAAGGTCAGCTCAAAACCTTAAGTCTATCGAGCGATGGAAGTGAACTTATCCTTTTCAAAGATAATCTTGAAGGTGGAGGACCATTGTCATATAGAAATGGAAGTATATATTATGCAAAGAAAAAAGATGAGAAATGGTCTAAAGCAAAGGAATTAAACAGTAATATAAATTCAATAGGTTGGGAATCGCATGCATCTATTTCACCGAATGGGAAAGAATTATATTTTACTAGTGATAGAGCTGGTGGATATGGTGGTTTAGACATTTATGTGTCAAAATTTGAACATGGAAGCTGGGGTGATGCCAAAAACCTAGGATCGTATATCAACACTCCTTTTGACGAAGAAACACCTGCAATTTTACCCGATGGGAAAACATTATATTTTTCTTCAGAAGGTCACAATAATATGGGTGGGTTCGACATTTTCTACAGCACAAAAGTAGATTCTTTAAATTGGAACGAACCTGTAAATCTAGGATCACCAATAAACTCGACTGACGATAATCTTTTTTATGTACCAATTGAAGATGGATCGAGAGCATTTTATTCCGTTGCTCGTAATGAGGGCTATTTTACTTTTGGAGAAGAAGATATTTATGAACTTGACATTGTAGTTGACTCAGTTCATCAAGCGGTAATCGATTTAAAAGGGAAAATTAGTTTACGAGATTTAAAAAACCTTGATACTTCGTTTACAATAACATATAAAACAAGAAATAGTAAGAATGAACTTGAAATTAAAACAGTAAAACCCAATATTAGTTCGGGAACATATGAAATTAAATTAAAACCTCAAGATTATGAATTAACATTTAGCTCGAATAATTACAATTCCGAAACAAGAAATTTATCGTTAATAAAGATAAAAAGTAATACACCAATTTCGCTTGATGTTACATTAGATCCAATTGTTTACGATGAGAATAAATACATAACCTTTAACCGCATATTTTTCAATTTCGACAATTCCGCTCTTACTAATGAAGCGATGAATTCACTTGATAAACTGTATACCGTAATGAATAATAATGCGGGGCTAGTTATTGAATTTACAGGACATACCGATTCGAGGGGTATTGATAAACATAGCAAAGATTTGGCACTTGAAAGGGCTAAAAAATCTGTCGATTATTTGGTATCGAAAGGAATAGATCCTATAAGACTTATATTTAAAGGCGAAGGAACTATGATTAGAGGTGGAGATAGTTTAAACCGATGCGCTGAAATTAAAATCTTGAGTTCAGGGAATAATTCAATAGTTATAACTGATATTGAAACTTTAAAAAAATTAGAGAAAAACAATAGATATATGATAGCAATAAAAGATTCAAAAGAACCTGTTGCTATGTCTGAATTTAAAGGATTATTCGAAGATTATCCTCAAATTTTAGGATTAAGTTATAAAGATGGTTATATCTATTATTTTGGAAGTTACAAAGATCAAACACAAGCTTCAGTTGTACTGAGTAATGTTCATGCAAAAGGTTATCTTGAAGCAAAAATCATAGATTTCTTCTATATTAATAAAATAAATAATATGGATGTAACAAGTAAAGCTTTAACCACAAAGAAATATACAATTCAAGTAGATGCAACGACTAAACGAAGCGTAATTGAAAAAGATATTCGCTTAGACACAAGAGAACGTAAATCGCAAGATGGTATATATCGTTACTACTATAAAGAATATACAAAGATTGAAGATGCAGAAAAAGCACTCGATAAAATCATCACATTAGGATATGCAAATGCTTTTATTCTTGATATGAGAGATTACAAATAATTAATGACGTAACGTTGCCTCTCGTTTCCATTTTGAAGTTCGTCCAATAAATGAAAACCCTACGTAGCCTTTAAGAAATAACAAATCGAAATTATTATTTTCAAACCACATAAAACATTTATAGGTACTTCCACTTTCGGGATCGTAAATTGCACCATTTTCCCACTCCTTACTACTGGCATTATAAGCAAAATGCGATAATAAGTTTAATTGTAACAATGGACGTTTTTGTAAATTGGTATTAGCGTTTTTTGAATCGGTACGTGGTTTTCCCGAATCGTCGTTTGGCGATTTAAGCCAAACAATTTTCCCATAATATTGACCATTATCGGCTTTATAAACTTGAATTTGACCTTTCCCATTTTCGGTTTGCCAATACCCAACAACTTTATCTGCCTGAGAAAAACTACTCAAACCAACAAGAAGAGATACAATTACTAAAAAAACTTTCTTAATCATTTTCATTTATTTATATCTGTTATTCTAAATAATTTAAGCTTTTGTTATTCGTACCAGATATGCATTATTCTCATCTTCCATAATCAATTCCGATTGAAATCCAGATTCTTGAGCATAATGCGAAAGAGTTTCAAAATCGACATAAAACCATCGGAAAATATCTGATTTACAATTGCCATAAGCAAAAGAAAAATCAAACTCACCATAGTACGATCCATTAATATCAATTTCAATTGCACCATCTTCGTCTTCGTATAGGTATGCAACATCCGACGAGTCAATTAGAACTTGACCACCATCATTAAGGAGAGTTCCAAGCTTATCGAAAAAAGCAGAAAGATTATCAACCGTTCCAGCAACTCCAGCCCCATTCATGAGAAAAAGAATTGTATCGTATTTCTCATCCTGTAAGGTAAAAAAATCGATATGACGAGCATTTTTAACTCCATTTTTCAACATAACTTCTACACCACCGGGTGAAATATCGATTGCTGAAACCGTCTTACCCATTTTCTGTAATGCCTGTGAATGACAACCTGCACCTGCTCCAACATCAAGAATATTTCCCGTTGCAAGTTCCAAGGCTTTTTGCTCAATCTCGGGCATTTGTTCCAATTTTCTAAAAAGATATGGAACAGGAAGTTCATCATCATCAAACATCGACGATTTAATTGCCAATGGATACTGAAGTTTACCTTCATAAAAATCAAGGACCGCACATCCTAGTGGATCTTTTGTTTTATCTGTTATTATTGGTTGCTGCATAGTTATCGTTTTTGTAGGGACAGGTCACAACCTGTCCTTATAATTTCACATTTTCTATTTCCACATCTATCTCATCATTAAAATCAATCATAGCATTTATGAGTCTGATTTTTTGATAGGATTTAATATCTTCTACTCGAATGTCGGCTTCTATTATCATTTCAAGATTCAATAACAATCGACGTTTTGTTCCTTCCAATAATGGTTTTCGAGGTGTAAACCATTCGTTTCCATCGAAGAATAAAACATTAGCAGCCCATGCATCCGAAACAAGTCCATTTTTAATAATGAGAATATCATCGCAATCGCCATGTTGTTCGTAGAGTTTGTTTAAGGCTGAACGATCAGCAGTTTTTATTGAATAATCGATTGAATCGTCGTAAACAACTTTCAAACTTTTGATGCTTCTCATAACATACGGAGCAAATTCAACATCAATAATTTCACGTTCGTACAATACACGGCATTTCAACTTTCCAGTAACAGCATCTTCGCCATTAGCTTTAATCCATTGTGTCAATTTAGAATAAAGTATATTTTCTAATTCAATAAATTCAGTAGAACCATATACTTTAGCCATTGCGCTATTCAGGCGTTCTTCGTGAAGGTCGAGATTGTAAAACCATCCGTTTTTCACCATCAACGATTCAACCAATTGGGACATATATCTTTTGTATTAATTCATTATATTCATCTTCGGCAATACTTTGTGTAGTAACACCGCCACCACTTTTATAATAAAGCTTTCCGTTACGTTGTTCTATGAAACGTATCATCACTGCACTATCAAGTTTTTGACCATCGAATATACCAAATATTCCAGTATAATATCCTCGTTGATGTGTTTCAATATCTGAAATAATTTCAAGAGTCTTTTGCTTTGGAGCTCCTGTAACAGAACCAGCTGGAAGCATTTCAAGTAAAATATCAGCAATTTGATATTTCCAATTTTCTAGCAATTTCCCAGTAATTTTCGAACAAATTTGCAAGAGTTTTCCTTTTGAGGTATTCACTTCTTGAATATATCGATAATCTTTGACCGTAACATCAGTTGCTACTTTACTTAAATCATTTCGAAGCAAATCGACCACTGTAGCATGTTCAGCCATTTCTTTTTTATTTGCTAAAATTGCAAACTTAGCATTAACGACATTGGCATCAATAGTTCCTTTCATTGGAAAGGTTGCCATTGTTCCATCCGATTCAATTGTAACAAATGTTTCGGGCGAAAAAACAACAAATGATTCATCGACCATAAGTTTGTATGGAGCAACTGATTTTTTAAAAATCTCTTGTAATGAAACATCAGTATCGATAGGAGTTTCAACAGTATAATTCACCAAATAACTATCACCACGATGAAGGTAGTTTTGTAGTTTATCAAATCCTTCTTTGTATTCTTTTAAATTTATTGGAAAAGCTGTGACTGAAACTTTTTCTATACTTTTTTGATTTGCATTAATCGAGAATTGAATCGTTTCAGGCAAATCGTTCAATGGAAAACATTGAAGATTTTCCATTGCATAGTCAATGATAAACAGAAAGGGAGTGTTTGATGCTCCATAACTGTTTACTTGTTTTTGCCAAGATAGTATGTTTTTATTTTTAATCACAATCGATTATTAAAGAATCTGGATTTTTTCTATTATCAAATAATGAGATTATTACGATAGAATCTTTCTTTATTTCATAATAAATTGTCGTCTGTTCAGTTATGACACATCGACGAATATTAACTCCAAAATTAAACTGAGGAAAAGCTAATGGATTTCTTGATATTATATTTATCCGATCATCCAATTTGTTAAAGAAACGAGTAATTTCTCTATTTGTCCATGTAACCGAAAGGTATTCTATTATTGAATTAAGATTTTCTGATGCTTCGTCAGACCAATCAATTTTATAACCACTTTTCATATCGTTTACGAACATCGGAATGTGATAAAACACGTCCATTTACGGAATCTTCCAATCCGCGTAATATTGATTCATGTTCTTCTTTTGAAATAGAATGAAACATTTCTCGTTTTCTCGTTTCCGATTGCTCTTTTATTTGTTTCAATTGTTTCAACGTTGACTTATCTTCAAGCCCAGCAACCCATTGAATAATATCAACCTTTTCAGCATATGCATTCATACCGTATTAATTTTAAACAAATTTACATAAAAACGACTGTTTTAACTAAAAAATTCAAAACTAATAATTAAGAATTACTATCCATGCACCGCTTCACCACAAGCCATTGCTGCTGCTTCCATTATGGCCTCGCTCATCGTAGGATGTGGATGAATTGACTCTAATAAATCATGAGCCGATGCTCCCAGATTAAGACTTACCACAATTTCCGACAACATTTCTGTTACATTATAACCAACCATGTGAGCACCTAAAAGCTTATTGGTTTCACTATGAAAAATGAGTTTCACAAAACCTTCGCGAGCACCAACTGCAGTAGCTTTTCCTAATGCTGAAAAAGGGAATTTGCCTATTTTAAATGGTATTTCTTTTTTTATTACTTGATATTCAGTTAATCCAACCGACGAAATTTCGGGAGATGTATATATACAACTTGGTATAGCATCGTAGTTAATAGCCTTTTTTGCATGTCCTGCTAATTGTTCAATACAAGACAAAGCTTCGGCTGATGCAACATGTGCTAATGCAGGTGTTCCAATAATGTCACCTATAGCAAAAATAGTATCAACCGATGTTTTATATTTAGAATCGACCACTACTCTGCCCTTTTGAACCTCAACAGCATTTTCTTCTAGACCTAATCCATCGATATTAGTTTCAATTCCTACAGCCGATAAAACGACTTCAGCTTCAATTTCAATATCGCCTTTGGGAGTTTTTACTAAAACAATATTTATATCATCTTTTTTAGTTACCGAAAGAACTTCCGAGTCTTTTAAAACTTTTATTTTAAGTTTTTTCAAGCTTCGTTCCAATGGTTCCGAAACATCTTGATCGACCAATGGAACAATCGACGGCATAAACTCAACAATAGAAACCTGCGTTCCCATAGAAGCATAAAAATAGGCCATTTCAACACCTATTGCTCCCGATCCTACAACTAACATCGATTTAGGCAAAACAGTTAAAGTTAATGCTTCTCTATAACCAATAATAGTTTTGCCATCAATTTGCAAATTCGGCAAACTTCGTGAACGAGCACCAGTAGCTAGTAAAATATAATCGGATGTAATTTCAGAATCAACTCCATCATTTCCTTTTACAGCAACTGTTTGTTTATCTTTAATCGATGCCGTTCCTTTAACAACGGTAATATTATTCTTCGTAAAAAGATATTCAATACCTTTACTCATTTGTGATGCAATTTGACGACTGCGTTGAATTATTTTCTCGAAGTTTGGAGTTATCGTACCTTCAATTGTAACACCATAATGTGCAGCATTTTTCGAATAATTCAATACTTCGGCACTTTTTAAAAGCGATTTAGTAGGAATACATCCCCAGTTTGAACATATTCCTCCTATCTCAGCTTTTTCCACTACCGTTACAGTAAAACCCAATTGAGAAGCTCGAACTGATGCAACATATCCACCAGGACCAGAACCTATTATTGTTATCGTTTTTGCCATATCGTTTTAATTATTATGCAAATGCTTATTTATTATTAAAAAGATTCATTGTTTTATCCATCCCAACGAAAGTAAAACTTTTTACCATTTCGCTTGCCATACCAATTCGTTCATCGAGCGTTTTTAACTCTTCGGCATTCCATTCACCAAGCACATAATCAACCTGTTTGCCTTTATGGAAATTATTTCCTATTCCAAATTTTATTCTTGAATAGTTTTGATGTCCCAAACATTCTTGAATACTTTTTAAACCATTATGACCACCATCACTTCCATTTTTTTTCATGCGAATAGTTCCAAATGGTAATGCTAAATCATCAACAAGAATCAGTACATTTTCTGGATTTATTTTTTCTTTTTGCATCCAATACCAAACAGCTTTTCCGCTAAGATTCATATAGGTCGTTGGCTTAATCAAAATGATGGTTCGCCCCTTAAATGACACTTGCGTAACAAAAGCTTGTTTATCTAAATCGAACGAAGTTTTTTCGTCATTAGCAATTTTTTCTACAATTTTAAATCCTATATTATGACGTGTTTCAGCATATTCTGCTCCTATATTTCCTAATCCTACAACTAAATACTTCATGTGTTTTATGAGATAAATATTTATACAAAACTACGATTTAATTTAGCTTTGTTGTAAAAAAAAATCCCGCTTTTAAGGGCGGGATTTCCTAAACGAAAACGTTTAATTATTTTTTACCAGTTGCTACAGCTTCTTTAACAGAACCACGAGTTGCATTAACAACACAAACAATAGCACTTTTCGATTCTAAAATTTCTAAATTTGGGAAATTTAAAGTATCAATTT
>Ga0302286_10001793_pt1 | contig 15504 bp, 13 predicted proteins | sample III_Fen_E2_3_FD_198765 | JGI IMG/M metagenome (GOLD analysis project Ga0302286, IMG submission 198765) | Peat permafrost microbial communities from Stordalen Mire near Abisko, Sweden - III_Fen_E2_3 | ecosystem: Environmental > Terrestrial > Soil > Wetlands > Permafrost | place: Sweden: Abisko...
TGATCATGAAAGTAACGAGTTAACCAATTTGTCATTTAAAAAATGGAACGATTCTTACGTTTCGGATATTGTACTGACTGATTTTGTGCCAAACAAACAAATTGCATTTAATTTTCCTCGTCAAAATGATAATATTGAGGCATTTACGGCATTTAAAAACAAGAATCACGAATCTTCATATTTTTACCTGAATATCAGACCCGAAAAATTCAATAAACAGATAGAATTACCCAAAAAAATTACATTACTATGGGACAATTCCAGCTCTGCCCAAAATCGTGATATTAATAAAGATTTAAGTCTGCTTCAGGCTTATATCAAACAGATTGGAAATTTAACGATTGAGCTGATTCCATTTAATATTAAAACAGAGAAATCCCGGATATTTGAGATAACAAATGGCAATATAGATGATCTCAAATTGGTTTTGGAAACAATGAATTACGATGGAGCAACATCCCTTGGAAATATTGATTTTACGAAATTTCAAAGCGATGAAGTCTTCTTATTTACCGATGGAATGTCAAATTACGGTAAGACATTACCTCAAAACTCAAAATCAATCGTATATACTATAAATTCAAGTGTCACGGCCAATCATAATCTCCTGAGATATTTGGCTCAAAGCAGTGGTGGTGTATATATCAATTTAAACAGGTTCACAGTCAAAGAAGCTACATCTTTGCTAATGAACATGAACTATCATTTTATTTCTGCGCAGGTAAAGAGTGGTAAAGCTGCTGATATCTATCCTTCAAAATCAGCACAATTTTATAATTCGTTTGCGCTGTCGGGTATTATGCAAGGAAGTTCGGCTGAGGTATTATTAAATTTTGGTTTCGGTTCAACAATTGTTTACTCCAAATCAGTCAAAATCAATACTGATAATCCGGATGACTCAGGATTAATCAGGCGAATATGGGCAGAGAAAAAAATAGAAGAGCTATCAATTTTTGAGAATGAAAACAAAGAAGAAATTACTTCGACAGGAAAAGAATATGGTATCGTTACTCCGAACACTTCATTAATCGTTCTCGAAACGATTAACGACTACCTGAAGTATCATATTACGCCACCTAAAGAGATGCAGGATGAATATTTTAAGCAGGTAAATGACAGTGAAAAACTCGTTTCTGATGATTTTAAAGCACATATTGATGAAGTAGTTGCACTTTCAGCAGAACAAACTAAATGGTGGAATACAAATTTCCCAATTAAACCCAAAGTGGTTAATCATAAATCAGGCGAAACTCAAGTTCGATACGTTGCACCTGTAGTTGTAGATTCAGTTAGAGTAGAAACATTAGCAACAATTGTCAACGAGACTGTACCAGGGGTGCAAACAAATAATGAGCCTCCTCCTCCTCCACCTCCTCCTCCGGCTTCAGCTGAAAGACAAAATGAAACTCGTGCTAATGTAAGTGGCGCGATCGTTGTGAGTGGATATGGCAGTTTAAAAAAGAGCGTAGGTTCTAATTCGGAAATGCAAATTAATGCATGGGATCCGCAAACGCCCTATTTGAAGGTGCTTCAATATGCATCGGCAGGACAGGAATATCAAACGTACCTTAAATTAAAAAAGGAGTATCAGCAAACCCCGGCATTTTATCTCGACGCTTCCGATTTCTTTAAGAAAATGGGTAAGCGTGATACTGCGATCCGTATTCTTTCGAATCTTGCCGAATTAAAACTTGAATCACCTCAATTGTTGCGTGTTTTAGGAATAAAACTAATGGATTTTAAAGTCTACAACGAAGCAGTTGCTGTTTTTGAAAAAGTGTTGAAATTAAAAGGTGAAGAACCACAATCGTATCGCGATTTAGGAGTTGCCTTTGAAGCAAAAGGCGATTTTAAAAAGGCAATTGCAATACTATATGAAGTAGTCAAAAAAGAATGGGATACCCGTTTTTTTGAAATTGAAATTATCGCTATGAATGATATTAATGCCATTATTGCAAAACATCCCAAAATTGATTATTCATTTATTGACAAACGTTTAATAAAAAACGAGCCTGTCGATATGCGTGTTATTTTAACCTGGGACAATGATAATTGTGATATTGATCTTTGGGTAACTGACCCAAAAAATGAAAAATGTTTTTATAATCATAAGCTTACAGAGTATGGCGGAAAGATTTCAAAAGACTTCACCCAAGGTTATGGGCCGGAAGAATTTATGCTGAAAAAGGCATTGAATGGAGAGTATTTTATTCAGGCTAACTATTATGGAACAAATTCTCAATCATTACTTGCCCCTGTAAATTTGCATTTGGTATTTATTACAAGTTTTGGGAAAAGCGATGAAAAGAGAAAGGAAGTGACAATTCGTCTCGATAATAAGAAAGATGTTATTGATATTGGGAAGTTTAAGTTTTCTTTAAACTAAGATTTAGTGAAATAATGCTTTAACTAAAAAATCATTTCCTGATTATTCATTAACCCAGATTCCCTACATTTACACATTAAATCCGCATGTCGATTTTAAGGTGTAAATGAGGTAGATCCGGGTTTTTGTTATTAATTACAATTAATATTCCTTTTCATTAAACGATTCGACGCGATTTGTGTCCAACTAAAAATTTGAATTTTTAAAATCAATAAAAAATTTGCTAAAACCCCGTTATGGAAAGATCACTTACACGATTCGTTATCGCATCTTTTTGCGTTCTGCTCTTATTATCAATTTCATTAACAGAAACAAAAGCCCAGAAAAAAGCTTCGAATGCCAATAACTGGCCCGAATGGCGCGGACAATATAATTCTGGGTCAGTAATGGGTGGCAACACCCCTTCGGAATTCAGCGAAACAAAGAATTTAAACTGGAAGATCGAAATTCCGGGCAAAGGTCAGGCCACACCGGTTGTATGGGGAAACCAGGTAATTGTTATGACAGCTGTTGCGACCGACAAAAAACCGGAGAAGGTGGTTGTATCGGCTGCCAGTCGAATGGCATCCAATTCGACCGAATTCATTCATCAGTTTATGGTGATTTCGGTTGATAAAAACACCGGAAAAATTAATTGGAAAACGGTCGTAAAAGAAGAACTTCCGGCTGAAAGAACACACGAACTCGGTAGCTGGGCCTCCAATTCACCTGTGACCGACGGAGAAAATATCTTTGCCTGTTTCGGTTCGCGTGGTTTGTTCTGTCTCGATATGAAAGGAAATATTAAATGGGAACGTAACTTCGGCAAAATGGAGATCGTGGCCAGCTTTGGCGAAGGGAGTTCACCGGCTCTTAGCAAGGACAAAATATTTATTCAATGGGATCACCAGGGAAAATCCTGCATCTATGCACTAAACAAAAAAACCGGTGAAGATGTCTGGAGGAAAGACCGCGAAGAGATCACCTCGTGGGCAACACCGCTAGTTGTTGATATTAACGGAAAGACGCAGGTGATCACAAGCGCCACTAATAAAGCAAGAAGTTACGATTCGGAGACGGGAGAGATCATCTGGGAATGTAGCGGATTAACACGCAACGTTATTCCGTGTCCGGTTTATGGTGATGGGATCGTTTACCTGATGAGTGGATTCATGGGTAACATGCTCAAAGCAATTGATCTGGCAAAAGCAACAGGTGATGTGACCGGAACTCCTGCTATATTGTGGGAATATAAACAGGATACACCTTATACGCCGAGTCCGCTACTGATGGATGGGAAATTATATTTTCTGAAAGCGAACAACGGAATGCTGACCTGCCTTGATGCAAAAGATGGGAAAGTGATCTACAGCAATCAGAAACTGAATGGTGTAAACAGCATTTATTCATCGCCAACAGGCAATAAGGATAAGATCTATGTTGCAGCAACGGGTGTTGTTGATGTGGTAAAAGCTGGCAGTAATTTTGAATTGATTTCGCAGAATGCGTTGGATGATACTTTTGAGGCATCGCCTATTATAACAGGCAACGACCTTATTTTAAGAGGATACAAATATTTGTACTCGTTTTCGATAAAATAAACGTGTCCCAATTTTTATAAAATCATTCTGATTACCACGATCCAAAATCCTGTAAATCATTTAATCCTGCAAATCCTGATTCAGACATTATCCCACACAGCAAGCCCTACCTTATGGTCCGGCTTGTTGTTGTGTTGAAATTTTCAAGAGTTTTATTTATTGACTTTGTTTCACTATTTTTGTTGAAGAAAGAGATTGTTAATTTTCAGTTCATTAAATGATGAGTATTGTCAACAGAATAATACAGAATTGGATACAACTTAAAAGCTGAATATTATGAGTTTGCACCTTCAATATATAACCGATCAAAAAGGCAATAAAAATGCTGTTCTTTTGTCTTTAAATGAATGGGAAAAGATACAACGAGACTTAGCTGAATACAAAAAACTTAAAGACAAACGGACCTTCTTTGAGGGGCTTACAGATGCTTTTTATGAGGTAAAACTGATTACCGAGGGAAAGAAAAAGCCTAACTCTTTTGACGACCTGCTCAATGAGTTATAAAATAATACCTACCGATAATTTCAATAAGGAAGTTAAACAACTTGCTAAAAAGTACCATTCCCTAAAAGACGACCTTATAAAACTTAGGGCTGAACTACTTGAAAACCCAATGCTTGGAACTTCTTTAGGCAGTAATATATATAAAATTCGCATGGCTATAACCAGCAAGGGCAAAGGCAAAAGTAGCGGGGCTCGTGTTATTTCTTTTGTGTATGTGTTAAACAAACAAATATACCTGATTGATATTTACGATAAATCTGAAAGGGACAACATTTCCGATAAAGATATTAAAGCGTACATTAAAAACCTCCCAATTTAAGTCACGATTACCCCTACTTCCCGGATTCCCACGATACCATAATCCCGCAAATCATTTAATCCTGAAAATCCCAACTCAGACATTTTTTTATCGTTACAACCACATACAGCTTACTCCCCGGTGCAAATGAGGAGTATCTGGGTTATGGGTATGTTGCAGCAACAGGTGTTGTTGATGTGATAAAAGCTGGCAGTAATTTTGAATTGATTTCGCAGAATGCGCTGGATGATACTTTTGAGGCACCGCCAATTATAACAGGCAACGACCTTCTGTTATGGGGATACAAATACCTGTACTCGTTTTCGATAAAATAAACGTGTCCCAATTTTTATAAAATCATTCTGATTAAACAATCAAACACTTATCCTGTAAAATGGGTAGGTGTTTTTTTATGTGTGAATTTGAGATTGATTAAATGAGAAAAAACCTGATCTTTAATTCATAATTTTGCTGATGTATTTTATCAAAAGAGGTTGATATGAAAAATTCCTGTATTGTACTCGAAGGTGGCGGACTTCGCGGAGCTTTTACTGGCGGAGTGCTCGAATACCTAATTGAAAAAGAATTAAATTTTGACAGGGTAATTGGTGTATCAGCTGGTGCATGCGTCGGTGCATCCTATGTGTCGAAACAAAAAGGGAGAAACCGGAAAGTTAATGTTGAATTTCCTTCTGATAAGCGTTATATGGGACTTCGCCACCTTTTTACGACAGGGTCGTATTTCAATATGAAGTTTATTTTTGAAGAGATTCCGTCAAAACTTGTTCCATTTGACGAACAGGCATTTTATAAAAATCCGACAGAATTTGATGTTGTAACGACTTCGGTGAGTACTGGCAATAGCGTTGTCTTTTCAAAAACGGAGATGGCACATATCGGAGTCGACAAGGTGCTTGTTGCATCATCGAGTATCCCGCTCCTTTCACAACCAGTCGAGATCGGGGGTCAATTATATTTTGATGGTGGTGTTTCTGATTCTATTCCTGTAAAATATGCCCTGAGTAAACATGAAAAAGTGGTGGTTGTACTGACACGTCCGAGGGGTTACCGAAAAGGGAAGATGAGATTCAAACCCATTTTAAAATTTATATTCCGAAAACATCCTGAATTTCTGGAGACTATGCTGAAAAGGAATGAAGAATACAATCAGACACTTGATTTCTGCGAACAAATGGAACGGAAAGGAAAATTATTTGTGATCGCTCCCTCTCCGGAATTCTCAATCGGACGAGCAGAAAAAAACCTTGAAAAACGGTTGGGATTATACAATCATGGGTATACCCTGATTGGTAATGAATTTGAAAATCTTCAGTCGTTTTTGATTTAGAATGGCAGTAATATCCTGATCCCGATAAGTATCAATAATCCGCCCAATGTTTTGTTGATGATCTTTTCATATTTAAGAAAGACCCTTTGAACGTGCTGGTTTGTAAGGAATACAGAAACGATTGTGAACCAAATAAAGGCGGTTGCAATAATGATCACAGAAATCGTAAGGATCACATAAACAGGTGTTGAGTTACTGATCACAAAGGTGAACATACTCAGGAAAAACAAGGTCACTTTCGGGTTTAATATATTGGTAAAGAAGCCCATTCGGAATGCCTGTAAACGCGTTAGATCAGTCCCGACCGGTTCTTCCTTAATATCCAACTTAGACCCTTTAGCAAGGATCGATCCTATACCAATGAAAATCAGATAACCAGCTCCAAGATATTTGATGATGGAGAACAGCACAATTGATTTCGAGATGATAAGTCCAATTCCAGCTGCCCAGAAGATCAAATGAAAACCAAGGGCTATGCTAATGCCAAGACTGGTAAAGATACCCGCCCGGCGTGAATAACAAAGCGAATTTTTCACCGTCATCACAAAGTCGGGTCCCGGACTGATGGCTGCCAATAAATTTAAAAGTGCTACCGCACCAATAAGGGGAAGGTACTCCATCTGAATTTCGAAAGATAATAACTTAAAATGGAACTAATCTTTGATACAACGGACTGAAAACCCGCTATTCTTAAAGCCGCTGCAACTATAGAGATTACTGGTGCTATAATCGGTATACCGATACCAGGCAACGGTGGTTGAGTACGCTGTCGATGACCACCAGCCTCCGCAATAACCAGCTTTATCGGATACACCGGCACTATTGCGGTAGCCTCCAGGAAGACCACTGAATCCAGTGCTGTTTGTAGCGCCAGTATTGGGATCCAGCCAATGAGTTGTAAGTGTCTCTTTTAATTTACCGCCAGCCTGGTCTCTCCCCCCCAGGAAGGTTGTTAAAGTGGCCCATTCCTGATCGGTAGGAATATGCCACCCAGCAGGTGCGATATTTCGCTTGTCAATAACTGCTAACCAATTATATAACGCGCCATAAGTGGTTTTTTTGGTCGGATCATTATTGTAGAAACAATAAGCACCGGTTTTTAAAGTTCCCCATTTTGCATTCTCAAGAACCTGGGGTATCGGATCACCGTTCCGGTATTTGGTGGTTTTCAGGTTTTCAGCCATCCATGTTTGATTGCCGATGATAACTGTTTTATAAACATTTCCATCTTTATCAGTTACAGTACCAGTTGCGGAAACCGGAGTATTGGGTTGATCAATTAAGACAACATCATTTTTGAAAGAGATGCTTGTAAGCATTACAAACATTAGCATCGATAACGGGTAATTCAAAATCGTCAGTTTCATTTTCATAACTACGGATTTTAAGTTTGAGTTTGACTCAAAATTACAAAACAGACTATTGATTACCAAATAAAATATTATTGTTCTTAGGCGTATAATTCAATCCTTGTTATCTTCCGGGAACCGATTTTGTTTTACTTGTATTCCCTTGATTGTTGGGTTCATCACCATTATTCTTATTTGGATGCTTGGCACCGCCCATCTTAATCACTTTTGGTAATTTTTTGGTTCTGAATATCGGAAAGCGATAATAAATTCCAAAAGAGAAATCGAATGGAGTACCACCTGTGATTTTTCCAATGCCCGGAATGATATATGGTTTCATATTAGGATCCTGGGTAACAATGATTGGGAATTTTGCCCTAAGCGACCATCCAAGAAAGAAATTACTAAAGATTTCGCCCTTCATTCCAAATACAAGTTCTGCCCATTGGGCATTCATGGTCCTGCCTGGAATATTTGAAGTGATCGATCCCCAATAATTTGAAATAGCAATCCCATCAGTTTCCTGATTAAAACTTGAAAAACCATACCGCGCCCCAATAAAAACAAAATCGTGATCTTTTAATGATTCGAATTTTAAAATATTCATATCAACACCAATACGGGCATAGGTGCCATTATTTTTATAATGAAATGCATCACGCTGATCATCGAACCATTGCATTCCTACTTCAATGGTTGGAAACCAGTTTCCCTTGTATGGAATATCCCCCTGAATCTCCCATGCATTCCTTTTTCCGGTTTGCATATAAGGCACTATAAATCGAGACAAATCAATTCCAACACGCGGACCTTCGTAGCGCCAGACTTCAGCCTCCTTCTGCGAAAAACCCTGTAAACTGCTAATGAGCAGCAGCACTAAAGTAGATAGTAATATTTTGGTCATTGACATTTTTCTCAATTGAATTTTGATTAACCTTTGCATCAGTGATCTTTACAGAATCGATTCCCTTTGTGTACCGGAAGCCGGAAATAACATAGTTTGGGGCAAATCCGCAGTTTTGTGATATAAAGCTTATTATCATCGTATGTCTGATATACAGTGTGTCTTTTTTCCCGTTTGTATTTAAGACGAAACCGGTTGAATCAGCAGATAATGAGAGCGGAAGAGGATACCTTTTGGTCAAAGCCGAAACCTGATCATTCACCAGCGTATCACCCACATCGCTGCGATCGACTCCATTAATTATCAAGGTATTAATTGGTTTAAATCCATCTACTGACATGGATGTTTCCATGAGTGTATCGACTGAATCGTAACAGCCGTTTCCATCATTACACGAAACCAATCCAAAAAAGAGCAGCAAAACTATGAAGAGATAAAATCTCATGAAAAGACTAATTTGTTAATTTACAAAGATAAAAATTTTGAAACGATTGCTTCCCGCTCCGGGAAACTTACCTTTCGAGTGGCTGCAAACCCTCGAAGTGGTTGTTGATGAGGCTGTAGTTAGCTGTGGTTGCTGAGTTGAAGTGGTAAATAGAAACTGTAATTGGTGGTTCAACCGCTTCGAGGGTCTGAAAAAGACCGCTCGAATGGTTTGCTAACCCTCGAAGTGGTTGCTGAAGATGACTTAGAACTGTTAAACTAATTTGGTTCTCCTGAAAATAACTATTTTTGACTTAAATATTTTGATTTATGCGCGCCACAACATTTCTGATCTTTATCGGGACGGTCCTTCTGATTTACTTTTCCGTTAATTATTACATCTTTCTAAGGGGTTTGCAAGCTTTTTCGATATCACCTGAATGGCGAAAAAGCTATATCATAACATTTTGGTTGATCGTTTCAAGTTTTATCATTGGCGAAATACTTGAGCATACACACTCATCGCTTCCCAGTGAATGGATTTACCGGATTGGTGCATTCTGGCTTGCTTTCATGCTCTATTTCACCTTAACGCTGGTTCTGTTTGACGTTATCCGTCTGATGAATTATTTTTTTCATTTTCTTCCGGAAATGACGCAAACCTTTCGGTTCAGAATCGGACTCGTTACAGTTGCCATTATTTCGCTGATCGTTCTGGCGGGTCATATCAACGCATTAAATACACGTGTGAAAGAAATCTCATTGAGCATCCATAAAAAGGTTTCAGGAAATCGCGAAATGAAAATTCTAATGGCCTCCGATATCCATCTTGGCGCTTTAATCGGCGAAAACCGCGAAAAGAGACTGGTCGACATTATCAATAATCAAAAACCTGATCTGGTTCTTCTTTGCGGTGATTTGGTTGATGGCGACGTCGCATCAGCGCTTCGTAAAAATCTTGGGCGACATATTCAGGAGATTAAAACACCGATGGGTGTTTATGCCATTACCGGTAATCATGAATATATTGGAGGAATCAAAAAAACTATCCCCTATCTTGAAAGCATTAATATCAATATTTTGCGCGACAAGACCCTCACCTTACCCAACGGCGTTCAATTAGTAGGGCGCGATGATCGTGACAACCGAAGGATGGGGGATGCACAAGGACGAAAATCACTCAAGGAATTGATGGTTGGTCTGGACAAGAATATGCCCATTATTGTGATGAATCACCAGCCATTTAATTTGGATGAAGCGGTTGTTGAAGGGGTGGATTTACACCTTTCGGGACATACCCATCACGGACAGCTTTGGCCATTCAATTACATTACTAAGGCAGTGTTCGAACTCAGTTGGGGATATCTTAAAAAAGGAGACACAAATTTCTATGTCTCGTCAGGCTTTGGTACCTGGGGGCCGCCTGTAAGATTGGGTAATACACCGGAGGTAGTCGTTTTCAACCTGAAATTTGACGACCCCTCTCTTTAAATTTAGCAATCTGAAATTTCGTTGATTTTTAAATATCAACTTTGTAAAAAGGGTGATAATGAACCGGAACAAATCCGAGTTTTTGAGCCAATAAATAGGAGCCGGTATTTTCCAACCTACACGACCAGACAGGTTCATACCCGTTTTCGAGACAGTAATCAATCAGTGCCGCGCAGGTATGCATGGCAAACCCTTTTCCGCGAAAATTTGCTGCCGATTCGATTCCCAGTTCCAATTGACCGTTGTCGATAAAAGCAGAAAAAGCAGTACAAGCCAGTTCGCCATTATAACGCAAGCTAAATCCAACTCCATCATTCAAAAATTGGGATGCGTTCTGCCAAAAATACTTTGGCACCACGGTTCCAGGCATGTTTTGAAAATCCTCTTTCTGTGTGCGAAATATTTCAGCGTCGCACTTCGGATTGCTTTTTATGAATTCATTATAAATATTTGGATCAAACTTGAAATTGACCCTTGTCTGTTCCTCAACTTTCACAAATCCTGAATCCGCATTGCGACCCTCATCCTTTTGATTTCTTGTCAGTAGCTGGTTGCCAAGGGCTGTATAAAGTCTGACATTCCAATCTTCAGGATAAACCTGCATCCATTCAACCTCGTTACGTATTTTATTTTTATTGATCAGATAATTGATTAGTTGCCCATTGAATACTTCATTTTTATCATTTCCGAATAACAGTGACATCCCATATGGGTGAATCACATAAAAGCTTTCCGGCGCATCCGAATTGTCTGTATAAATCAACCCGTCAATCTTTTGAGACACAACGGCACGGGCAAACAAATGATTAAAACTTACTGCTTCAAGTGGTTTAGCAACTTTGTAATACTGATCCTTACTCAACAACTTCATGACTCTACTTAATAATTATAAATGACGGATTCTTCAAATACAAAAATAACAACATAAAACCATATTAACTTTGGATTTGTTATAAAAGCAGTACCTTATCTTAAATTGCAATTTCATTTGTACTTATGAATCCAAAAAAATTAGTCTGTCTTTGTAATCACGTAACGGGTATTGAGATAAGAAAAATCTTGCGGGCCGGAGCCATCACATTATCTGATGTTCAGAAGCTTACATCAGCAGGAACCAATTGCGGCCGATGTGTGAGAGAAATTGAGACCATGATTGAGGAACACAATATAGTGGCAATAAAAGATCCTCAACTCAGGATTGTTTTTGAGCCAAATACAGAAATCAGCATAAAAAAAATGGAATAATGGAGAGTCCCGCTAAAAACATCGTTCCCATTATTCCATCTCCTATGAAAAAAAACAAATCTATTTATTTTTTCACCTTCGAAAGAAGGTATTCTGCAAGGTTATTTGCCGCTTTCAGATTTTCGAAGTCAGCTGGCAACATCGCGTGATCAATGTATTCGTTGTACAACCAGGGATCACCAACGGCCAAAACAAAACCTTTTCCAAACTGGGTTTCGCCAATATACACAGCTTTGTCGTCAATCAAAACGGCTTTGGCTGCGCCACTCAAACCGAGTGAGCAAACCTCTTTCATATAGATTTTATTTACTCCCTTGAAAAGCGGGTGATTTGGTAAATTCGTTTCGGCAGCCATGTTCCAATCGCGATTGATTACCGTATTTAATGTTACCGGATTAAAGTGGATACCAAACTCTTTCCCCAGCGTATTCAAATGGGTAAATTCACAATTAGGTTTATCGTTGGCCAGAATCAAAAGGACACCACCATTTTTCACCCATTTCGAAATGGCTTTGACGTCGTCAGGCATAATATAATTAGGTTTTGGATTTTCAGATGTGGTATCAGGATCCACAATAATATAGAGATTAATGCCTGTGAGACTTTTTCTATCAGCTTTCGTTACAATTGTCTTTAATTTTGCACCTTTGCTTTTAAAGACGTCGCCAAACTGTGAAAAACCGCTGTTTTGCGTATCATCCCAGGTGTAGTGATAGATTTTACCGGTTTTGGGATTCGTTTCGTGATTGTACCAATTGTCGAGACCAACCGTCTTCTGAGCATAACTATTAAATGCAATAATACACATAATCAACAATATAGCACTTTTCAATGAAAAAATATTCTGCTTCATTATCCTTAAAATTTTATTTTACAAATTTTGAACGATCTCTTCCGGGTCTTTCCGAAATACTAAACAAATATAATCAGATTGCATCAAACAATCGAACGCGCGATTAAGAAATATAATAATTTCAGTATAGCGGATATTTTTGCAAAGAAAACAGTATTTAACAGCTATTTTAAATGTTTCGACAACTTAATTTTCATTTTTTTAACTTCGGCAGCAACCAAATTGGCATAAGTCCTCGCACCTTCAACACATAGGTGAGTATCATCTTTTCTACCTTCCGGAAATTTGGTATCGGGAGCTGTCCAAAGATACAATTTCTTCGACGGTTCATCGCCCAGCGAATTGACAAGTGTTTTCGTAAGTAATTCCATATCAATACATGGCATCTTCAGTTTTTGGGCCAAATCACGCACAGCATCAGGATATTTACCGTGTGTATCAACAAGTTTTCCCGATTCATCGAATTTCCGGCGGACAATTGGAGTGAGCAAAACCGGTATGGCACCCTTCGACCTGGTTTCGCTAATATATTTTTCGAGGTTTTGTTTGTACGTTGATGACGGATCGGTATAGACAGCCGGTTTGTCGGCCTTTTCATCATTATGGCCAAACTGAATAAAGACATAATCACCTTTTTTAAGACTGTCGAAGACCACTTTCCAACGTCCTTCATCGATAAAGCTTTTAGTACTTCGGCCATTTAAAGCATGATTACTCACTTTGACTTTTGTATCAAAACAGCTTTGAAAAACCTGCCCCCAACCCGTTTCGGGAAATACCTCAGCCTTTTTATTTGCCATCGTCGAATCGCCTATTGTATAAACAGTTATTAACTTTGTTGGAGAACAACTTACAAACAGGGAAATCAATAAAAGACATAAAAAACCAGATTTTTTCATGATAAGTTTTTTATAAACAAAATAAAAAATGATAATCAAAATGGTTAACAAATCTACAAATTTCTAAAATGGGTTTGGTGATTAAGGTCCTGCTAACAGAGTGCCAGCCGCAAATTACTGGTAGCCAATAGCATTTAAGGACGCATAAAATACTAAATATTTAATAATCAAGCAAAAAACTAAAACTATCGTGAGATGTCAATTCTTGCGGAGCAACACCTTTTTTGAAAATCCGCGCACTTCTGTTGCCAATTAGCGTCAGTAATTTGTCCTCTAATTTCAACATGGTACCTTCGCGAAGTCCAACTACCGTTATTTCAGGGTTTATTTCAAGAAATTCTTCGATTCGTTGTTCGCGTGTTTCGCCTCCATGTCCTTCCGGATTAGTATCGAGATAATGTGGATTGATCTGAAAGGGGACCAGTCCCATACAATCGAATCCTTTTGGATCAATAATGGGCATATCATTGGTCGTTCGAAGGGTGGGACAGGCAACATTGGCGCCTGCACTCCATCCAATAAAAGGGGTTCCCTGTTCAACCTTTTGCCGGATCGCATCCATTATTTGGTTATCATGCATCATCCGGACCAATTGCCAGGTATTACCGCCACCAACAACAATCACTTCTGCATTTTCAACAGCTTCTACCGGATTAGTAAAGTGGTGAACAGAAATAATATGGTGCCCAATTTCGGCAAACCGCTCTTCCACTTTTGATTCGTAAATATCGAATGGGAAGGTCACTACTGCATAAGGAATAAAAAGACAATTAACTGTTTTTTCTCCTAAAAATTTCTTCAACTCCTGTTTAGGATATTCGAGATAAGGCTCACCCGGCATGGTCGAGTTGCTGATTAGTAGAAGTCTCATAAATTTATTAATATTGCGCTTGCAAGTAAGTAAAAAACTTGCGGAAAGAAAAACTAACTCCGATCTGATAAACAATTTCCGAATCCAACCTGTTAACGGAAGATAAGCTCTCCGATTTATATTGTTTGAGTTGAATTTAAAGTCAATGGGATCTATTATGGAAAAAAAACCGATTACAAAGGTATTGGTTGCTAACCGGGGAGAAATTGCCATCCGAATCATGCGCTCTTGCCGGGAAATGGGAATCGAAACCGTAGCTGTTTTCAGTGAAGCTGACCGTTCCGCAATGCATGTGAGGTATGCCAATGAAGCCTATAATATTGGACCTGCCCCCTCCTCAGAGAGTTATCTCAACATGGATAAAATCATCGCAACAGCCAAAGCTTCAGGAGCTGATGCCATTCATCCCGGTTATGGATTTCTGTCAGAAAATTCAAAGTTTGCCCGGCGCTGTCGCGAGGAGGGCCTGGTGTTTATCGGTCCGTCACCCGAATCAATTGAAATGATGGGCGATAAAATTAGTGCAAGAAAAAAAATGATTGCCGCAGGAGTCCCTATTGTTCCAGGTACAACCGAAAAGGTAACCAGTGAAGCCGAAGCCATAAAGCATATCAAAGAAATAGGCCTTCCTGTAATGATCAAAGCATCAGCCGGCGGCGGCGGCAAAGGGATGCGCCTTGTCAAGAAAGAGTCGCAGATTACAAGTTCGTTACGGGCAGCCCGATCGGAAGCTAAAACTGCCTTTGGTGATGATGCTCTTTACATCGAAAAGTACGTCGACTCCCCACATCATATTGAGTTTCAAATACTATCGGATAAATACGGAAATACGGTTCATCTTTTTGAACGCGAATGCTCTGTTCAGCGTCGGCATCAGAAAGTGGTCGAAGAGACACCTTCTCCTATCATGACGCCTGAAGTAAGATCCCAAATGGGTGCTTATGCAGTCGCGGCAGCCAATGCTGCCAATTATGAAGGGGCCGGTACCATTGAATTTATTGTGGATGAACACCTGAATTTCTATTTTTTGGAGATGAACACTCGGTTACAGGTTGAACATCCGATTACAGAGCGAGTAGTAGGTGTCGACCTGGTGAAAGAGCAGATCAGGATCGCCGAAGGTAATAAACTTCCGTTTAACCAGGAGGATCTGGCCCAAAGCGGGCACGCAATAGAGTGCCGAATTTATGCCGAGGATACGGATAACAATTTTATGCCCAATCCGGGGACTATTACACATATTACAGAACCTTACGGCTTTGGAATCAGATGTGATGGCTATGTTTATGAGGGTTATACAATTCCAATATATTACGATTCATTAATCAGTAAGCTGATTGTCTGGGGTAGAAA
>Ga0302286_10001796_pt1 | contig 15485 bp, 14 predicted proteins | sample III_Fen_E2_3_FD_198765 | JGI IMG/M metagenome (GOLD analysis project Ga0302286, IMG submission 198765) | Peat permafrost microbial communities from Stordalen Mire near Abisko, Sweden - III_Fen_E2_3 | ecosystem: Environmental > Terrestrial > Soil > Wetlands > Permafrost | place: Sweden: Abisko...
CCAGCGAGATCCATTTTGCCAATTCCGACTTCGAGAATGGTGCCAACCAGCGCCCGAACCATGTTTCGGAGAAACCGGTCGGCCTTTACTGTAAAAATCAAATTGCTGCCTTGCTGCGTCCATTCAGCCTGGTAGATTTTACAATTGTTGGTTTTTACATCGGTATGCAACTTGCTGAAGCTGGTAAAATCGGAGTATTCAAATAAAATCCGGCTTGCTTCGTTCATTAATTTCACATCAGGCTGTTTGAAAAAGTACCAGGAAGTCGCGACCGAAAAAGGATCTTTCAGCAAATTCAGATGGTATTGGTAAGTTCTTGAAACCGCATCGAACCGGGCATGGGCTCCGGAATGCACTTTCGAAACACCAAAAATGACTAGATCCTGATTCAAAAAGCTGTTCAGTTTATGCGTAAAATCCGGATGATCCAGGTTTGAACGAGTTGAATCGAAATGTGCAACGAAGTAGCTGGCATGTACGCCGGTATCGGTCCGTCCGGCGCCGGTTACGGTAATCGTTTCACGGATAATCATCGACAAGGCTTTTTCAATACATTCCTGAACCGAGAGAGCGTTGGGCTGAATCTGCCATCCATGAAAACGGGTGCCTTTGTAAGCGAGTTCTATGAAATACCTTTGAGTCAATGGGTTGATTTTTTGCAAAAATAAAAAAGTGGCGGCATAATCTGTTAAAGATCGCCGTTTTTATTAATTTCACGGCCTTTCGATGCAAAATTGCTTAACAAAATTTAACGAAAATTTATCCTTTTTCATTCATGGATACCTTATTTTCGTGTTCTCAAAAAAAAGCAAAAAAATCATTTATCTGAAAAAATATGAATCAAACAGTTGATATCCGCGAGTTAAACGAAAGAATTCAAAGGGAAAGTTCATTTGTCGACATCATCAGTATGGAAATGAACAAAGTGATCGTTGGTCAAAAGCATCTGGTTGAGAGCCTTTTAGTAGGTCTTCTGTCGGGTGGTCATATTTTATTGGAAGGTGTGCCCGGATTGGCAAAAACGCTTGCAATCCATACACTTGCCACCAGTATTGATGCCAAATATGCCCGCATCCAGTTCACTCCTGATTTGTTGCCGGCTGACTTGATCGGCACCATGATTTACAGTCAGAAGAAGGAAGAATTTATTGTAAAAAAAGGTCCGATTTTCACCAATTTTGTGTTGGCCGACGAGATCAACCGGGCGCCCGCCAAAGTGCAATCGGCACTGCTCGAAGCCATGCAGGAACGCCAGGTTACGATCGGTGAAAACACGTATAAACTTCAGGAACCATTCCTCGTTATGGCTACCCAAAACCCGATTGAACAAGAAGGAACGTATCCGCTTCCAGAAGCGCAGGTTGACCGTTTTATGCTGAAAGTGGTGATTAATTATCCAACCAAAGAAGAGGAAAAACTCATTGTTCAGCAAAACCTTCTGAAACTATTCCCGACAGCATCGAAAGTCATGCATACCGAAGACATTCTTAAAGCACGCGACGTGGTGAAAGATGTTTACATGGACGAAAAAATTCAGAAATACATCATTGATATTGTTTTTGCCACCCGTGACCCGAAAGCCTACAAGCTTGATAAATACGTGGATATGATTTCGTACGGAGGTTCGCCCCGTGCAAGTATCAGCCTGGCGCAGGCGGCCAAAGCGTTTGCTTTTATCAAACGTCGCGGATATGTTATTCCTGAAGATGTACGCGCAGTTTGTCCCGATGTAATGCGTCACCGCATTGGACTGAGCTACGAAGCCGAAGCCAATAACATTACTTCCGAAGAAATTATTGCTGAAATTTTAAATACGGTTGAAGTGCCATAGAAAAAAATCATTTGTTTTACGTCATTTAATTGTCATTTGTTTTACGTCATTTCTTGCTGTATCTTCCAATCAATGACCATCAATGACCAAACGCACCAGGAACTTTAATCTTTAAACAAAGCAGTTTTGGAAACAAGCGAACTAATAAAACGAGTCCGGAGAATTGAAATAAAAACCCGTGGGTTGAGCCGCAACATTTTTGCAGGCGAATACCACAGTGCGTTCAAAGGAAGAGGGATGGCTTTCAGCGAGGTTCGTGAATACCAATTTGGCGACGACGTTCGCAACATCGATTGGAATGTGACTGCCCGCTACAACAAACCGTTCGTTAAGATTTACGAAGAAGAACGCGAACTGACTGTGATGCTGCTGATTGACGCCAGCGGATCGCGCGAGTTTGGCTCGATGGATAAACTCAAGAAGAATGTCATTACCGAGATTTCGGCTATCCTTGCTTTTTCGGCCATTCAAAACAACGATAAAATCGGGGTTATTTTCTTTACCGATAAAATCGAAAAGTTCATTCCACCAAAAAAAGGACGTAGTCATATTCTCCGAATCATCAGCGAATTGATTGATTTTGAACCGGAAGCAAGAGGAACAGACATTTCGGGGGCCATCCGATACCTGACCAATGCCATCAAAAAACGGTGTACCGCTTTTATAATTTCCGATTTCATTCAGAAAGAAACGGCTTTGGAAAATGCACTTTCAATCGCCAACAACCGGCACGACATTGTGGCTCTACGGATTTACGACGAACGCGAAACATATCTGCCCAACATTGGCATGGTCAAATTGAAAGATGCAGAAACCGGCAATTACTCATGGATTGACACTTCGGATCGGAAAGCCAGGGAAATATACCGAAAATGGTGGAATGACTTATCGGCGCAGCTCGACAACAGTTTCCAAAAAAGCCGTGTCGATTATGTCAACATCAGCACCAACCACGATTACGTTAAATCATTGATCAGCCTGTTTAAAAAACGTGGATAAAACATATTTGAAATGAAGCATAGAGTACTAAATATCGTTCTGCTTATTTTGCTTTCAGGCAATATTTATACACTGAAGGCACAAAAAGTTACGGTAAATGCCAGCATCGACTCAACACACATCCTTGTTGGTGATCAGCTGAAAATACTTCTTGAAATTGAAAAGCCGAAAAATCTTGCGATTCAGTTTCCAGCGATAGCTGACACGTTCAGCTCGCATCTGGAAGTGGTGAAACGTTCGAAAATTGATACCATCAAGTTGGCCGACAAGGATCGCGAAAAACTGACACAAAAAATCTTCATAACCTCGTTCGACAGTGGAATGCACCAGATTCCGCCTTTCTATTTCAAAATGAAAGATGGTAAAAGGCTTGATTCTGCTGCCACCAGGATGTTGGCGTTTCAGGTACATGGCATGAAAATCGACACCACCAAAGGTCCTGTCGACATTAAAACACCATACAGCGCACCGGTTTCACTGAAAGAGATTATTCCCTATATCCTGGGAATCATCCTGATTGCAGCCATTCTGTTTTTCATTTTTTACTACATCAAATGGAAGAAAAAGAATGTTCCGTTTTTCAGCAAACCTGCCAAACCAGCCGAACCGGCTCACCTGATCGCCTTACGCGAACTCGATCGTATTAAAGTTCAAAAGCTGTGGCAACAGGAAAAAATAAAACAATATTATTCTGAAGTTGCCGACACCATCCGTACATACATTGTAAATCGGTTCGACATTCCGGCAATGGAATTTACGTCTTCCGAAACCATCGGTACGTTTAGACACAACAAAGAATTGGTCGATGAAAAATCGCTCGATCAGCTTCAGCATATTCTGAGCCTGGCCGATTTGGTTAAGTTTGCCAAATACACACCACTACCCGACGACAACAATCTGACTTTGATGAATGCCTATTTCTTTGTCAATCAAACGAAAAAGGAAGAAGTGAAAGCTCCTGAGAAATTGGAAGAAAATCTTGAAGAAGAAATAGAAGTCGCACAATAACCGAACAAAAATGAACGGAATAAGCTTTAAAAACCCGGAATATTTCTACCTATTCCTGCTGTTGATTCCCATGATTGCATGGTACATCTGGCGGCAGAAAAAAATAGGCGCCAGCATCCATTTTTCTTCGGACATGGGTTTTGCCAAAATCCCGAAAAGCTGGAAATATTACTTTCGCCATAGTGTCCTGATGTTTCAGATGCTTGGTTTATCATTTCTGATAATAGCCCTGGCACGTCCGCAATCGTCAAACAGCTGGCAGAATGTGACTACCGAAGGAATCGATATCATCATAGCCCTCGATATTTCGAGCTCAATGCTCGCGATGGATTTCCAGCCAAACCGTATCGAAGCGGCAAAAGACGTAGCTACCAAGTTTATTTCAGGCCGTCCAAACGATAAAATCGGGCTGGTCATTTTTTCAGGCGAAAGTTTTACGCAATGCCCGCTTACAACCGACCACGCTACGGTTATCAACCTTTTCAGAAATATTGAAAGTGGAATGATTGAAGACGGTACGGCCATCGGAAACGGATTGGCAACTGCGGTTTCGCGTCTGAAAGAAAGTACCGCCATCAGTAAAGTGGTTATTCTGCTTACCGACGGCGAAAACAATCGGGGTGAAATCGCTCCGGTAACAGCAGCCGAACTGGCAAAAACCTTTGGCATACGTGTTTACACAGTCGGCGTCGGCACAATGGGCACAGCGCCTTATCCGATGCAAACTCCGTTTGGCGTGCAAGTTCGCGACATGGAAGTGAAAATCGACGAACCAACGTTACAGAAAATAGCTTCGACAACCGATGGAAAATATTTCAGGGCAACCAACAATAATAAACTGGCCGAGATTTACAAAGAAATTGACAAGCTCGAAAAATCGAAAATTGATGTCAAAGAATACAGCAAAAAAGAAGAAGAATATCTGAAATATGCCGTGTTTGGGTGCCTGTTGATGGTAATTAGTTTGTTTCTGAAAACTACCATTTTCAGGAATATTCCTTGATCAAGCGAATGGAGAAAATGGTGAATCACCGGGTGTAAAAATCAGTATTGCGAGTTACGTGTTGCGCGAACCCGTAACCCGCAACCTGCAACAATTAGAACTTTGAACTTGAAACTTTTAGAAAATGTTTAGAATAGCAAATCCGCAATATTTATACGCGCTGCTGGTAATACCAGCTCTGATAGCTTTTTTCTGGTATTCCAGAATTCAGCGAAAAAAGGCGCTTGCTCTTTTCGGACAGAAAGACATCTTGTCGGTTTTGATGCCCAATGTTAGTTCGGCCAGACCGGTTTTAAAATACATCGTACTGATGCTCGCACTAGCTAGTATCATTGTTGCTATTGCACGTCCGCAATTCGGATCAAAGCTGAAGACCGAAAAACGCAAAGGAATTGAGCTGATTATAGCCCTCGATGTTTCGAACAGCATGATGGCCGAAGATATACAGCCTAACCGGCTGGAGCGGTCCAAACGGGCCATCTCGCAACTGGTTGATAAACTGAGCAACGACAAAATCGGGCTGATTGTTTTTGCCGGTGAAGCCTATACACAACTTCCCATCACTGCCGACTACGTTTCTGCTAAGTTATTTCTGAATTCAATTGGTCCACAGATGGTCCCCACACAGGGAACGGCAATTGGTGCAGCCATCGAACTGGGAGTAAAATCATTTAATCCTCAGTTTACCGGGAGCAAGGCCATGATTGTAATCACCGACGGTGAAAATCACGAGGATGATGCCGTTGGAGCAGCAGCTGCGGCAGCCAAGCAAGGAATTGTAGTTTATACAATCGGAATGGGATTGCCCCAGGGCGGCCCGATACCGGATAATTCGGATGGACGGAAAACCTACCGGAAAGACAAAGAAGGCAACACCATTGTTACCAAACTTGATGAAGCCATGCTCCAAAAAATTGCAGAAGCAGGAAAAGGCGCCTATGTTCGCGCAAACAATGCCCAGGTAGGGTTAAACTCCCTTTTCAGCGAAGTAAACAAGATGGAAAAATCGGAACTCGAAACTCAGATTTATGCCGATTACGACGACAAATTTCAGTATTTTATTGGCTTAGGTATATTTCTGATTTTACTTGATTTTCTGATACTTGACCGAAGAAACAAATACCTGAGAAATTTCAAACTGTTTGGAGAAAGAAAATAGAAGAGTTATGAAACAAGCTACTTTACTGATTATATTGCTGTTCGTTTGGGCAACGACAACCCAGGCTCAAAACGAACGCAAATTTGTTAGACAAGGGAATAAATACTTCGACGAGGCCATGAAGGATAAAAGCAAACTCGATACGACCCAGTTTAACAAAGCTGAAATTGAATACCGTAAAGCTCTTGAAAAAAAACCAGATAATCCCAAATGGGATTTCAACCTGGCCGATGCCCTTTACAAACAAAAAAAGTTTGACGAATCGGCAGGAAAATTCAAGGATATTGCCGACCGGACCAATGACAAAATCGAAAAAAGCAGGGCTTTGCACAACATGGGCAATTCGATGCTGATGAACAAAAAGTTGGATGAAAGTATTGCCGCTTACAAAGAGGCTTTGCGAAACAATCCCAACGACATGGATACCAAATACAATCTGTTGTATGCCATGAACATGAAGAAAAAACAGCAGGATCAGAAGAAAAAGGACGATAAGAATAAAGACAAAAATAAAGACAAGAATAAGGATAAAGACAAGGACAAAAATAAAGATCAGAATAAAGATCAGAATAAAGATCAGAATAAAGATAAGGACAAAGATAAAAAGGATCAGCAGAACAAAGACCAACAAAACAAGGATCAGCAAAACCAAAATCAGAAACAGCAACAGCAGCAGCAACAAAGTAAAATATCGAAGCAAAATGCTGAACAAATGCTGCAAGCACTTGAAAATGATGAAAAAAAGACTCAGGAGAAAGTCAAAAAGATACAAGCGATGAAAGCCCAGTCGAAAAGAGTGGACAAGGATTGGTAGAAAGTCAAGGAAAAAGGAAAAAGGGAAAAGTGATCAGTCACAGTTGGCAGACGCAGAGGTCATTAGATGGTCATTGGGAAAGAGTCATTAGAAAAAGGAAACAGTGATCAGTCGCAGTTGGCAGTTGAAAAGAGTAATTTGCGATACAGAATGACAATCAATAATTCTTAGCTGACAGGAAAAAGGAAAACGTCATTGGGATAAAGTTTAAAACCGACTTTTCGAATGGCCAATGACTTTTTCCTATTCGTTAAAAGTAGCATATTTGGAACTTGAAATTTGGAACTGTATTTTTGAAGCGTTTTTGAAATTAGAATACCGGAGAAAACTATGATCAGAAAATTAAAAGTACTGATAATTTTGATGTTTGCAGGCTTTATGGTGATGGCCGAAAACATTCAGTTTACCATGGAAGGCCCGGAAGTGGTTGCCGCAGGAGAACAATTCAGGCTTAGTTTTACCCTGAACCAAAGCGGTAGCGACCTACAGTTGCCCGACTTGTCGAACTTTGACGTGCTGATGGGACCATCAACGTCGCAGAGTTCGAGTATCCAGATCATTAACGGAAAAACCACTCAGTCCTCAAGTTTTTCATACATTTTCGTTCTTAGGGCAAAGAAAGAAGGAAAATTCACCATCCGACCCGCATCCATCAAGGCTGGCGGCAAAACGTTTGAATCGAACAGCCTGAATATTCAGGTTGTAAAAGGCCAGCCGCAGCAGTCATCCGCCCAACAGGGAGGTCAGCAACAACAACAGCAACAGGATGTTGCGCCAGCTGGAACCATCAGTAAGGATAACCTGTTTGTCAGGGCTGCTTTTGACAAAACCAACGTCTCGAAAGGCGAACAAATCATTGCAACGGTGAAGTTGTATATTAGTCAAAACGTTCCGCTCAATGGTTTCGAAGATGTTAAACTTCCGTCCTATGAAGGTTTTTGGACAAAAGATATCGACGTTCCAACTCAGGTTAACTTTACCCGCGAAGTTTATAATGGTAAGATTTACCAGGTAGGAATTCTCAAAAAAACGATTTTATTTCCACAGCAAACCGGGAATATCCGAATCGATCCATTCGAAATTACCTGTTCGGTTCGGCAAAGGGTTCGCTCGCAACAGGGATTTTTCGATGATTTTTTCGACAATTACCGCCTCGTAAAAGCAAAAGTGGTAAGCGATCAGGTAACGATCAATGTGAAGGATTTGCCCAACCAACCGGCTAATTTCTCGGGAGCAGTCGGCAATTTCAGCTTATCTTCTTCGCTGGATAAAAGCAGGGTTAAATCGAACGAAGCGATTAACTTGAAAATCACCATAAACGGTAGTGGAAACCTCACGCTCATCAAGGCTCCGAAAATTGAATTACCCCAGGACTTTGAAGCCTACGAACCCAAGACCAGCGATCGGGTAATTGCAAGCGACAATGGGTTAAACGGCTCAGTTACCTTTGAATATCTTTTCATTCCGCGTTTTGCAGGCAATTTCACGATCCCGGCTGTCGAATTTGTGTTTTTTAATCCGGCTAACCATCAGTACGAAACGCGCAAAACGGAGGCTTTTGATATCAAAGTTGATAAAGGCAACGACGATCAGAGTTCATCGGTGGTAAGTTCATTTTCGAAAGAAGATGTGAAGCTGATCGGAAAAGACATCCGTTTTATCAAACAAAACAAATCGGAATTGAAACCCAAAGGATTTTCGTTCTACGGAACCTTTGCGTTTTACAGCATTTACCTGTTGTGCCTTGCCGCATTCGTGGCTGTTTTTATACTGAACCGCAAGAAGATCAAAGAAAATGCGAACCTTACCCTCGTTCGGAACAAACGAGCCAATAAAGTGGCGCTGAAACGACTAAAAGAAGCTTCCGTTTTTCTGAAGAACAATCAAGCCGAACTTTTCTATGAAGCGGTGATTAAAGCGCTGTGGGGCTATTTGAGCGACAAACTCACGATACCGGTAGCCGATTTAAACCGCCAAAAAGCTTCGGAAAGCCTTTTAAACAAAGGAATTGACCAGGAAGCTGTTACTGAACTCATCCAAATTCTTGACGATTGCGAGTTTGCCCGTTACGCACCGGCAGCATTTTCAGGAACGATGAAAGAAGTGTACGATGGCGCTGCAAAAGTTATGGGAATTTTTGAAAAGCAAATTAAGTAAACACCTGAAACAAAAATTGTATGAAACGATTATTCTATACTATTCTGGCTCTTTTGTTTACCGCAACTGTATTTGCGCAAAGCGACCTGCTTCAGAAAGCAAACGAGCATTACACGAAAGAGGAATATAAACAGGCGATTGATGATTACAACAAGATCCTGATGACAAACATGGAATCGTCCGAAGTGTATTTCAACCTGGGAAATGCCTATTATAAAACCAAACAATACACTCTTTCGATCCTGAACTTCGAAAGGGCCAAACTTCTGGCGCCCGACGATGAAGATATCGCCTTTAACCTTCAGGTGGCCAATCAGCATGTGGTCGATTCCATTCAGGAATTACCCGGGATATTTATTGTCAGGTGGTGGAACTCGCTCGTCAACAGCCAAACGACCGATGCCTGGGCCGTAATAAGCATCTCCGGTTTTATCCTTTTTTTAGTTTTAATGGGTTTCTATTTCTTTGCCCGAACCGGCGAGGTCAAGCGTGTTTCGTTTTGGGCAGGTTGTTTTTTGATCCTGTTAACCATTTTCAGCTGGTCGTTTGCTGCCCAACAGAAAAGCCGGTTAGTTAATCACCTGGAAGCCATTGTGATGCAGCCAACTGTTACCGTCAAAAGTTCTCCTTCTGAAAAAGGAACAAACTTATTTGTGATTCACGAAGGATTGAAAGTGAAGATAACCGACAAACTTGGCGACTGGGTAGAAATTAAACTGGCCGACGGCAACAAAGGTTGGTTACAGACCGAATCGGTCGAAAGAATCTGACGATTTTGACGGATTTTTGAGAAATTGCCATCCCGGTTTTCAGAATTGGGGTGGCAATTTGTTTTATTTCGGAAACTATTGGCAACCATTGTAATTGATGGTTGTTATCTATTTATAAATTTAAAACTATGGCTTATAATTTACTGAAAGGCAAAAGGGGAATCATTTTTGGTGCCTTGAATGCCGATTCAATTGCATGGAAAGTTGCTCAAAAAGCTTTCGAAGAAGGTGCAACGTTTACGTTATCAAACACTCCCATGGCAATGCGTATGGGCGATACGGCCAAGCTTGCTGAAGCATGTAATACCATTGTTATCCCGGCTGATGCAACCAGTGTGGCAGATCTGGAGAATCTTTTCAAACAATCAATGGAAGTGCTTGATGGCAAAATCGACTTTGTATTACATTCAATAGGTATGTCGCCCAACGTTCGGAAGAAACGTCATTACAGCGACCTCGACTATGATTATCTACAAAAAACACTGGATATTTCAGCGGTTTCGTTTCATAAAGTGTTACAGGTTGCCCGAAAACTGGATGCGATTAATCGCTGGGGTTCGGTTGTGGCATTGTCGTATGTGGCAGCCCAACGCACGTTTTATGGATACAACGACATGGCCGATGCCAAAGCATTGCTTGAGTCGATTGCCCGCAGTTTCGGATACATTTACGGTCGCGAACGAAATGTGCGCATCAACACCGTTTCGCAGTCGCCAACCCTGACAACTGCAGGAGCAGGAATAAAAGGAATGGGGCAATTGCTCGATTTTTCTGAACGGATGTCGCCATTGGGCAATGCAACCGGCGACGAATGTGCCGATTATTGTGTCACTTTATTCTCCGACCTGACCAAAAAAGTAACCATGCAGAATCTTTTCCACGACGGCGGATTCTCGTCGATGGGCATGAGTCTTCGGGCGCTGCTCCAGTATGAAAAAGGACTTGGATGCAATTGTGATTCAAGCCTTGATGAGCAGGATAATGATCACATCTACGATTAAAGTCTTTCCTGAAACCCTTCAAAAAAAAGGATAAAAGGGTTTGCATATATTCCATAAAAAAACCGGTTGATAGCCGGTTTTTATAAATTTTTTCAGGAAACACAACCTCTATTTACGTCGTTTTCAGGAAATTACCAAAAAAATAGAAATTAATTGTTTCCGTAATTTTCAGCCCACCTTTCCATCGGATCATGGGGAAACGAAACAGTTTTCCACGAGAAGTTAAAAATCCGTGGATTAACCAGTCGTACGTAATCAGCAAAGCTTAATTTGATTAGTTCGGTATGCAATCCGGCGTTGAATGCAATTTCCTTGTTTTTTGTCAGCGAATCAGCCACATAAACAACCATGCCGTAAAGATTGCCAAAAGGCGGCATTGCCCCTAATTCACACTCCGGAAAACGATCGGTAAATTCAGGTTCTGAAGCAAATGAAACATTTTTTGTTCCAACTATTTTTCTTAGGCTATCAAAATCAATGTGATACGAAGCTGGTAAAACTGCCATCGCCATCTCACCTTCTACTTTGATCATAACCGTTTTGGCAAATTCTTTTCCTGAAACGTGTGCAGATGCAGCAATATCCTGAGAAGTAAACGCGCTCGAATGACTTATAGTCACGTACTTGATGTTGTTTTCATCCAAAAAGGCTTTTAATTTTTTGACTGGCATACATTTGATTTTAAGAAGTTAAAACAGCATACTAAAATTGAAGTCGGAAGAGTAAATGCAGTTCGTCGTTTTCAAAAAATCTTACACAAAATGGCTTGATAATGTTTCAAAAAGTTGCCATTTCCATTTATTCCAGTTTAATCAATGGGGTTCCTTCGGAAGATGCCTTAAATTTTTTATATACCTTGTTTCATTAAATGGTTCGTGATACTTCATTATACCAAAGAGCTCAACCGCAAGACATTGTCCAATAAGCTGTTTAGTCACGAATTCGTTATAGCCCAAATCAATCAGTCTTTGATAGGTTCGTTTCGTTTCAGGTGGTTCATTGGCTTCAATTTGGTTTTCGATTATTTCGAAAATTGTTTCTCTTGCTTTTTCATTGGGTTCCATAATGCTTCTATTTAACCGTTTAAGTATTCAAAGCTATGAAATATTGAAATAATCAAGAAGTAAAACGGCAATTTTAGCTCAAATTTCCGGAATGGACACAACTGATCCGATGATTCGAAGTTATCGGATCAGTCATTCGCATTGATAGTTACCTATTTAATTCAGAAAATTCCCTTCCGCGGCGCAAAGCTTCGAGGTTCATATTAACCACTTCTTCGCCTTTCCGTCCAAAAATGGTGCGGATACCATCTTCAATTTTGGAGAATTCAATATCGATAAACGGCGAAGCAGCACCCAGCATCACCATGTTCGAAGCGCGTGTGCTGCCCACCTCTTTGGCAATGGCATCGGCATCGATAGCAATGTACCGTGGTAATTTGTGGATTTCGTCCATCACTTTTTCAATATCCGGATAATTCGGAATATTCACAAAAGGCGTGATGTTGGTAACCAGATACCCGGTTTCTGACAGATAGGGCAAATAACGAAGTGATTCCATTGGTTCGACCGAAAGAATCAGGTCGGCTGAACCTCCTGGGATTAAATCGGAAGCAATGGGTTGATCGGAAATACGCATGTGAGAATATACGGCGCCTCCGCGCTGGCTCATCCCATGCGTCTCGGCCTGTTTAATAAGCAGATTATCGGCCAGTGCTGCTTCGCCCAAGGCTGTAGCGATTGATAATATTCCCTGTCCGCCAACTCCTGCTAAAATGATATCTGATTTCATGTTGTTTATTTTATAAGCCCCACCCAAACCCTCCCCCAAAGGGAGGGCTTTTGCGCAGTGCACGTTCTAAATGTATTTTTTAAAAGAACAATTTTCCGAATCTTTAAGGTCTAAGCTCCCTCTCCTTAGGAGAGGGCTGGGGAGAGGCTTTTTGTTGATCACTTTTTATTTCTCTTCCGGCTGGCAGCCCGCTGAATACATTCACGGCGCGGGATAATGACCGAAACACCGTCGTAGGCGAATTCCTCGCGAAACAATCGCACCATTTCGTCGTGGTTCTTTTTCAGGGGCACAATGGTATGAATGTGTGCCGGATCAACACCAACTCCGATGCAAATCGACTCGATTTTTCCAAATGCTGAAGAATCCTGGCCACCAGTCATCGAAACCGATTCATTGTCGGAAATGACAATCGTAATGCTCGATTTTTCGTTCACCGCATCGAGCAAACCGGTTATTCCGGAGTGAGTAAAGGTTGAATCGCCAATCATGGCAACAGATGGAATCAAGCCGGCATCGGCTGCTCCTTTTGCCATGGTAATGGAGGCGCCCATATCGACACACGAATAAATCGTTTCGTAGGGAGGCAATGCACCCAGCGTATAACAACCGATATCCGAAAATACCCGGCCTTTGCTGTAATCAGCCAAAGCTTCGTTCATGGCCAGGTAAGCATCCTGATGACCACAACCCACGCACAAGGCAGGTGGACGGTTGGCAACTACTTCCGGAATATCAAATCCCCCAAACAATTCTTTTCCAAGCGCTTTGGCAACCAAATCAGGATTCAGTTCACCATCGCGGGGCAAAGTTCCATCTAAACGGCCCTTGACTGGCGTTCCGTTAGCAAAAAAACCTTCTAATGTTTCTTCAACCATCGGCGCACCCTCTTCCAATACCAAAATTTCGTCGCATTCCACACTCAATCGTTTCAGGTGATTTTCAGGAAGCGGATACTGCGATACTTTTACGACCGGAAATGGACAGGTTCCTGCCGGGAAATGTTCCATCAGGTAATTGTAGCCAATGCCGCAGGCAACAATTCCAAGGCTTTTATCTTCCCCATCCTCGTAACGATTGTATATTGATTCTTCTGAAAGTTTTAAAAACAGATCCTGACTGGCAAGCAATCCTTTGTATTTGCGGCGCGCAATAGCCGGAAGCAAAATAAACTGGCGCGGATCAGAAGGTAAAACAAGCTGATTTTCAGGAAGCACTTCCCGACGAACTACACCAGCCCTTGAATGTGCCAGACGGGTGGTAATCCGAAGCATAACAGGCACTTTGGTTAATTCGGACAAGGCAAACCCGTCGCGGGCCATGTCGTAAGCTTCCTGCTGCGACGAAGGTTCAAGAATGGGAACCATGGCGAACTTTCCATAAAAGCGCGAATCCTGCTCGTTCTGCGACGAATGCATGGAAGGATCGTCGGCCACAGCAACAATCAGTCCACCGTTGACGCCGGTCATCGCTGCATTGATAAAAGCATCGGCTGCCACATTCAATCCAACATGTTTCATGCACGACATCGCCCGTTTCCCGGTATACGACATTCCCAAAGCGGTTTCAAGAGCCGTTTTCTCATTGGCCGACCATTTTCGGTGTATATTTCGTTCTTTAGCAAGTGGATTGTCCTGAATAAATTCGGTAATTTCGGTGGAAGGTGTGCCCGGATAAGCATAAACGCCCGACATTCCGCCATCGATTGCTCCCTGGCCGATAGCCTCAACTCCCAAAAACAAATGCTTTTGCATAGTCATAGATTTAATTTTCAAAATCGGAACCAAAAATAGCTCATTCAGTCGGGAAAACAACCATATTTATCCCGGTTTAAACAAAATGTTCAAATTTAGATTCGTTCTAAAAAACCTCAAATACTTCAGAAATATTGGCCTCCGGCAACCAACCTATCACTTCGGAAATAATAAAATACTTATTAGTCTTTATTTATAAACAAATGAACTCGTCATGTGTTAGAGTAAATGACAATGAGTACATTAATCTTTAATTTCTGAAGCCGATGAAAACAATTTTTACTTTTAATTCGTTCAGATATTTTGCCTTGAGCCTCCTTGGGCTGGTATATTTATCGTTGAACCTTGCCGGACAAACTTCTCACAAAGTCACGGTAGCAAACTTTTCATTTTCCCCTAAAGATTTAACAATCACGGCAGGCGATACCGTCATTTGGTCGAATACCGCAGGAACCCACAATGTGGATGGACTGCAGTCGGTCTTTCCTTCGAATCCCGTATCGTTTGGCAATAATCTGGGATCTGGCTGGACGTATAAATTTATTTTCAAAACCGCCGGAACCTACGATTATCAGTGCGACCCACATGCAGCCATGGGAATGGTAGGCAAAATCACAGTTAACACCAAAACGGTCACGTCTGCTGAAAGTTTGTCCGATAACTCAGGAAACCTTCAACTGTACCCAAATCCGGCCAGCACGTTTATCGAATTAAAGATTCCGGCCAATTATTCGGTAATCCAATCCTTGAATGTATATTCGATTTCCGGCGCACTTATCGATCAGAAAGCTTTCCCCGGAAATTCAGGATCAATCCGTTACGACATCAGCCGGTTCAAAAACGGAATCTATTTGATGGAAATTAATACGGACAATCACAAAGACGTTCTCAAGTTTCTGAAACAATAGAACGGTTGATTTTCGCAATTCAAAAAAATTCCATTTTCTGAAAAAAAGTGGGATTTTTTTTATGTGGTGTGCCGGTAATAATCATTTCTTAGGTTAAATCTTTTCCCTACATTCGGCCTTCCAAACGCAAATCATCTAAGCATTTATCCATCATGATCAAAAATTTCATCTTCATTTTAGCCTGTTTTGTTATGATTTCAGCTTGCCAGCCAACCGAAAAGCAGCAAAGCGCTTCGGGTGTAATTACCGAAGCTACTGTATTATGTACTGTTAAGGCCATCAGCGAA
>Ga0302286_10001797_pt1 | contig 15478 bp, 17 predicted proteins | sample III_Fen_E2_3_FD_198765 | JGI IMG/M metagenome (GOLD analysis project Ga0302286, IMG submission 198765) | Peat permafrost microbial communities from Stordalen Mire near Abisko, Sweden - III_Fen_E2_3 | ecosystem: Environmental > Terrestrial > Soil > Wetlands > Permafrost | place: Sweden: Abisko...
CCAAGTGCTCCGCCCAGCCAAAATATTGCCCAGACAAGCCAGTGAGGTGTACTAGAAGGAAATTTTTCGAAACGCATGCAGATCCTTTCGCTTATGGCTATAAATTAATTGTACGCTACACTGCAAAATGCTCTTGGTACGCTGGTGGTGCTTGTCTGTACGGTGATATTGGCGTACATTATAGGGTAAATAAGGAGGGTTCCAATGCAACACATTCTTTCTGCGGGGCAGTTTACGACCAAGCAAATAGAGGTGATCTTCAAGCGTGCCGACGAAATGAAAGATGCGTTTCATAACAACCGTGCAAAATTAGCTGAAACCCACAGGGGTCGTCTGGTAGCGACCCTTTTTTATGAGCCATCAACTCGTACTCGTCTGAGCTTTGAGGCGGCAGCACAATGCCAGGGCATGGGTGTGCTGAGCACCGAAAATGCCGGCGAATTTTCATCAGCGGTAAAGGGCGAAACTATCGAAGATACCATCAAAGTGGTCAGCCGCTACGCCGATATTGTCGTCATACGACACAAAGAAAACGGCACAGCCGAGCGAGCCGCTGCGGTCAGCAAAGTCCCCATCATGAATGCTGGTGATGGCACGGGTGAGCACCCGACGCAGTCATTACTAGACCTATACATGATCTTTGAAGCCAAAGGCCGCCTCGATAATCTGCATGTCGTCATTGGCGGCGACCTAAAGCATGGTCGCACGGTGCGCTCACTGGCACGCATGCTGAGCTTGTACCCAGGAAATAGCATCTCATTTGTATCGACACCTGAGCTGCAGGCTGACGACGCATTGCAGGCAGAGCTCAAAAAAGCAGGTGTAGCATTTACTATGACCGACGACATGTTGGGAGCAGCCAAGACTGCCGATGTTGTCTACTGGACTCGTTTGCAAAAAGAGCGCCTGACTGACCCATCGCTCGAATCGGCATATGTTATTGACGAGACTACTCTTGAGGCAATGCCAAAAGACGCAATCATCATGCATCCATTGCCACGTGTCGGCGAAATTTCGGAGAGCGTCGACGCTGATCCCAGAGCACGATATTTCGATCAAGCAGGGAATGGGCTGTATATCCGTGCCGCCTTACTGGATCTCGCATTGCAAGATGTAGGCAAGGGCTAGACAACCTAGCCATTTTGCGTTAAACTTCCGCACATGATTATTTTTATCTTGAGCCAGGAACTCCGTCCACCCCGTAGGGGTTAGGCTAGTATTTTTACGTACCACCGCCCCTCGCTACTAAAAAAGCGAGGGGCTTTTTATATAACTACAAAAATGGGACTTATCATGGAACTACAGTACAAACAATTGAATGAACTTCCTTTCTGGCAACGATTAAGGACAGCAAGGGCTATCTCAAAAGTGGTCTGCGCTGAAGCAGCAAATGACAAGATGAAACAGGTAACAGCCAGAGCATTGTTGGCGCGAAAGTTTTCGCTGGTTGCGCTTGATGGTGCTCATGTCGCCGGACATGTCAGCGTTGAGGGGCCGATTGTCGGGGCACTTTTTGTTGGTAGTGAGCACAGGAATAAGCGCATAGCAGCCTATCTGGTGGCGGCTGCGACCGATTTCGTCATTGGTCAGGGATTAGAACCCGTTGCATATTGTAATGAAAGAAGTGTCGGAGTGTTCACGTATTGCGGCTATAGTGAGATGATATCGGACAAACCAAACCGAACCAAAATGCACCTCATAATATCAGCAGCTCAGACTGGGGAAAGTCAGCCGAGAACACTTATGGGCATGATGATGGCAGCATGACGAGGCAGAATGTGACAAGAAAGCTGAAAATTTGCTACAATACCGCTATATGGCACTCATACAAAAACAAGCAATACAAAATTATTGGGAGGCAGTGCGCCCAAGCGGCATAGACATCACCTACTGTTTTGCGATTACGTCCTTCGTAGTAGTTGCGTTGCTGTTACCGACTATTTTGGACCAATATAATACGTTTGGTGCTCGCGAGATGGCAATGTCGGGTTTTGGCAGCGCTATGGGCAAGTTCCTGCTTCACATTGATGAATTATCATTTACCAATAACCTTGTGACCTTTATGATGTGGGGCGTTGTGGGCATGATTATCTATGGATTAATAAGTTCACTCATACGCGCATTTGCAAAAGCAGAACTTGAACGTGAGCTGGCAAGCAATGAGTATGTCCACCCGGCGGCGTTTTCACGATCGAAGTTTTGGCACGAAGAACTAACCAAAAGTGCTGCCACCTTCATAAGTTTCGTGTTATTCCTAGCTGTTACATCCTCTGTAGCCTTCGGGTTCCTGCCAGCGGCAACAAAACATCTACGCACAACGATAACCTCGGGCGGCCAAGGTATTTGGTGGGCACTATTATGGACAGGAATCTTGCTTATTTCGAGTGGAATCGTTGTGCTGAGTTTTAAACTCTGGCGTCACCGCATGGTCCTTTTTGAAACGGCTTAACAGTTCTCTTGACATACCGTAAGCGGATTAAGTACACTCCACTCAGGAAGTAAAGAATAAAAGGAGTCGCAGTGTATAAATTATTTAATCAAAAAGGCTTTAGCCATCATTTGATCATGCCAGTAGTTGCAGTGCTAATAGTTGCAAGCATTGGGACGTACCTCGTTACTAAGAGTAGCGCGTATAGCTACATGAGTGGTGTAACGCCGTATGCCTGCAAGCAAGATCCTACTCCGACATTGAAGCCGAACAATAGCAAGAACAACAAAAACTGCGTAAGGGCTATGCAATATCGACTTAACCAGTGGATAAAAGGTAGGAAAATTTCTACGCCAAAACTGAAAGTTGATGGCGTGTACGGAAAAGGTACCCTTGTGGCGGTTAAAAAGTTTCAGAAGAATACCGGGCTAAATGCGAACGGAGTTGTCAACAAAGCTACGTGGAGCAAATTAAGCTCATATTGTGTCACTCAACCAAAAGTGACAAGTGGTCCATGCAAAGGGTATTAATCATAACTACTCTCAAGAAATAACCTAAATATGATATTCCGAAAAAGAGCACCTGATTTGCAGCTGCTCTTTTTCTATATCTTTCTTGCAGTTCCTTTAGTCTATGTGCATGACGATCCCGTCCTATCTCGTACGGTTCGATTTCTGGTACTTTTTCTTGTTTTATTACTTATTCTTTTTACGGCGTCGTTACGCAATAAGGTCATTGAAAATTATAGACGTCTCCCGAGCGCCGGCAGGCTAGCCTTGGCGCTGATAAGTGTACTCATGATAGGTAGTCTTCTGAAATCGCAGGATGGTATAAATACAGCACTGCTTGGGCTGACTCCCGAATATCTTGGTTTGATTAGCTGGTTTGCGTTTGGAGTTTTAGCCCTACTACTTGCTGATCGGCTACAAGAGTATCTGCTCAAACGGGGCACACTCGTATTCTTCTTGTCGGTCATGATCGGGTCGCTATATATTGACCGGTACTTTATCAAATATGGTATGCGTGTCTCGGGGCTACTCCTGCAAGCTACAAGCATGGGTGTGTACGCAGCGCTTGGATGTGTTATCGGTTTGTGGCACCTCCGTACTGCTAAAAATCGATCGGGACAAGTTTTAGCGGGCGCGCTTATTGTGCTCTCACTTGTGGCGGTTCTGCTGACGCAGTCTCGCGTAGGTTACCTTGGGCTTGCGATCGTTTGTTCGATGCTCGTAGTACATTTGCTCGCCGAACATCGGAAGATGATTGCGCTCATTGCTGCAGTAGTCGTGTTGGCGGTCGCGGTGCTCCCGCGTCTAATCCCGAACTATTTTGAGCGCTTCGATGATAGCACTGTGTCCATAGGCATAAGCTACAGACTCGATCTATATGCTACATCCGTACGTGATCTCGTTAGTCATAATCTACTACTTGGAAATGGGCCGAGTAGTTTGCCGGTTGCAATCAACAATGAAAATCTTGTGCCAGAAGATATCCAAAAAAGCCTTCGGACAGGTGACATATTCTTATCGAGCCATAACCTATATCTAGACATGGGCTACTTTTTTGGATTGGTTGCGGCCATTGCGCTACTATTGCTATCTATCCATGCGCTCATAGTAGGTTTGCGCCATACGAGCGTTGAGCTCGAACAAATGCTGCTATACATTCTGCTGCTGCTCAATGCTTTGATTAATGTACCAAGTCTCGAGCTTACTTCTCTTACCGTGATACTGACGCTAGCTATATATGGATCAGGTAGTGAAACTTCCAGAAATAATCATGGCTAAAAAGCTACTATGCTCTCGACACTACGTCTTGCTGATAGTCTTGTTAGCAATTACTGCGAGCATACTGATCCCGATTGGTCACGACACTGAGAATAACTTGACCCTCACAAAGATGCTTGCGAATCGGTCTGAGCGCAAACTGACAATAGATTGGCAGCAGCAAAAAGTAGTAGAAGATGCCATCAAGACAGGCATTGCTTCGTATCACGCCCGTTCGGGAGTGGCGCTAGTAATCGATGTTCATAGTGGAGCCATTAAAGCTATGGCAAGTTATTCTCATGGTGGTACGGTCGAGTCGATGCAAGACATCATCACTCCATACGAGCCTGGATCAGTGGTGAAACCCCTCGTTATCGCGGCGGCGTTAAATGAAGGAGCAGTTGGGCCAAATTATCAATATTATGACGAGGATCTTATCAACATTGGGGGCAGACACATCGTGAATGCTCTGAACTATGGGCCGGGTGAGCGTAGTTTACAAGATATCATTACATTTTCGTTAAATACGGGGGCGGTACATATCTTGCAGCAGCTTGATGGATCATCCGAGAATGACACTATCCAGTCAAAATGGTATTCATATTTACAGAATAACTACGGGTTCGGCACGCAGACAACGAGTGATTTTATCATACGATCACGGGCGACGCTCCCAGATTTGAGTTGGTTACCTGATGCCAAGGCGCGGTATGCTCAGACATCGTTTGGAATAGGTCTAACTGTTTCTCCGTTACAGCTAGCAGCTGCATTCTCGGCGGTAATTGGTGATGGTACCTTGCACTCACCATACATATATGCAGCTTCGGCTAATACACAAAAAGTGACTAGGGCTGTATCAAAGCCAACGAGTGAGACGGTACGCCAATTACTCGTGCATGCGCTTTCGAAAAATAATCCGAAAGCCTTAAGGGCTGGTTACAGTATTGGAGCAAAAAGTGGGACTGCGCCGATCGCTGATAAGGGAGGGGTGTACCAAGAAAATACCAATCATGGGACATACATAGGGTTTGTAGGTGTTGGTGCTCCGCAATTGGTGCTTTTTGTTCGCCTGGATAAGCCAATCATCGATGGTTTTGCGAGTACCGCAGCTGCACAAGTTTGGACAAATATGGTTCAAGCGTTAATTGACAATGATTTGATATACTAAGGCCAATATATGAAACAAAAAATATACTTGCCCACCTCGCTGCAGTACGTGTTGCTACCATGTATCACAGTAAGTTTATTGGTGCTCACTAATATGCAGTTAATCCGCGAACAGTTGTCTACGGGTGCGACGGGCGGAACAGTGGCGGGTTATATCTCGGCAATTAGCCGCTTCCTAGATAGTAACATTGTGAGTAATGTCGGTGTCTTTATCTTTTGGCTATTTGTCGGCACGGTGGCGTATGCACTAATCGGAATGTTGGTGCTGATCATACACCCGCTTATAACTATGGCCCATGTCAGCCAGGCAGTCGGTCACCGTTCTACTAAAGCCGTGCAAAAAACTAAACATCTTTTATTCACTCGCTTTATACTCCGCACGATCGCCGCCGCCTGTCTGCTTGCGTGGCTTGCTGCCAATATTACGTTCGCACTGCGGTTTATTGATGGTGCAGCTACTGAATTTATCCGTTCGGGCAATGTAATAATGGGTTTGGCCGCAGTTATCGCGGGTACGATTGATGCGTTTTTACTTGTACTTATTACACGACTACTATTGCTGCGAAATCGCATATTTTGAGTGAACCTTTTGTTATTTGTGTGAGCTGTTAAAATAGTAATGAAAGCGTAACCATTATGAAACCGGAAGACACCAACATACCTGACCAAAATCTCGCCAAACCCGATGAAGCAATGATTGAGGAGCACGTGACTCAAATAATGGGGCCAGCTCAGGAATTGGACGGCAGCAAGCAGCCTGAAGAGGCTAAGCCAATGATGTATATTCCCTCAGAACCTATTCCCACCGAGACAGTGGATACAATACCGGAAACCCAGAGTAATGAAGTACCCGTAGAATCGGAACCACAACTAGAAGAATCGTTGGCGACTGAATCTGAAAATGATATGGATATGGACACGCCGCCAAGTGAACTTGATACAACCGGCGAATCCGAGCAACAGTCTATAGAGAAAACTGTTGATGAAATCGTGCGTGCCGATGCTGACGAGGCATTACCACCAGAATCTAGTGAGATAGAACCACCGGTTGTTATGAAAGAGTCACTTACCGAACGGATCAAGCAAGCCTATTTCAAGTGGTGGGACAATCGCTGGGCACGATACATCACGCTAGGTATAGTGGTCGCTTTGATCGCAGTAGTGGCATTTGTGCCCATCATTCGTAGCGGCGCGCTAAACCTCATAGGAATGCGCACAAGTGTCTCGGTTAACGCCGTTGATAGCACGACAACATTGCCACTTAAAAATGTCGTGCTCAGCGCAGCGGGTGTACAAATCAAGACGAATGCTGACGGTTATGCCAAACTATATGGCATCAAACTGGGTAAACAAGAAATACTGATACATAAAGCCGGCTTTGCTGATGTCAAGAAATCCCTCACGCTAGGGATGCGCACTGAAGATCTGGGTGAAATCGATCTGAAAGCTGTTGGCACGCAATATACGTTTGTATTGACAGATTACTTTTCCGGCAGCCAGGCCAAGGATGTCAGCGTCTCGAGTGGTGAAGCCACAACTACATCAGATAAGCTGGGTAAAGCCATACTGACTGTACCACCAAGTGACGACACCAAGGTAGCAGTCGTCATCGAAAAATCAGGCTACCGTACCGAAAAACTTAGCATTGTCACTGACGCGACCAAGCCGACATCGCTCAAGCTTGTGCCCGCTCAAAAGGAAGTCTTTATCAGCAAAGAAAGTGGCAAATATGATCTGTACAAGATGGATCTCGATGGCCAGAACAAACAGGTACTGCTCGCTGGCACTGGTCTCGAAACGCCAGCAGTCAATGTTCTGGTTGACCAAGCGGGTAAACGTGCTGCACTAGTATCGACTCGCGACGACAAACGCAACAAAGACGGCTATCTGTTAAGTGCATTGACTCTTGTTGACATCTCAACCGGTGAAAGCGAAGTTATTGAGCATGCCGAGCAGATTACGCTTATAGGGTGGAGTGGCACTACATTAGTGTATCAACAGACAGTGGCAGGCGTCAGCGCAGCTAATGCGAGCCGCAATAAAATTACTGCCTACGAGTATAGCAACTCAAAGCGTTTACAACTGGCCAATGCTAATTATTTCAGCGGCACGGTGCTCGCCGGTGACAAACTTTACTACGTCGTGTCCTCGACAGACCCGAGTGTGCAGGGCAGTGTCGCCCGTATCAACGTAGATGCAACCAACAAAAAGGCACTGTATAGCGGTCAGATATGGCAGCTTTACAGGGTAGATTATAAGACGTTGAAATTCCAGACACCCGATAAGTGGTATGAGTACAAGCTGGGCAACGCAGCCGTAGCCGAATCGACTCCGCCAGCCAGCTTTATCAGTCGCAAATACCTTGATAGCCCAGATGGCAAAATCAGTATTTTGGTTGATAGCCGTGATGCCAATGGGGCACTCATTGCATACAATGTCGCCGATGGCAAAGAAAAACAAGTCACGTTGCAGCGTGGCCTGACCGAAGCGACGAGATGGGTGAATGATCAGGTTGTTATCTACCGCGCTGTTGCAGCTAATGAGGTCGTTGAATACGCGATGAGCATAAGTGGTGGCGAGGCACACCGTCTCAGTACAGTCAACGCCGTGTATTAGGAGTAGAACCTTCATGGACATAATAATTTCAAAATAGAGAATAGATATAAAATGAAAAAACACATCGGAACCAAGGGATTTGGACACCACTTTATATTGCCAGTTTTGGCAATTATTGCCGTTGCCGCAATTGGATTTCTAACGCTTAAACTAAGTCATGCCGCCACCGGTACAGGTGGAGCACCATTTACAGTCGCAACCTATAATATCCGTGCGACACGTCTGAGCAAATCAGCGTGGGATGATAAAAGAGCGAACGCGATAGTAGCATATATCAAGACCGTAGATATCGTTGGACTCCAGGAAACGCAAAGGGAAACGGTCAATATCGGGACGAAACATAAATCTGTGAATGTGGCTAATCGCAGTGAAAGCTGGCTGACTGAGAAGCTGACTGCCGCCGGTTATTCCAGGAGCGCTCCAACGGTAAGCCCGCGGTATGGTGAGCATAAGTATGACAACGGCGAAGACAGAGTCATATTCTGGAACAACCAGAAGTTTACCCTACTCACACAGGGTCAGAATCCGGTTGCAGATGACAATAAGAGTAACGACGAGATCGCATCGGAAGGCAACGAGTCGTTATCTAAACACCGGAATCTTGTGTGGGTGAAGCTAAGAGAGACTGCAACGGGCAACGTGTTTTATTTCATGACAACCCATCTCACATGGGGAGGTAGTACGGCCACATACAAACCTGTTCGAGGTGAACAAATTGCGCAGATCCTACAGTACGCTGATGCGCGCATGACCGATGCGCCAATCATTTTTGTGGGTGATATGAACTCACGTTCCGGGAGTAAAGAGGACAAGGCGATACGGAGTGGTGGCTTCAGTGATGCATATAGGATCGCGATAACGAAGCAAAATATGAAATATTCGACAGCAATTTCCAACTTCAAGGGAGGATTAACAGGTGATGTTAACACCACTGACGGACGGCACATTGATCACATTTATGTTAAGAATGCCGTTTCGGTGAAGCGGATCAAAGTGGTGGAGCAGAAGGGCTCGGACCACCTACCTGTTGAAGCCGATGTCTCGCTGTAGGCTTTGATCGGCAGAAACAAGTGGTACCCATATCCCTGTTGCACGTGCTACCATAGTGAGCATGATAATGACAGGAATACAGATACGTGATTTTCAAGATATGGTGTGGAGCTATTATGCGCAGCATGCTCGCACTGATTTGCCTTGGCGTCAGCCCGAAGTCGATGGGCGCTTTGACCCCTACAAAATTCTCGTCAGTGAGCTAATGTTGCAGCAGACCCAAGTCGCCCGCGTCATGCCAAAATACCATGCGTTTGTTTCAAAATTTCCGACAGTTGAGGCTTTAGCTGGTGTCGAGCTCGCGGCAGTATTACAAATGTGGCAGGGTCTGGGATACAACCGCCGGGCTAAGTATTTATGGCAGTCAGCCCAAGTGATCAGCCAGCTTCAGCACTTCCCAGATTCGCTCGCAGAACTTGTGCAGTTACCTGGCGTCGGCAAAAACACAGCCGGTGCTATTTTGGCATATGCCTATAACCAGCCCACCGTTTTTATTGAAACAAATATCCGCACCATCATGATCTATCATTTTTTTGCAGATGCCGAAAACGTAGCTGATAGCTCGATTGCAGATTGTGTCACGCAGACCCTCGACCATGAAAACCCAAGAGAGTATTACTGGGCGCTGATGGACTACGGATCATATCTTAAGGCAATCCACGGAAACGCAAGTTGGCGGAGTAAGCACTTCGTAAAGCAGACTGCCTTCACTGGCTCAAAGCGACAAATTCGTGGTGCTGTCATTCGCGCGCTGACAAATGGACCACAGACATTTACCGAGCTTAGCGAGTCTATCACCGATGATCGGCTCCTCGCAGTTTTGGCTGATCTTATCGCTGAAAGCCTTATACAAGAGAGTGACAATCTGTACCATCTGTAAGCCAGTTTTTGCTAGAAAAAGTAAGCGTAATGGCTTATTATGTGCAGCAAGGAGGCACTATGAAACAACTAGATAAACTGAGATCACTCAACAAATTCAACCTCATTATGGCAGGCCTGCACTTTGTGCAAGGCGTTCTCATTCTTGGAATGAGCAAGGCGTTTAGTTTGCTAGTAACAGGGACATACCTGCGTTTCGACAATGCGACTCAGTCACTTGTGCCGAAGACAGACACATTATTTAACCTGTCATTGCCAGTGCTCATTGTCGGGTTCCTCTTCCTTTCATCACTATTTCATCTGCTGATAGCCACTGTCTACCGCAAACGCTATGAAGCTGGTTTGAAGATTGGCATTAACAAACTGCGCTGGATCGAATATTCACTTTCGGCCAGCACGATGATGGTCGCCATCGCTATGCTCGTCGGCATTTACGACGTGCTGAACCTGATCATGATATTTGTCCTCGTTGCCCTTATGAACTTGCTTGGGCTTGTCATGGAGATACATAACCAAACCACTGAGCGCACAGACTGGGTGAGCTACTGGTTGGGCTGCCTAGCTGGAGCAATCCCTTGGGTAGGAGTGGCCTTTACGATGTGGCTTGGTGCGGCCAATGGCAGCTCGGCACCAACATTCGTCTACTGGATCTTTGTCTCAATCTTTCTCTTCTTTAACTGTTTCGCCATCAATATGGTCTTGCAGTACAAAAAAGTTGGCAAATGGCGAGACTACATCTACGGTGAGCGAGCCTACGTCATCTTGAGTCTTGTCGCCAAATCACTACTCGCGTGGCAAGTGTTTGCCGGCACACTTCGTCCGTAATTGACTGCCTAGAGAGACAGTTTGTCAGCATATAATCGCCACGTACGAGCAATCGTGTGTAATGTTACAATAGTGGCATGCAAGACCAAAATCAAATCATAGCAGAGCCACAAACTACTGCTCCAGCCGGTGTACCGGCTAAAATTGTCGACGTAATCGCACAACCTGCCTCTGCTGAACATTCAGCGGCCACTATAGCAGCCCCAGACCCAGAACTAATGAGTGAGCCTGCTGTTGAACCAGTGCCCGCTCCAGCGCCCGTAGAAACACAGAAAGAAGTAGTTTCAGCGCAACCTGGGCCGAGGGATGATGCTAAAAAACAGAAAGCTGAAGCAATCCTCGCGACGCCCAAACAGCCCTCAACTGTTCCTGTTGGTGCCATACTCGTTTCAATTATCATGTTTCTCGCGCTCGCCGCGGTCGCGCTGATAGCATTTCGACAGGGCTACTAGGATTATGGCGCAAGTAATAACTAATCTCGAAGATGCTAGCCTGATAGACTTGCTCAAAAATGGTGCTGTCGGCGTTGTCCCAAGTGACACGGTGTACGGTCTAATGGCGAGTGCGCACGATGAGGTGGCAGTTGCCCGGCTCTATGCCTTGAAACTGCGCGACCAAAATCCCGGCACTATTATTGCTGCAAACATCACTCAGCTGGAGGCTCTCGGGCTCAAGGCTCGTTATCTACACGCTGTTGAGCAATACTGGCCAAATCCGCTGAGCGTCATTATCCCTTGCGGGGAAGAGCTTGCCTATTTGCATCTTGGCAAATCATCTCTTGCAGTGCGGATTCCAGCCGATGAGACATTACGAGCTCTCCTTACTCAAACTGGTCCGCTCCTGACATCAAGTGCCAACCACCCTGGTGAACCAGTGGCCGAAGACCTCGCTGAAGCTGAGGCGTATTTTGGCGAAAATGTCGATTTTTACGTCGACGCAGGTGACTTGGGTGTTCGTCCGGCATCAACCATCATACGGGTTGTTGACGATGCTATTGAAGTTCTGAGGCAAGGCGCAATTACTATTGATGAAAACGGAAGGATCACAAACCCATGACATTTGAAGAGTATGAGAAACAAGCCCTCACAACAGCTATCTATAATGGCAATAAAATGCTTGATCTCTGTCACTGGGCGCTAGGACTCAGTGGTGAAAGTGGTGAAATTGCTGAAAAGCTCAAGAAAATCATTCGAGACCAAGGGGCTGATCCATCTAAAATTGACCGCGAAGACATCAAGAAAGAATTGGGTGATATCCTTTGGTATATTACCGCTTTAGCACATGAGCTCGAGATTGATCTCGAAGACGTCGCACAAACAAACGTCGAAAAACTTACCAGTCGGCTCCAGCGAGGAGTTGTCGCTGGTAGTGGAGACAACCGATGAGCAGTCAAAGCTTTGGTGCGGTCTATGTGCTATTTCGCAAAGGTGACGATTTACTGTTCGTCAAGCGAGAGCATACGGGGTACATGGATGGCATGCACAGTTTGCCGGCAGGTCGCGTAGAACCAGGTGAACCGTATACAGTTGCGGCAGCACGTGAAGCATTTGAAGAAGTCGGTCTAGACGTATCGCCAGACGAAATCTCATTTTTATACATGCAGCACCGTTTTAGCGAAGATGGCACAGTTTGGACAGACGTATTTTTTGATTCGGGCGATTGGCACGGCGAGCCTATCAACGGCGAACCCGACAAGCACAGCGATATCGGCTGGATCGACACCGGGGATTTGCCCGACGTGATCATGCCATACCAAAAATATGCCCTGGAACGCATCGCAGAGGGTAAAATGTATGGTGAATGGGGATGGCAAGGTATTGCAAAATAATGCTAACGTTGTAAAATATAGTCAATGGCAGAAAGTCTAACCCTCACAAGCGAAGAAGAAGACGAAACAACCGAAAAGGACAAAAAAAAGTTCGAAAAACGGTCAGGTTCGTCGGCTAAAATCGGTGCATCCGTACTTGAGAAAGGTGCTGCCCGCAGCGCTGAACAGCCAAAAATGAGCCCACTAGACAAACTTCTGGCCAGCTTGTTGCCCGAAAAAGAGGCAAAAACTAACCAGAAGGCCAAAGCCGAGGGCATTTTTGCTCGACTCGGCAATGCGAATCTCGAGGCCGATGCTAACGAAATAATCGAAGTGATACAGCCAACTCGTGAGCTGACATCGGACGAGTTGAGTGGCGGGGAGGTCATCATAGATCTGCGCGCAGAAACACCAACAGATGTGGACGACGGAGAACTTTCGGTGGCCTCGCAGCCCGAACTCGCAGAGGATCACGAAGATGCTGATGACCCAGTAGTAGGCACCGCAACTACAGCTACTCGAGCTGCAGCAGGTGGAAGTGGTGGTGGCAAAACGCCTCCGCCTTCGCGCTCTACGCCCTCGTCACCTCCGCCTTCGCGCCCTACGCCCTCGTCACCCCGAACACCCGTGGTGCCACGACCAGTGATGAGTGCGCCTATCCCTGGCACTAATTTCAATGCCGCTCCCTCGCCGGGTCTGACGCTAAACCAACTTTTGTCACAGCAGCGAGCACTTGAACAGGCTGAGTATTATGGCCGCAGACACGGTCGGGCCGAGGGCTTTCTTGGCGGTGTTATCCTTGGTGGGCTTGTTGAACATTTTCGCCATAAAAGCCGCGAGCGTAAGATGGAACGACTATCGAAACAAGTAAGCCAAAAGCAAGAAAAGAGTATTGAGGACCTAACATTCAAGCATAATTTGCTCAAAACAGAACAGCTTGAACAGATCCGCCGTGAGGAAGCCCAGCGATATGAACGCAAAGCTGCTGCCAAGCAAGAGCTCGCTAGCGTTGCTAGGGCGCAGATGTCAGAGGCAGAAGCGATCAGGCATGCACAGGAAGTCACCGATACTGCAGAGGAACAAGAACGCAAAAAAGCTGCACTCATTGAGCGTTTGAACGCACAGGCAGCGCATCAGGAACAGCTCGAAGCCGAAAATCTGCTTCTAAACCCCGAAAACCGCATAGAAACAAGTGCTTGGCACGCGATTGAAGTTGATAAGGCTGGTCACGCCGTACAAGATACAAATATCAACTATGGACATGAATATTACCAAGAACGTGGCCATGAGTCAGGACCCAAAGATGTCACCACGCGTGATAGCATGACTGGCGCGGCGGCACTTACGGCTGCTTCATCTTCTCAACCAGCCCAAAGCTCACCGTACGCAGAGTTCTCGGCACCATCCATGATCGGTATGCCAACACAATCTGCCAGCGTAGCCCCAAGCGACACCCGTGATGATGACAATCAAATTGCAGCCAATACAGATAGCGCGCCACAGACAAGTGTCGCGGTTGTCATCTTTCTACTCGTTACGCTTGCGGTCGTTGCTTTGCTGATTTTTGTACTTACCTAGCGGTAACTTCGAATTCAAGCAAGAGTGCCTTGTGGTCAGAGACCAGATCATCAAGAACACGAAAATCACTGACGTGAATTAAGCCGTTCACGAGTATGTGATCACAGGCTACACCCTGAACTATCCCAAGCTCACTGAGTGTCGAACGAATGTTGTACGTTGCAGCCAAATCTTCGGCCAGTCCGTCAAAAAGGCGCATACCCGGTGTACCTGGGTTGAGGTTCATATCTCCAGCGATTACGATTGGCATATCGCCGAATGTCTGCAGTTTCTCGGTGACGTATTGCATCGCCGCAACAGATGCTTCACTGCCCGCCGGGTCTACCTCCCAATATGCATGATGGTTTACGACGAGGATATCAGAATTACCGACCTGAAGTGTTAAAAACTGCGCATTGCGTGTATTCGCTATGTAATTCTCAGCAGTCATGTCATGGATGATTTCGCCATTCGTAAATATTGTTTCGGAGCTGACAATGGGGAATTTGCTAAAGGTTGCATTACCAAATTGAACTGCTCGGCCCGCTACTTGCATATCCCAAGTGGGCGAAAAGTAGACGTAGTCATAGCCACCTGCTTGGCGAATTTGTTCGGCTATGTCGAACATTCTATCTGGGAATACAATCTCTCCATCAGCATTGAAGACTTCCTATGCGGTGATGATGTCGGGCTGCTCGCGCTCGATCAGTGGCACGATTTGCCGTGCTAACCGACCCATCCACACGTTGAGTTGGAGCAGCTTCATGGCCTGAACTCCTGCCTGAGCCACTCATCGAGGCTATCGCCTCCGCCAGCGGTAAGACAAACGACGGTGTCACCAGCGTCGAGATGCTGGTGAATAGTCGTGTGGAGTGTGTCATCGAGCTTTGAAGCTGTTGTTTTGCTCTGTGCGACCTCTGAGAGCCCTTCGCGCAGGTTTTCAGGGGTGAGTAGTGTCAATGACTGATCTTCGCGCGCAAGGTAGCTGGGGACGATATAGAGACGTTTCACACTATCAAACAAGTGCGTCAAATCGTCACGGATGAAATGTTGCCGCGTATTATGGAGCCCTTCGTAGACAACTACCAGACTATCACCTGCCGTCTCGTGCCCAAGTTGGAGCGCTCCGCGGATTTTTTCGGGCGTGTGGGCGTAGTCGCTGTACAACCCAGGAATAATTTGCTCAAAACGTCTCGATACACCGGGGAACTGTTGCAGAACGTCGAGCAACTCCTCGATCGATTTGCCGGTGACCCCCACCAGCGCGTTGGCAACTTGCCAGGCATTGCGGCGATTGACTAATCCGGCAAGCGTAATCGATAACATCGTTTCATCTGTGTCTGATAGCGCTGTATCTGTATCGCTCGGTTCACCGCCGATGCG
>Ga0302286_10001798_pt1 | contig 15463 bp, 12 predicted proteins | sample III_Fen_E2_3_FD_198765 | JGI IMG/M metagenome (GOLD analysis project Ga0302286, IMG submission 198765) | Peat permafrost microbial communities from Stordalen Mire near Abisko, Sweden - III_Fen_E2_3 | ecosystem: Environmental > Terrestrial > Soil > Wetlands > Permafrost | place: Sweden: Abisko...
TCATATTTTTTCCTTTTCTCGGGATCACTCAGCACTTCATTTGCTTCATTAATTTGTTGAAAGCTTGATTTAGCATCCTGATTGTTTGGATTCAAATCCGGATGATACTTTCGGGCCAATTTTCTGTATGCATCTTTTACTTCCTTCGGAGAAGCCGATTTATCTATTCCTAATGTTTTGTAGTAATCTATAAATGCCATTATGAGTTATATTGATTTGATGAATTTTTATTAATCGGGAATCAGGAATCATAAATTCTATTAACCGTTTTATTTAATTATCTCTGATTGTTCTGATCAGGCTAATGCCTGAGATAAAGAAAATAAGTCCAAGTATCCCATATATAACAACGGCTCTGATAGCATGGGTGCCATTTGATAAATTTGCAAATAATATTGCTGTATAAATAAGGGAAGCAATACCCAATACGGTAAGTAATCCTCCAAAGAATCTCTTTATATTCATTATTCTTATTTTTTAAATTTGGCGTAAATTGATTTTTATTGATAGATCAAATTAGAAGTAATACAACCAAGTTGCATTACTTCTAACTATATTTCTATTTTTTTTCAATAGGATGAACCAATTGACTTATTTTTTAATAAAATGAAATTCTTTCTTATCAGTTCCATCCATGTAATAATACCAGAACTCTGTTTCTTCAAGTTTAAGTATGAATAAAGTTCTTGAAGTCTGGTTACTGATTCCGGTAATTTTTATTTCAGCATCATTGTTTTGAAATTCCCACGTACCGGTTCCTCCCAAAATTCCCCACTGATAGGAATAAGCGCCTTCTTTTGTAAACGTTTCTGTATATTCTGTAACTAAAGTAGTATAATCAACTCCGTTTTCTTTGTAGTTATCCACTTTCCACGAAGCGGCAACACGATCAGTCTTTGAAACTAAGGTGATCCCGTTATTATCAGGATACTGACTACAACTCTGTGATCCTATCAACATGAATACTAATAATACAACAATTATAGAAATATGCTTTCTATTTTTCATCTGTCTAAATTTCTTTTGTGACTACATTATCACAATACAAAGATGAGACTTTTACAATTGGTGTGTGTTACACAATTCTGTGAAAAAGTTACATTATTCTTATATATTAAAGAGTACATTTCTAAATTTATTTTAATAAACTTATTAAAAAATGGGAAGTCTATAACGTCCATACTCAACATAAAAGGAAAGATCAGGCCCGTATTAAACATGTTGACTGACTCTAAGCCAAAACCAAATTAATATTTAGTGTAGACAGGATAATCAGTATATCCCTCATCTCCGGGTGTATAGAACAAATCCATTTTGAGTTCTGTTGATAATGGAAAATTCTTTTCAAGCCTGGTTACTAAATCTGGATTATTGATAAAGGGACGTCCAAATGCAACTAAATCACCTAATCCGCTTTCAATATCCGCTTCTGCCCGTTCCAAGTCATACCCGCCCGAAAGAATCAATGTATTTTTAAATCGTGTTCGGATAATATTCTTTATTTCCTGTGGCACTTCGGGAGCACCCATTGCAGCATGATCAACCAAATGGAGATATACGATTCCCAGTTTATTTAATTCTTCGGCCAGGTAGGTGTAGGTTTCATCAATTTCTGGGTAATGAGGCATATCACTTGCCACTCCATAAGGAGATAACCTAATACCGGTTCTTTCTTTTCCAATAGTTTCAGCCACTGCAGTCACGACTTCAAGGACAAACTTACAACGGTTTTCAATACTTCCACCATATTTATCGGTGCGGATATTGCTGACCGGTGAGATAAATTGTTCTAATAAATAGCCGTTGGCACCATGAATTTCCACTCCATCAAAACCTGCATCAACAGCATGTTTTGCAGCTGCAGCATACTCGGTTAATGTAAGCAACAAATCATCATCATCCATTTGTTTCGGAATAGGAAAATCCTGTAACTGTTTTGAATCAGTCCACATTTGTCCACTGGCTTTTACGGCCGAAGGTGCAATAACCTGAGCGCCTTCCGGTAAATTAAGTGTATGGCTGATTCGTCCGGTATGCATTAGTTGTAAGTAGATTTTTCCACCTTTTTTATGTACAGCCGAAGTAACTAACATCCAACCCTCCACTTGTTGTTTACTGAAGCAACCCGGAATGCGCGAATAACCCAACCCATTAGGAGAAGGAGATGTACCTTCTGTAATGATGAGGCCCGCATCCGAACGTTGTCCGTAATACTCGGCCATTAATTCATTAGGGACATTATCAATTGCCCGACTACGGGTCATGGGTGCCATGACAATCCTATTTTTCAGCCCTATGTTTCCAAGTTTTACTGGTGAAAACAATTTATATTCTTTCATAATTTTTTATTTTATATGATGTAGCAGTATAACATGTGAATTCATTTAAATGTTTTTAAATAATGGATTGGTTGATAATCTGAAGTCCTCCCGTGGATTATTAAAACTTAACTACAACAAAAGTAAATACTTTTAAATTGCTTTTTGTTATATAAATTTGATAAAATGTTACATAATTCACACTTTTTCCAGCAAGTCATAAATTGATTATACACAAAACCCACCTGTCAGAACAATTTGCTAGTTACAACACATTTGTTCAGACCTGCGGGTTATGTATGTTTTATTCTTTTACTTTACTTCAATAAAGGGGAGTACTTGATTAAAGCGATCCTATACTTTTTGAATAAAGTGATTTCAGATATTCAATATTCGGATATTTGAAAATTTTTAATTCTTTTTCCAATTGATCCGGAGTGTTTACTGGATTGGATAAATCCCTGTAAAGATAGTTATCTTCACAGATATTGGCTGTTTGGGTTTCCGGGGTATAGCTATCAAAAAGGAATGCAACACTTTTATAATAGATTATTTTTAGACCTACAATGGAAGGAGCCTTGAAAATACTCAATTCATCACCTAATCTTTTTAGTGATTGACGGGTGTGTAACAAGACTTTGGATTCTCCAAAAGTCTCTGGAGAATCTGAGATCCAACTATTCTTATCAAAAATGTAAGTGATACTCTTACTGTACAACTTCTTTAGATACCCAATGCTTGGCTTTTTGAATATCTTTAATTCTGTTACTTTATTCATCTTCTTTAATTTATATGGGTCCTATTTACCTTTCTAACATCTCTTAAATTCATTAAACTTAAACAGTTTAATACTGGCACAAAATAGTTGGCTTATTCTTAACCAATTCGTTATTTAATAGAATTATCTTATTTCTTAAGGCATTCAACAAAATGCATATAAGAAAGTTCTATGTTTAACTTTTTTCAACTCTACTCGTCTGAGTGCCTAGGATAGACGCGTTTTCAATGATTATTTACAACATTAATCGTGCCAAAAATCAACTATTACAAACAATATCAGTATTTTTGGTTAAACTTCATACAAAACATAATATATTAAAATATATTATTAGATTCGTTTACAAAGATAAAAAATAAAGACGATATTTACATCCAAATACTCAATTATTTATAAAATTATTCAATTGAATATCCAACAATTTTATTGATACTGGTTTTCGAGTCCATCGAACAACCAAAAACATAGCATAGGGTTACTTTCGTGTTGTTATCAGAACGGAGTTATTAAAAAGTGATACGATATATATCATTGTATTAAACTATTTTACTTACGGTTCCCATTACCATTATCACGTCCATTAGTTGGGTTTTTATTCTTCCCTTGTGACTGAGCATTATTATTTCCGGGCCTAATAACATTCGAGCGAACCTGTTGATGATTAATAGATTGTTTCACCGATTTGTGTTTTTGAACTTCCCCACGTGCTTTCACCTGACTATTTTGGTTATTTCTAACACCGATATTTCGTTGAACTCTTCCACGATAGCCTTTTGCATATTTCATTTTATATTCCTTAAAATGAATGTATGGCGTATTCCCATGATAGTCGTTCACAACTACTTTGTAACCCCCATATAAATCGTAATTTTTATAACGTGCCGGTAAGTAAGTACGATGAACCCAGGCATTTCCTGACTGGTAAATAAACATAGAATGCTGTACATCATAATAAGCTTCAACATCAGGCAGGTAATAATACTGTACATTACTGTATCCGGCAGGTCCCCATGCAGGGGGAGTTCCTATATGTACTTTTACAGAAATTTGTCCTTGAGTTGATCCTGCCATAACCAACAGGAATAACATTATAAACAATTTAAGAGTTTTCATTTGTTTGTTTTTAAATGATGAATTATTTTTTTCAAAGGTCGCTACTTAAATCCACAATTCAATTACATAATTTATTTGAAAAGTTACATAATTCTCACATTCAGGACTTATCTTGTCAGGTTGAAATTTCTTGTATGGTATAAAAGCGGATTCATAAAAGTAGCTTTCCGAAGCAAAATAGACATGAATGTAATTAGTTCATGCATTATTAATTGTTAGAATAGATAGTTGGAACCCTATTCAGAATTGCACAATGAATCATTCTTTCGGCACAGCATGCACTATTCTTACGATTTCCTTCGCAATATCCTCCGGAGAAAGAATAAAGTCAATACACCCACTGGCAATCGCACTTTCCGGCATATCAGGTTGTCCTGCAGTATCAGGTTTTTGAGCGATAGTAATACCACCGGTTTTCTTTATACTACACATGGCATCAGCACCATCACCATCGTACCCTGAGACTATCACTGCAATAAGTTTACCATCCCAATTTTTGGTCAGAGAAAGCATAAATACAGTAATCACATCCGGCCATCCTCTTGGCTTTGAAATAGGCTTTAATCGGAACTCCCCGTTCAGGACATGCAAATCCCGCTTTGAAGGGATTATAAACACATGATTGGGCTGAATATCTAATTTATCAGTAATCAGTTCTACTGGCATTTTTGTATATTGCGGCAGAATTTCATGCAGGAAGGTAGCCACAGTCCTTAAATGATTTACTATGACAATGGCTGCCCCCATATCATCCGGCAGATGCTTGAGTAAACGGATATAAGCATCGAGTCCACCTGCAGAGCCACCTACGCACACGACAGGAAAATTTCTGGGAATACTTTTTGTTTCCATAAGATTTAATTTAAGTTTCTAGGGTTAATTTGAACTGGGCTATACTATACTGGGAAGCGAATCTGATTAATTTAAGACAGCTTTACCATGTTTATACAATTTATAAAGTTCAAACCAGATAATGGTGGTGATACCGGCTCCGCAACAAATAAGAATTTTAAACACTGTTAGTTTTTCAAACTGAAACAAGTCTAGGAAAAAAGGTATATTCAGGATCAGAATCAGAAAGAATACAGCTCCCCCGACTACCCATAATACGGCTCGATTGGGTGTGGCAATTATCTTAAAGATATTTTCTGTCCACGAACGATTAGTCAATATGACGGCAATATTCGAAACAATTAAAGTTGTAAATGCCATTGCTCTCACTTCTCTGACATCATAACCAAGATATAAGCACCCAAAATAAATGGCAATGGTTACCGCTAGTATGCCCACACCCTGTAAACAACTGAATATAATTTTATGTGCCCCAAAAAAAGGTTGATTGATATTCTTAGGCGGTCTGTCCATCACATTTGCCTCTTCTTTTTCGGCTTCAAATATTATGGAACAAGCAGGATCAATAATCAGTTCCAGAAAGACAATGTGTACCGGCCATAATATTATAGGCAGGTTACTCACTAAAATCGGTAATAATGATAAACCTGCAATAGGAACGTGAATTGCAAAAATGTACCCAAATGATTTCTGAAGGTTATCAAAGATACGTCTTCCCATCCTGACAGCTCCTACTATCGATGAAAAATTATCGTCCATCAATACCAACGAAGAGGCTTCACGTGCTACATCCGTTCCTTTGCGTCCCATGGCAATGCCTATATTTGCTGATTTTAGTGCAGGGGCATCATTCACTCCATCACCGGTCATAGCTACTATTTCACCATTTCGTTTGAGAGCCTCAACTATTTTAAGCTTTTGTTCTGGAATCACACGGGCAAAAACATTAATATTCCGTATCTTTTTGCTTAATTCAACATCTGTTATCACTTCCAGTTCCGACCCTGTCATACACTGTCCCGGATTTTCAAGTCCGATTTCTAATGCAATATGCTGGGCAGTTACAGGATAATCACCTGTAATCATTATGACCCTGATTCCTGCCTTGTAACATTCAGCCACTGCTTGTTTCACATTCTTCCGGATGGGATCGGACAATCCTATCAACCCAATAAAATCAAATTTAAAATCATGCTGAATTTCAGGCAAATTAGCAGCATTAATCCCTGCTTTTGCAACACCCAGCACACGTAATCCATTTGCTGCCAACTCTTCCACGGCTTGTGACAATCGTTTTTTCTCTGCTGCATCCAAATGACATAGTTCGAAAATTGCTTCGGGAGACCCTTTGGTTGCAATTATTTTTTGTTTGGTGCTTTTTTCAGAGAATACCCGCGACATGGCCATTAACTGCTTTGAAAGCGAATACTCCTTGATCATTTCCCAGCTTTTATGAATGTGTTCAGTCCCTTTCAGGTTCATTTCACCCATACGGATAATAGCCTGTTCCATCGGGTCAAAGGGGTTCGTTTGACTGGATAGAATGCCATACTCCATTATTTCATGAAATTCCTCTTTTAAGTCTTTTCCTTTTTCAACAGTATAAAAAGCAGTACCGTTAAAAAGCTGTGAAACAGTCATCTTGTTTTGAGTCAGTGTTCCGGTTTTATCGGTACAGAGTACTGTGGCTGAGCCCAGTGTCTCAATGGCAGAAGGGTTTCGTGTCAGCACTTTCTTTTTTGACATCCGCCAGGCTCCCAAAGCCATAAAAACAGTTAGTATAACCGGAAATTCTTCCGGTAATACAGCCATTGCCAGGGTTATTCCTGCCAGAAACCCATCAATCAGGTTTCCACGGGTCAACGTATAGCCGACTATTACCAATAAACAAAGTACTGCTGCAATTACAGTCAGTTTTTTTACCAGCGAACCCATTTCTTTCTTCAGCCTTGTAGGTTCTTCTTTGACCCCTTCCAGGGCTTTGCCGATTTTGCCGATCTCTGTATTGATTCCGATACTGGTTACTCGGGCAATACCATTCCCTTGAACAATCATAGAACCTGAATAAACAAAAGGCAAATCGTCACCCCCGGGCTGTGTTATTTTCAACACCCCATCCCAGTCACTTTTATGTACCGATACAGATTCCCCGGTTAACAAGGATTCATCGGCAAGTAAATTGACCGATTGTATGACAGTGGCATCTGCCGGTACCCGATCACCTTCCTGCAAAACTATCAAGTCATCGGTTACGACCTCCACCCCGGCAATGCGGACTTCCACACCATTACGAATAACAAGTGCCCTGGGGCTCGCCATGTCCTTCAATGCATCAAGGGCCTTTTCAGTTTTTTTTTCCTGAAAAAATTCAATACCCATTATCACAAAGACAAAACCCAACAACATGAGTCCTTCCTGAAGTTGGCCCAAAACTAAGTACAGGCTACCGCATGCAACCAGAAGTATAAACATAGGTTCCTTGATTACTCCAAGTGCCAACGTAAATATATTTTTAGGTTTTGATGATGGTAAGATATTCAGGCCTTCTGTCCGGATCTTTTCAGTTACCTGGCTACTACTCAAACCGGTCAGTTTTTCGGGAATGTTGATAGTTTTCATTTCTTCGTTTTTCATCATGAGTATAATTTAAAATTATTTAATCCTAAATATAAATATGTTAAGCTAATTTTTTACCGGGGATTACTTTCACTGGGACCTCTGTTTTTGCGATTTCAGTTGGGGCAACCTTGCCGGAGAACATATTGGCATAGGCATGTGTAAATTCGGCACCAAAGAACACGATCATGGAAGTATAGGTCACCCAAAGTAAAATCAGGATCACTGACCCTGCTGCCCCATACCCGGTTCCGGGATTTGCTTTTCCAAAATAAAACCCTAGTCCGAACTTTCCGATCTCAAACAAGAATGCTGTCAGAAACGATCCAATCCAGACATGTTTCCATTTTATCTTGGCATCAGGTAAAAACTTAAACATCATAGCAAATAGCACAGCCATGATAGAAAGAGACAGTCCAGAATTCAACAACTGAACTATCAATAGAAACGAGTCGGAGAAATGTCTTGTCAACCAAGTCCCAAATGCTGAAATCAAGGCAGAAACCAGTAACGACACGATCAACAGGAAGGCAATGGAAATAATCAGACCAAATGAAAATAGCCTGACTTTAATAATAGCCCATATCCCCGACTTTTTAGGATCCAGCTTGACTTCCCAGATTAGGTTTAAGGCATTTTGAAACTCAGCAAACACTCCCGTAGCGCCTACCAGAATCGTCACCATACCGATGACCGTAGCCAATAAGGAGTTCTTTAATTTTGTGGCTTGGATAATCATATCCTGTATCTGCCGACCCGTTTCGGTACCCATGGTAGAAGAAAATTGTGCTGCCACCTGATTATTTACTGCCTCTCGTCCAAAGAAATAACCTGCCAGGGTCATAATAACCACCAGCAGTCCCGGTAACGAGAAAATCGCATAATAGGCTATCACTGCACTCTCATGAAATGGATCTTTGACCAACCACTCCCTGAATGCATTTTTAAATACGGTAAATACTTTTTGTATATGAGTCCTCATTTCGATTCGTAGGGTTTCATGATGTAGTCTGGATCATCCAAATCCTGTCAATACCGGTTGGAGTTGCAATTGGTTAAACGGCAAAAGTTGCAAAAGACTTTTTTTTGACTTTTGCAACTTTAATATTGGTTCTGAATTAATATGCCATAGGGTATTATGTTTTAATACCTCACCTTGAGGGCTATGTCGCCCAAAGTTTTGAGGTCTTCCTGGGTTGTGAATATCGCACGCCCTTTTTTTGAGATCACATTCCAGGCAATATCACTGGTTATATCACTGATTACACCCGGTAAAGTGCCATCCGCCACTAAATCTAAAGAGAATTCCCCGGTGACTTTCACTGCCTGATGGAAATGATCATTCACAATCAACAAATCACCTCTGCCCTCTTTTGCAGCCTGGTAAATTTCTGACAAATCGGTCAGCACATTACCTTTATTCACGGCTTCTTGCATTTCCTTGATATCATTTGCCCGGCCTTTCTTCTGATATACATTAACGACCTTCCAGGTATCATTCGCAATGGAATGGGTGGCTGTATTATTATAATTTATATTCGTCCACCCGATATAAACGGATGGTTTATCTGCGACTTTTAACAACTTATTATAATTATCATCCGTGCAGACCACAACACATTTCATATCGGTTTTATTTGTTACTCTTACCAATCCCTTGTCGATCTTATTGAAAAACTCACGGGCTAAATTCTCAGCCTGCTTGCCATTCGTAACGGTTTCTACATCTGTTGTTTCATCCACAACATTCACATATGGGAAATCATCATTTTTTATTTCACCTACAATACCATCATTGATAGCCAACAATAATCGGACTTCCGATTGGGTCAGCTTAAGGATCAAATATTCCACTGTTCGGTTAAACGCTTTAATCAAGGGCTTTACTGCAAAGGTTTCGGAAACCTGAACAGTATCCTTTACTACTGGCCAAGTCGATTTTATAATTTCTTTAGTCGTATTCGAAAGGAATAAATGGATACTGTCCAGGTTATAATCAACATCAATTTCTTTTTCAATCCCATCAATTTTCTTTAACAACTCAACCACCGTTGATTTGTCGTATTCTTTCAAGACTCGGGCTTTTGCATCTGTCAACAAAGCTCTAAGTGTAACAATATCTTTTTGGTTTTCAGCATATTTTCTATGTGTATTCATCGAAATAGTAACGCAGGGGCTGTTTTTTTCAGAAGCCAGTTTTTCTAGTTTTTCTTTTTTCATGCTCGTTGTTTATATTAGTTATGTTTTCTGTTCACTTACTTCTTAGCAAGTAAACGATCATGTACAAGTTCTTGCTTCCGGATAGCCCTCTTTTTTATTGACAACTTTGTCTTGTAAAGCCGGTATTAAGAATCGGTATTAGGCCTGTTTTTTGGTTGGCACAATAAAAAGCGGAAGAGTTGATTTCTTTAATACATCAGCAGCTTCACTCCCCAGAATGATATTTTCCAACCATTTACGGCTGTGCGATCCCATGACAATCACATCTACTTTCAATTCTTTTGCAGTTTCCAGAATTGTTTCAGCTATGGCACCTTTTTTCAACACGGTTTTAATAGAGTCATCTCCCAGGTATTTTTTTGTCTTATCCAGAAATGCCTGGGTAGACTTTAGTAAATCCCCTAATATATCTACGCGCAATTCACGCATATATGTGTACGCAGAATAATATACAGGAAGTTCGGATATTACATGTAGCAATACGATTTCAGCATTCATGGCTTTTGCCAATGAGTATCCTACTTCTGCCACTTTTTGCGATGTTTGATCATAATCCATGGCAATTAATACTTTTTTTATTTCTATTATTTTCATGATTCTATTTTAAAAGGTTGAAAGTTATTCATTCGGTTGCTTAGTAGCTCTCTTTTTCAGTGATAAATATTTTCGAAGTTCCAGGGTTGGGATCTTTCCTTTTTGCCTGACAAAGATCCGTATTTTTAACATGGATTTTGTTGCAAAATTTTTATTAAAAGTTATATGATTCACACATCCTTATTATTTAGTGACACATTCTTCGGTGAAAAAAGCTTCCCAGCTAACAGTTATAAACCGGACAACTTCTTAGGCTTTATATCTGCAATTAAAACAAATTTGAAGGAATAAATATTTTTCAGGACTATCTTTTTGTTTTGACTGCAGGATGTGAATATTATAACTAACCCCTGCAAGCCTTCCGATATGCAGGGGTTAGTTAGGGTTTCAGGAAGGACATAGTGACGTCGCAATGACTGAATAGCGCGATATATTCAGGCTGACAGGATATTACAAAGTATCCGAAACCGGATTCTGATCAGTGAGGTCTTTTCGGACTGTGAAGCTAAAAGTACTTCCTTTCCCCTTTTCGCTTTTGACTGTTATTTTACCTCCATTCAGCTCTGTGAATTCTTTGCATAATATCAAACCCAGACCATGTACTACTTCTTTATCACTTCCTTTCTGATCAACACATCGGTCAATTAAAAACAACGTATTCAATTCATTTTCGGTCATCCCGGCACCTGAATCCTGAATAGAAACAGTGACCAACTTATCGGAGACTTTTGTATTGATTTCTATTATTCCATTGATTTCTGTAAATTTAATGGCATTGGATATCAAATTGAGAAGCACTGTTTTCAGCATCATCTCGTCAGCATTGACATACAGATTCTTGACGACTGTCGATTTAATTTCAATATTCTTATTTTTAGCAGCCGACAGGCATATTGCAATTTTATCCTCTACAATCGATTCTAAATCTAGTCTTTCCGATTGAATGACCAACCCTCCCCATTGTGATTTAGACCACAGTAATAGGTCTTCCAGCAGGACATGGAGATTCTCAGCTGCCTCTTCGAGGCTGGTTAGGGAAAGTGTGATTTCTTGTTTGCTGAGAGTTGAATAATCGTTAGCCAATTGATGGATTAATAATTTCAACGCAAAGGCAGGGTTTCGTAAATCGTGTGCTATAATCGAGAAAAATTTATCTTTTGAAGCATTTAATTCGGTTAATTTCTCCCTTGACAATTTAAGCTCAACCTGAGTGGCTATCCGTGCTATTAATTCCCCTTTATTAAATGGCTTGGTGATATAATCCACAGCTCCCATTTCAAAACCCTGTACTATATTCTCAGAGTCGGTAACTGCCGTTAAAAATATAATAGGTATATCTTTGGTAATTGGATTCGATTTGAGTATTTTACACAACTCAAAGCCATCCATTTCGGGCATTTGAATGTCCAGCAAAATCAAATCGGGGGACTGCTGGCTTATTGATTCCAATGCATTTTCACCTGATGTTGCAATACATACATTGTATCCGTTATCATAAACAATTCGTCCCATTAATTGTAAATTCTGCTGATTGTCGTCCACAATCAGGATAGATGCCTTTCTGATTTTTCGCATACTTTATTTAGTTATAAAAGATGAAAGTTGTTTTAAGGTAACTGTAATTTTTAATATATTGAATGACTGGATAGATGCGGACAATATGGAGCAAAACTCGGAAATTTCAGTATTCTGGATATCTTTGTTGTATTCTTCAATTCTCTCTACAAGGCCTATTAATTCATCAATATTCAAAGTATTCAACTGTTTCGAAATGAAAGGCATAAATAAATGAATCATTGCTGCTTTACTGTTAGTTGACAGACTCTGGATGCTTTTTACTTTCTTTGGTACTTCATTCGGAATCTCATAGCGTTGCCTTCCCGGGTTTTCTAATACTTCATAGGGTAAATACTTCATTAACTTGGCAACTAATACCTCTTTATAAATTGGTTTAATCAGGAAATCATCCGCAATTAGTCGCATCTTATCTTTTTGATCTTTCATTCCGGAAGCCGAAAATGCAATCAGAGGTATATTTCTAAACGAATCATTCGATTTTATAATATTAATGGCAGTATACCCATCCATCACCGGCATTTGCATATCCATTAATATCACATCGGGCCGTTGGATCTGGATAGCTCGTAGACATTCTTCCCCATTTTCGGCTTCTACAATCGTGATATTCAATGTTTCAAGGTAGCTTTTGATGACCTGACGGTTTGAGAGCATATCTTCAGTCAGAAGCAGAATGGGATTCATAAATTTTAGTCCTGACGGATACCGGCTTTCAGAGTCTGTACCTTCATGCCCCTGTTCGCAACTTATCTCTACATTATAAATGGAAAAACTAAACACAGAACCTTTATCTATTTCACTCTCCACAGAAATAGTCCCGCCTAAAAGTTCAACCAGGCGCTTGGTGATACTCAGTCCCAGGCCTGTTCCTCTATATCGGTTTCTGTCTTTTTTGGAAGCCTGGATAAAGGGTTCAAATATGGACGACAAATCTTTTGCCTGTACCCCTATCCCCGTGTCTTTAATGACAAATTTCAAGTCTACCTTGTGCCCATCCTCTTCTTTTTGAATCACACTAATCTGAACATCCACTGATCCTTCATGTGTAAACTTTAATGCATTTCCAATCAGGTTGAACAAGATCTGCCTTAAATATTTCTCGTCGGTAATCAGGCATCCCGGAATGTCATCGGAGAGATGAAAAGTTAACGACACACCTGTTTCTATCGCTTTCATTTGAAAAATGGCCTCTATCTCCGAAACGATATTTTTTAATATGACAGGATGGTATTCAATAACAGTTTTACCGGCTTCAACTTTGGATAAATCGAGGATATCATTAATCAGATTAAGCAGCATCTTGCTACTTAACATGATATTATCCAGATATTCGGTATACAGGGTATTCCCAATTAACCTTTCTTTAAGTATATTCGAAAAACCGACAATGGAGTTCAAGGGCGTTCGTATTTCATGGCTCATATTCGCCAGGAATTTACTCTTCATTTTGTTGGCGTCTTCAGCCTGCTTTTTGGCTTTCTTTAATTCTGCCTCAGCTCTCTTCCTATCGGTGATATCACTTTTTACGGCAATAAAACTGACAATACCTCCCCTGTCATTTTTCATGGGAGTAATGGTCATTTCTTCATCATAAAAGCTGCCATCTTTTCGCTTATTTATTAATTCACCATTCCATACTTTCCCGGCAAGTATGGTTTTCCATAGTTTTTTGTAAAAATCAGGCCCGTGTTTGCCGGATTTTAAAGCACGTGGGTTTTTCCCTAGTATTTCAGCCCTCGTGTAGCCGGTCAGTGCTGTAAAAGCTTTATTAATCCATTGCACATTTCCGGAGCTATCCGAGATAACGATAGCATTAGCAACCGCATTTAAAGCTGTGCTTTGGATGATCAATTTTTCTTCTGTGCGTTTCCTCTCTTCAATTTCCAGGTACAGATCCCGGTTGGTTTCAGCCAGTTGTCCGGTTCGCTCTTCTACTCGAACTTCCAATTCAGCTTTCCGTTTTTCCTTCTCTATGTTCTGAAAGATAAGTTCCCGATTGGCAACAGCCAACTCAGCTGCTCGCTTGCCCGTCTCTTCATATTGCAAAGCCAACGATTTGTTTGCCAGGATTAATTCAAGTCCTGCTGTTTTGAGCCTGGAAATATCAGTGGATACACCAATTACTCCTACCACTTGCCCCTGCGAATCACGTATTGAAAACTTACTGGTATCCAGCCAGATTACGCCTCCATCTGTTTGATGAAGCATCTCGATAATGTGCAATTTTTCCTTACCGTCACCCATGACTTCAAGGTCGTCAGCCAAGTATTTTTCTCGGTCAGTTACACTCCAGGGCATATTATAGTCTGTTTTACCCACAATCTCCGCCGGACAGTTTAATCCGGCTTCAGTGGCAAAGGACTGATTACAGCCCAGATAAACTGATTTCCTATCTTTCCAAAACACTATTCCAGGGAAGTTATCCATGACCGTTTGAAGCATCTGATCGCTCTGCCTCAACACTTCCTTTGAATGATTCAGCTCGGTTATATCGGTCATTATTGCAATGGCTCCCTGAACGATTCCATGTTCATTTCTGATCACATCGGTACGCTCATAAGCCCGGAATACTCTTCCGCTTTTCGTGACCATATCTAATTCAGCAGACTGATAGTTGCCTTTCAGAATATCTGCCAACAGTTTTTTCCTGACTTCAGGGTCTTTAAATAGAATCGATCCCCCTCCGGCAGCATAAATTTCAATTTCTGATTCGTATTCAAATAAATCGGTAAATGCTTTATTATGATAATAATGCTGACCCTGGGCATTCAGTATCACCATGGCATCACTGGTGGATTCTAGAGCCTTATGGATAAAAAGAATTTTTTTTTCTGCTTCTTTCCGTTCTGTGATATTAGACACAAATCCGGTACAAATGAGGGGCTTCCCATCTCTATCTTTTTTTACAACAGATCCATAATCATAAAACCAGACATAAACTCCCGATTGAGTTAAAATCCGATATTCAACTTCATAATTTTTGTTTTCTCCTTTGAAGTGCCCAATCATGGCATCCATAATTCTGTTATAATCTTCAGGGTGGACTAGTTTAGTGAAATCTGAATAATGGTTGAATTTTTCAGGGGAATAGCCCAGCATTTCCACTTTTAGGTTGTCGAAAGTAACACGCCCCGTTTGAACATTCATTTCCCACCAGGCCATATTTCCCATATGTAAAGCCTGTGATAATCGGGAATTGGTTTCAATCAGTTCCACTTTCGAGTGGTTGAGTTCGTTGTTTTCTTTCTCGTTCAGAGCCCTGAGAAAATGATTTTCTTGTCTTAATTCCTGCAACTCTTGAATGAGTATTTCTTTTGATTTGAGCAAGTCCTTCATAATTGTAGTTGATTGAGGGTTTTAGTAAAAGCTAACTGGTGTAACTTGCCGGGAATAA
>Ga0302286_10001802_pt1 | contig 15445 bp, 7 predicted proteins | sample III_Fen_E2_3_FD_198765 | JGI IMG/M metagenome (GOLD analysis project Ga0302286, IMG submission 198765) | Peat permafrost microbial communities from Stordalen Mire near Abisko, Sweden - III_Fen_E2_3 | ecosystem: Environmental > Terrestrial > Soil > Wetlands > Permafrost | place: Sweden: Abisko...
GGAAAGCGGTAAGCAAAGCAATCAGGCAACTTACCGACACCAGGCACAACACCCGGCTTATTTATCTGAATACGGACAAAGGGAAGTCGTTAATCGTGTTTGAACAATTGTGCCACATAAAAGCTTCTGCCATTGATAGCAGGGATAAAGATGTGCTGCTTAGAGACGGGTCGAAAATCTGTCTGAAGAATATTTCTTTTGAAAAATTACAAACCATCCTTCCTCCGAATAAGTTTTGCCGCATTAATAAGCAGGAAATAATTGCGCTGGATATTGTTCAGCATTTCTCTTTCGACCAAATTACGTCCACCATTCAGAGTGAACAAAACACCCCCCAAATGTTTTATTTAAGCGAAGTGTATCGAAATGCCTTCCTTGAAAAGGTGAAAATCTGATTCGTTACATTTTTTTTCAGCCTTATTACATTAAAGCTCCGATTCGGTTCGGGACCATTGACTTTGATGCTTCTTTATTATATCTTTGCGTTAAAATAGAAGTCCATTAGGGATAGGTCAGGTAACAGGCTGCTTTTTGTTTTAAACTAAAACACCAGAATATATGCTTAAGAAATTTAGAAACGTGTTTTTTTATGTGTTGATTATCGGCAGTTTTTCCGCATTAATGTATTGGATCGACTTTATGGGTTCAAAGCAGGAAATAGCCTCAAAAATAATTCAACCTGTCACTGGCAAGACACATTGGGTGGAATTTTTGCATTCCTTGCTTCAGAATCTCGGGCATCCACTGGCTATACTGCTGGCACAAATAGTAACCATTATATTGGTGGCACGTATATTCGGGTGGATGTGCAAAAAGATAGGACAACCCACTGTAATAGGTGAAATTATTGCCGGTATTGTGTTGGGTCCATCATTAATCGGAATGTATTTTCCTGAATTTTCAGCTGCACTTTTCCCGCCCCAATCGCTCGGAAATCTAAACTTCCTAAGTCAGATAGGTCTGATTTTATTTATGTTTATAGTGGGGATGGAGATAGACATTAATGTGTTGAAAAATAAGGCTCACGATGCAGTAGTGGTTAGTCATGCCAGTATCATAGTGCCATTCTCACTGGGGATGGGTTTGGCATATTTTATATATCAGTCGTTTGCACCGGTAGGAGTGAGGTTCACTTCGTTTGGCCTGTTTATCGGTATATCCATGAGTATAACTGCTTTTCCGGTATTAGCCCGCATTGTTCAGGAAAGGGGAATTCATAAAACCAAATTGGGTACCGTTGTCATTACTTGTGCCGCAGCCGACGATATTACAGGGTGGAGCATTCTGGCAGCCGTGATTGCCATTGCCAAAGCCGGGTCGTTTGTCAGTTCGCTTTATACTATTTTGTTGGCGCTGGCATATGTGTTCCTGATGATTAAAATAGTCCGTCCGTTTTTAAAGCGTGTTGGAGATTTACATACTTCCAGTGCCAATCTGAGTAAATCTATTGTCGCCATATTTCTTGTAACACTTATTTTATCTTCCTGGATTACTGAAATTATAGGAATTCATGCTTTGTTTGGTGCTTTTATGGCCGGTGCTATTATGCCTGCTAATCAGAAATTCAGAAATATCTTTATCGAAAAGATTGAAGATATTGCCCTTGTACTATTACTGCCGTTATTTTTTGTTTTCACCGGTTTACGCACCGAAATCGGACTGCTGAACGATGTCTATTTATGGAAAATCACAGGCTTGATTATATTGGTTGCTATCACCGGAAAATTCATTGGGAGTGCTTTAGCTGCAAAGTTTGTCAGACAAAGTTGGAAAGATAGTCTTACCATAGGTGCCTTGATGAATACGCGTGGGTTAATGGAACTGGTAGTGTTGAATATCGGGTATGATTTAGGCATACTGACGCCAAAAGTATTTGCCATGATGGTAATAATGGCTTTGGTAACCACATTCATGACCGGACCTGCATTGGATTTGATCAATTGGTTATTTAAATCGAAAGCCGAAGATAAAATAAACGAGATTAGCCGGATTAATAACTTCAAGATATTGGTGTCATTTGGCGATCCTGAAAATGGTAAAATTCTGGTTCGTTTGGCTAATTGCTTAATGAAGAAAACGAATGGAAATTCAGCCATAACTGCTATGCATTTGTTCCCAAGTGCTAAATCGCATCAATATAATCTGGAAGCATATGAGAACGAAAGTTTTGCCCCTATTTTTGAAGAATCGAAATATCAGAATCAAAAAATTACCACGCTTTTCAAAGTGACAAACGATATCGAATCCGATGTAACCGAAGTGGCTAACAAAGGGGAATATGATTTATTGCTGATAGGTATTGGGCAATCTATTTTTGAAGGTAGTTTGTTGGGGAAAATCCTTGGTTTTACTACCCGCATTATCAATCCTGACAGGTTGATTAATCAGGTAACAGGGAGAGAAAATATTTTTGAAAATTCTCCTTTTGACGAAAGAACGCGCTCCATCATAACCAAAAGTAAAGTAACAGTTGGTGTGTTGATCGACAAAGGGTTTACTAAAACAGATCTGATTTGTATACCGGTTATAAGTTCTAACGACGAATTCCTGATTGGGTTTGCACAAAAGCTGATTAATTTCTCGGAGTCACAAATATCGTTTGTAGATTTTGACAATCACATTCAAAAAAATCCCGGGCTAAAGGAATCCATTCGTGCCATTGAACAAATTGCACCAAACCATGTGCGCTTGATGAGTGAAGGAAAAATCAGTCCCGATTTTTTGAAACAACAGAATCTGATGCTCATTAGTTTGGAAAGCTGGAAATACCTTATCGAAACAAAGAATAACTGGCTTACGACGATACCATCTACCTTAATTATTGCCGAAAAGAATGATGTGTAGTTTTGCAAAAACATTGATGTAAAAAGAGCCGATTACACATTATAGTCATCGGCTCTTTTACTTTACTGGTTAGTACTTTGTATTTTTACCCATTTTTATTAGAAGTTCATTTATTTCCTTCTTGAGGTCTACCATTTTAAGTTCGCGACTAATGGCTATATCGTAATACCATTGCAATTCTTCTATCTTCTTTTGGATTGTTAGTTCGCTTTCTTTTCGTTTAGTGATGTCCAGCGCAAATCCTTCATAGTAGAGCTTATTTCCATCTTTGTCATATACTATGCGGGTATTGGTAGATATCCATATTACTTCATTGTCTCGCCGCTTGCACTGCGATTCGAATTCCAGCACCACCTGTTGTTTTTCCAGTTTTGAGAGGAGAGTGTATTGCTCATTTTCGTTTATCCATATATGATGCCATGAGGTAATTTCCGAGTCGAAAAACTCCTGAACACTATCGAATCCCAGTATTCTTGCCATAGCGTAGTTGCAGTGCATAATTTCACCATCAAGCGAGAGTTGGTACATTCCTTCTAAAGCATTATCGTATATATTGCGATACTTTTCCTCGCTTTCAATAAGTTGTGCTTCGGTTTTCTTACGTTTTTCCTCTTCTTTTATAATTAGCCAACCCTTGGTTCCGTAGACAATAAATATCATACCGAAAACAAAAAAAGCAATAATGATAACCAACAGTTTGTTTCTGAAAGATACCAGCCCCTTAAGCACTTCATCTTCGTTTGTAACCACCACTATCGACCAAAATGTATTGCGTAGATGAACAGGAACATATACTGCCAGTTTTGTGGCCAGTTCGAATTTCTGCCCGTTAGCTCTGTTATATCGGTAAGTTGCATATCCCTGTCGTCCTTTGAGCATCTCGTTTGCCATTGGGATAAAAGACGGAAAATCCTTGAGGTTTTCGTACATCGATTTTCCAACGAAAGCCGGATTTGGACTGTATAATTCTATACCATCACGGCTTACTACCCACGCATGTCCTGTTTTGCCTATTTTGATTTCACCCAAAAAGTGGCTTGTCAGGTTTCTATAATTAATCATGATAGAAACCGATCCTTTGAAAACATAATCTTTATATACAGGTACATGTACTGCAATTCCTTTATCGCCTTCCGGCGTTTCAAAAACGTCGCTAATGATAGTTTTGCGATTTTTGAGCAGCGTGTTTATGTGTTTATCGCCCGAAATATCTCTCCCCACTAATTTATCGTTGTGAGTAGTATAAATAATTATACCCTTTTCATTTACACGTGTGATAGCTGTAATCTCATGTACATGCGTATCGTACAATACTTTCATCAGATGCTTACCTTCAGTGGTATTATCCACTACGGCCTCAACTCTTGATAACGCATCCAGCAAACCAATCCAGGTCTCAAAATATCCCTGAATTCCACGGGCTGTTACCCTAGCATGTACCATCTGAGTTTCATTTGTGTTGTTAATGGCAGCATGCTTGGCTTCGTTATAGAAAACATAAAATAGAAAAGCACATATGCCTCCAAAAACGATTAGAACAATCCAAAAGGCTTTTTTTGTCTTCATAGTTTATGATATGAGAATTTTTACACTAAAAAATATACCCCCGATTAATATCATTTTTTTTCTGTTGTTTGGCTGCGAAGCAAAACAATATATTTATTTAAGAAAATAGGATTGCAAATATACTAATTTATTTGATGTGGCAACTATTTATAGCTTAAACTGAAAGAAAAACAGTCGATTACATAACTGTAACCGACTGTCATAAAATGAGCTGTATTGCTGGCCAGACCTACAATAACAGTTGTTTCAGGTCTTTTTTAGTACCCCTAAACTGATTAAAATCTACGTACCCTTTAATGCCTTTCACCTTGTATCGCTCTGTAGTTTGCCAGAATGTCCAATCGCAATTTGGCTTACCCGCATAATCCACTATCCAGAGTTTACAATTTATAGGGAGATTGCCTTTTACATATATATTGTAATATTTGTATGGGCAATAAATGATAGGGTAAATCCCGGTTTTAATATAAACGGTGGCAATAAATTCTTTCAATTCTTTTATCACTTGTTCTTTTGATGGCATTTTTTTTGAAAACTCGGCATCTACTACCAGCGGTAAATCACCTCGCTGATATTTAGCAACGCCCAAAAAATTCTTTGCCTGATTTTTCCCGGAACTCAGATAAGTAAAAAAATGATATGAACCGACAGGAATTTTTAAGCTTCTAATTTTATTATAGTATTCAATGTACTTAACGTCCTGCAGATTGCTTCCTTCGGTTGCTTTTACAAAAATGAAACCCAGATCTTGCTCTTTTAGTATCGACCAGTCAAGTATTTGCTGATAGTGCGAAATGTCAAGTCCCCAGGTAGGTGTCAGATCTTCTTGGATAGGGGTTATTATGGGAGCAACTGCTTGTGTGGTTTTCTTAGATGTAGAGCAGGATACAAGTGTAAGTATCAGTAGTGCTCTTAATATATTCTTTTTTGTCGTCTGCATAATCTTCTTATAGCAATACTACAATGTGTTGCTTCTAGATAGAAAAATATCCGTTATTATGAATGAAAAAATACAGCCGACCGCATTGCTGCAACCGGCTGCTTTAATTATGAATTATCAATTATGAATTAATATTCATCCCAGCTCTTAATCTTGATGTCTTCGAAACTCATGGTGCAGAAGGCATTGATAAAGGCCGAAGCTAAACGCGCATTGGTGAACAACGGAATGTTGAAGTCAATAGCGCCACGACGTATGATATAGTCGTTTGCAAGTTCACGTTTAGTAGTGTTTTTTGGAATGTTGATTACCAAATCAAACTCTTTGTTGGAAATCATCTCTTTTACATTCAGCTCTCCTTCTTCGTCCGGCCAGTTTACGGCTGTGGCGTGTACGCCATTTTCAGCAAGGAAAAGCTGCGTACCGCGGGTAGCAAACAATTCGTAACCTTTCTTTTGTAAAGCAAGACAAGCGTCCGAAAGCTCTAACTTTGATTTTGTTTCGCCCGAAGAAATCAGAATACGTTTCTTTGGAATGCGATATCCAACCGAAAGCAGTGATTTCAGAATTGCTTCCGAGAAATCATCTCCTATACAACCCACTTCACCGGTCGAAGCCATATCAACTCCCAATACCGGGTCAGCTTGTTGCAAACGGGCGAATGAGAACTGAGAAGCTTTGATACCCACATAATCAAGGTCAAAAGCAGATTTCTCAGGTTTCTCAACAGGTAAGCCAAGCATTACTTTCGTAGCCAACTCGATAAAGTTTATTTTCAACACCTTGGAAACGAATGGGAACGAGCGTGACGAACGCAGATTACATTCAATTACTTTGATATAATTATCGCGCGCCAGGAACTGAATGTTGAACGGACCGGAGATATTCAACGATTTTGCAATTTCGCTCGCAATTTTCTTGATTCGGCGAATGGTTTCCACATAGATTTTTTGTGGAGGGAATTGCGTAGTAGCATCACCCGAGTGAACCCCGGCAAATTCTACGTGCTCCGAAATAGCGTAAACGAGTATTTCACCGTCTTTTGCTACAGCATCTATCTCAATTTCTTTACAGCGTTCTATAAATTCTGAAATAACTACAGGATGCTTCTTAGATACATCAGTAGCCAGTTTCAGGAAGTTTTCAAGCTGAGTGGCATCGTAGCACACATTCATGGCAGCACCCGAAAGTACATACGAAGGACGAACCAATACCGGATAACCAATACCGTCAACAAATTCGTTTACGTCATCGAATGTAGTAAGCTCTTTCCAACGAGGTTGGTCGATTTTGAGTGTGTCCAGCATCGACGAGAATTTGTGACGATCCTCGGCATGGTCGATATCTACAGCCTGAGTACCAAGTATGTTTACGTTCGCTCCGGCCAGTTTCAATGCTAGGTTGTTTGGAATTTGACCTCCCGTAGAAACAATTGTTCCCATTGGATTTTCCATATCGATAATGTCCATCACTCGTTCGAAGCTTAGTTCGTCGAAGTAAAGACGGTCACACATATCGTAGTCGGTCGAAACCGTTTCAGGATTGTAATTGATCATTACCGAGCGGAAACCTTCCTTGCGGATAGTCATCAACGCGTTTACACCGCACCAGTCAAACTCAACTGACGAACCGATACGGTAAGCTCCCGAACCAAGTACTACTACCGAGCGGTGGTCGCCTGTATATTTCACATCGCTGGCAGTTCCGCCGTATGTCAGGTATAAATAGTTGGTTTGTGCAGGATATTCGGCGGCAAGCGTATCAATTTGTTTTACCACCGGAACAATACCGCGGCTTTTGCGGTGTTCGCGGGTAAGTTTTATATTTTCGTCAATGTCATTGCTATCGCATTTAGTAACTAAGCGAGTTACCTGGAAATCAGAGAAGCCCATTTCTTTAGCACGACGAAGAACGCTGTCCGGTAATTCATTCAACGAATTGAATGTTTCAAGTTCGTGCTCTTTTTCAACAATGGCTTGCAGTTTATAAAGAAACCAACAGTCGATTTTAGTCAGCTCGTGCAGTCTGTCTACAGAATAACCGCTGTGAAGTGCCTGTGCCAGATAGAACACGCGTTTATCGGTTGGCTGATTCAAAGCTGTATCCACGTCGTCGGCGTAGAAATCCTTGTTGGCCACGAATCCGTGCATTCCAAGTCCAATCATGCGTAAACCTTTCTGGAAAGCTTCTTCAAAGTTACGACCGATAGACATGATTTCACCGACTGATTTCATGCTTGATCCCAATTGACGGCTTACGCCTTGGAATTTACCCAAATCCCAACGAGGAATTTTACAAACAATATAGTCGAGTGCAGGTTCGAAGAATGCCGAAGTATCTTTGGTCACTGAGTTTTTCAATTCAGGTAATCCGTAACCCAGTCCAAGTTTTGCAGCTACGAAAGCCAGCGGATAACCGGTTGCTTTAGAAGCCAGCGCCGAAGAACGGCTCAAACGGGCGTTTACCTCAATGACGCGGTAATCTTCCGAGAATGGATCAAAGGCATATTGTACGTTACATTCACCTACAATACCAATGTGGCGAATAATGCGGATAGCCAATTCACGGAGTTTGTGATATTCACGGTTGGTAAGTGTTTGCGAAGGAGCCACAACGATACTTTCACCGGTATGAATTCCCAGTGGATCGAAGTTTTCCATATTACATACCGTAATACAATTGTCATACTTATCGCGAACTACTTCGTATTCAATTTCTTTCCAACCTTTTAATGATTTCTCAACCAACACCTGAGAAGAATAAGCAAACGCTTTGGTTACCAATTCCACCATTTCTTCGTCGTTGTCGCAGAAACCGCTACCCATACCACCCAATGCATAAGCCGCACGGACAATAACAGGATATCCGAGTTCATTAGCAGCACGAATGGCGTTTTCAAGATCGTTTACCGCTTCACTCTTGATATAGTTTACATCGATTTCCGATAATTTTTGGTTGAAAATTTCGCGATCTTCGGTGTCAATAATCGATTGTACAGGTGTTCCAAGAACACGTACACCGTATTTTTCAAAAATCTTATCTCTGTATAAAGCAACTCCGCAGTTCAATGCTGTTTGTCCACCAAATGAAAGAAATACGCTATCAGGACGTTCTTTTTCAATCACACGTTCAACGAATTCTGGTGTGACAGGTAAGAAATATACTTTGTCTGCAATACCTTCCGAAGTTTGTACCGTAGCAATGTTAGGATTAATGAGTACGGTTTCGATACCTTCTTCTTTCAGTGCCTTTAAAGCCTGAGAACCAGAGTAGTCAAACTCACCTGCTTCACCAATTTTCAATGCACCTGAACCAAGTACTAACACCTTCTTGATTTCGCCTTTATTAATTTGCTTGTCTTCGTGAGTAGTTTTAAGCTTGGCAATACATTCTTGTTCTATTAATTCAGGAATAGTTTTGTCAGTTCCTTCAAGCGTTCTGATAAATACATCAAACAAAAATTCAGTATCAGTAGGCCCTGAAGAAGCTTCAGGGTGAAACTGTGCAGAGAACCAAGGTTTGGTTTTGTGGCGGATACCTTCGTTAGTTCCATCGTTCATGTTTACGAACAACGATTCCCAATCTGCACCCAATGTTTTATTATCAACAGCAAATCCATGATTCTGTGAGGTTATAAAAGCTCTTTGAGTTCCTACTAATTGTACCGGTTGATTATGACTTCGGTGACCGTATTTTAATTTATATGTTTTTGCTCCACCTGCCACTGAAAGTAATTGGTTACCCATACAAATACCGAAAATTGGTTTTCCGGTTTGCATGGCTGTTTGAATGTGTCGAACGGTATCTTTAGCATACTCAGGGTCGCCGGGTCCATTGGAGATAAACAAACCATCGAATTCAATGTGGTTGAAGTCATAATCCCATGGTACTCGAATCACAGTGGTGTCGCGATTAAGCAGACAACGTATAATATTATGTTTTACACCACAGTCAACAAGCAATACGCGGTGTTTTCCGTTTCCATAGGTAATAACTTCTTTGCAGCTTACTTTTGCTACCTGGTTTTCATCATCAGGATTGATAAAATCAATATCATCGCCATCAGGAAAAACAAACTTTCCTCTCATGGTTCCCTTTTCACGAACCAACTTTGTCAACTCACGGGTATCAACTCCAAAAATACCTGGTACTTCATTCTCTACTAACCATTCACTCAGACTTTTTCCAGCATTCCAGTGGCTGTATTCAAAAGAAAAATCGGAAATAATCAGGCCTGTAGCTTGAATTTTTTCCGATTCATAAAAAGTAGAAAGTCCGTTTTGGATAGTGTCATTCGGAACACCGTAATTACCAACTAATGGAAACGTTATTGTTAATATCTGACCTGCATAAGATGGGTCGGTCAAACTTTCGGGATACCCGACCATTGCAGTATTAAAAACAACTTCACCGGCTACCGGTTTTTCGTAACCAAAGGATTTCCCTTTAAAAATGGTTCCATCTTCCAAAACTAAGTGGAGAGGCTTGTACTCTTGCATATATCTTTTTTTGATTGAATTGTCTATTTCGACTCAATTGTCCAAATTTGTGCAAAAGTACTGCTTTTTATTCTTTCCTGCAACCTGAAATGTGTAAAAACTCATATCATTTCTCAGTTTTTTTTATCAGTGCTATTTGTTTATTAATAAGCAGAATAAAAGAGAATAATTATACCAAAAGATTTACTTTTTTTGAAACAGACCGGATATATCAAAAAAAAAGGGAAAGGTAACGCACCAATCCCTAAATTATAATAAATCCGGTAGAATGAATCAATCCATTAGAGTCTCGGCTCTTTTTATTTTGCTTTTAGATTCTCTCCTAACTACCAAAGGAACAGACTCAATATGTACATTGCTGGTATCTAGTCCATAAGCTTTGGTATCAGTAATTCCCAAATGCTTAATGATATTATAAATATTCATCGTAAATCTTTCTTTGAAATTAAATCCCTGATTTTGATTATAAACACGATGAATAATGATAAAGCGGAAATCGCCCGGGATGTTATTCTTCTTCAGCGAAGGATAATTACTGGTTAAGTCAAATTCTTTGTTTTCAACCAATTCATCAATAATCTGACGGAAATACAGGTTAATCAATGGTTGAACCTGAAATCCAAGTCGTATATTGACACGATACAAAGTTCCCGGAATAAGTTTCTCGAAGGTATATTCGAAAGTGGTAGGATCATCTAAATGATCAATGTGCAGAATCCAATAATTATCGGCTCGCTTCGGTTGTTTGTTTATTATAGAGTAAATAATCTTACCCTCGATATCTGTTTTGTAATTAGCTTTACTCAGGTAAACAAGGTTTGTAGAGTATTTCGATATAGTTTCATCTTTACTTACGTCGGAAATAATGTTGTAAAACGAAGCAATTTCCAGAAACTGCATGTATTTATTCTTAATTTCCCGGGCATTATACCAAACAAACATGACAGAGAAAATTACACCTGCAAGCAGGACGGTAACCCATCCACCGTGCATAAATTTAAACATGTTGGCTGTTAGGAATGCGAATTCTATAGTGAAGAATACAGCTACAAAAGGAATGATAAAAATTGTTTTGATTTTCTTTGTTTTTAGATAGAAACCCAACAATAAGGTGGTCATCAACATAGTTATTGTGATGGATAATCCGTAAGCAGCTTCCATGTTACTCGAAGTCTGGAAAAACAAAACTACAATAACGCAAAATATATATAGGAACCAGTTTACAAAGGGAATATATAATTGTCCTTTTACTTCAGTTGGGTATTTTATACGTTGTCTTGGCCAAAAGTTTAAACTCATGCCCTCACTAAAAATAGTAAATGACCCACTTATAAGTGCCTGACTGGCAATGATAGCTGCTACAGTTGCCATTATTACTCCGAATATAAGGAAACTTTCAGGCATCAGTGCATAAAAGGGATTTGTACTCTCGGTCAATTGATTCATGTGAGTCAATATCCAGGCTCCCTGTCCTAAATAATTCAATATTAGGGTTGTTTTGACAAATATCCAGCTAACGCGAATGTTGGATATTCCACAGTGTCCCAAGTCAGAATAAAGAGCTTCAGCTCCGGTTGTACATAAAAACACTGCTCCCAGAATTAAAAACCAGCTTGGATAATTGGCCAAAAGATGTATAGCATAATATGGGTTGAATGCTTTTAATATCGGAGTAAATTCGAAAATTTCTTTCATTCCGAGTATTCCTAACATGCTAAACCAAATAACCATCATGGGTCCGAATGATTTTCCGATGACTTTCGTTCCAAATTGCTGAATGATAAATAGAAGCGAAATAATTAAAATACTTATGGGAACTACGGGCGTTTCACTATTGAGGCCTTTTAATCCCTCAATAGCTGAAACTACGGTAATGGAGGGAGTAATAATTCCATCGGCTATTAATGTACTGGCACCAATGATAGCTATCACATAGAGCCATTTTTTCTTACTTTTTCGAACCAATGCATACAATGCTAAAATACCACCTTCACCTTTATTGTCAGCGCGCAGGGTAATAAGCACATATTTTACAGTGGTTTGGAGCGTAAGTGTCCATATTATGCAAGAAACTGCCCCTATAATGTAGTTCGCATCCAAATTGGCATTAGCACCAATAATTGCTTTCATCACATATAATGGTGAAGTTCCAATATCACCATATACAATTCCCAGTGTTACAATCAGGCCTAAGAATCCTAATTTATTTAAATGTTCAGTTTTGTTGCTTTTCATTAAGCGCTCTTATTTTACTATCTGTTTGTTTTGGCGACAAAAATATAACAATATATTCAAATTTTAATCAATATGGGTGCATTTAACTGCAAATAGTATTGTTGTGTTTTCTTTTTAGCATATTTGAATTGCATATTGTCAATCATATTTTTGAATGAAATTTATACTAAAACTCTGAGGCGAAATGGAATCTGATGTTTTTAAAATCATTTTGAGCCATTTGTAGAACATAGCCGGAATCAGCAAGAAAAACATCACGTCCTTCTTTGTCTTTAGCCATATATTGCGCTTTACGTTTTTTGAAATTATCTAATTCAGTAGCATCATCACTTTCAATCCAGCAGGCTTTGTACAACGAAATCGGTTCCCAACGACATTGAGCATTGTATTCGTGCAATAATCGATATTGAATAACTTCAAACTGAAGTTGTCCAACTGTACCAATAATCTTGCGACCGTTATATTGATTAGTAAATAATTGAGCAACACCTTCATCCATCAATTGGTTAATACCTTTATCTAATTGCTTGGTTTTCATCGGGTCGGCATTTTCAATGTATTTAAACATCTCAGGAGAGAAACTTGGAATACCTTTAAAATGTAAGTTTTCACCTCCGGTTAGTGTATCACCTATTTTAAAATTTCCAGTATCGGGTAATCCAACAATGTCGCCGGCATATGCTTCGTCGACAGTTTCCTTTTTCTGAGCCATGAATGCTGTAGGACTGGAAAAACGCATCATTTTACCATGGCGGATATGTTTGTAGTTTACATTTCTCTCAAATTTACCTGAGCAAATCTTAACAAATGCAATACAACTTCTGTGATTAGGATCCATGTTGGCATGAATCTTAAAAATAAAACCTGAGAAAGCTTCTTCGAAAGGATTTACTTCACGTTCCTGACTTTGGATAGGGCGGGGAGAAGGAGCTATTTCTACGAAACAATCCAATAATTCCTTCACTCCAAAGTTGTTTAGTGCACTACCAAAAAAGACAGGAGCCAACTGTCCGGCCAGGTATTTTTCATTGTCGAACTCAGAGTAAACGCCATTAATTAATTCCATGTCTTCACGAAGCTTATTAGCATTGTGCTCGCCAACATATTTCTCTAATTCAGGACTATTGATATCAGAAAAAGCCACTGATTCGCCAATGGATTGTTTGTTAGGCGTAAATAACTGGAGATTCTCTTTGTAAATATTATATACTCCTTTAAACGAGAATCCCTGATTTATTGGCCAACTTAGTGGACGAACAGCAATACCCAGTTCGGCTTCCAGTTCATCAAGTAAATCAAATGCATCTTTACCTTCACGATCCATTTTGTTGACAAAAATCATTACAGGGGTGTTGCGCATACGGCAGACTTCCATCAGTTTGCGGGTTTGAGCCTCCACGCCTTTAGCTGTATCAACCACTATAATTACGCTATCAACAGCAGTCAGCGTTCTGTAAGTGTCTTCAGCAAAGTCCTGGTGTCCGGGAGTGTCAAGTATATTGATTTTGTAATCGCGATATTCGAAACCCATTACCGACGTGGCTACAGAAATACCACGTTGCTTTTCGATTTCCATCCAGTCTGATGTAGCCGTTTTTTTTATTTTATTTGATTTAACGGCTCCGGCTACATGAATAGCACCACCAAAAAGTAAAAGCTTTTCAGTTAATGTGGTTTTACCGGCATCAGGGTGACTGATAATTGCAAAGGTTCGTCGGCGAAGTATTTCGGATTGTAAAGACATGGCAAAAAAGTTGATTTTTTATTCGGTAATTTGCTTCTTTTAAAGCGGCTGCAAAGGTACGTTTTTTAGAATGATTGTGCAAATAGCTTAAAAGTTCATATCAAACTTAAAAAGTAAAGGTTGACTTGTTATAAGCCAACCTTTATGCAAAATTAAAAAACAAATGACGAAGTAGGTTTTTAAACGAAATAATTAAAATTTAAATCCTAATGTTACAACAATATTGTTGTTTGTAGTCTTTACGCTTGCAGGTTTTACTGCTATTGCTAAACTATTAGAATTATAGGGGTAAAACGTTTCATCTAAAATTTTGTTCATATAAGCAAAGTCAATAAACCAGGTTGCTTCGCGGTATCCAAAACCGGCAGTTAAGTAATCGGTTTTATTGTTTTGGAAGTACTCAGTGTCAGTCCTGGTAGTGTTGTATCTCATAAGTTTATCAGCCTGCGAATTGTTTGTAGCAGCGCTTGAATGTGCGAATCCTGCACGCAAGGAAATATTGTCTGTCATTTTATATTCTCCTCCGATTTTAATGGTTTGAACATCTTTCAGCATATCTTTAATACCAGTATTTTCATCAGAAAAAGATTGAGCATTTCCATCTTGATCGTATAGTTTGGCAGTTGTATTCAGATTATAATTATATTCTGCACTAATCAAACCTTTTTGACCAATAACAACGGCACCGCTGACATTGAACTTCCAAGGATTATTTAATTTATAGTTACTGTAGCCAGGGTCACTGGTTGGAGTACTTAAATTTCCTTTGATTGATGTATCATAATCAATACTCGAATAATTATTATCTGTCATGTTGTATATGCTAGGAGTGTGTATAGACAAGCCCAATCGCAACATGTCGGTAGGTCTGATAATTGCTCCCAATTTTAAATTGAAACCTGTACCGGAAGTGTATACAGTGTTATTAAGAGTCATTCCGCCTCCAGCTCCAAATGTTTCAGAATATCTACTTCTGGCTGTATAATCAATTGACTGCAAATTCAGTGTAGCACCAAAATAGAATGTATTGCTATAATTACCGGACCAACCAACAGAGTATTCATCCATATATCCGGTTTCTTGTAAAGTGTATGTTGGAGCAACATGTTCGGTCGATCCCAAAATGGATGTCCACGAGCTTTTTCCTGCATTTACATTTTCACCGATTAATGCTCCTTCATACGCTAAAACTGAAATCCAAGGAATATCTTTATTATCAAACGGTTCATAACTATTAGGAACGTAAATTAAATCAGCACTTGGTATATTGCCGGTGAAGTAGGCCATATAATCTGTGATGGATGAAGCTGAAGAACTTGTTTTTACGGTTGAATTTCGATTAAAGCTTTTTAATCTGTTGTATGAAAAAGCCCAGTTAGAACTTAATAATCCACTTTCTCCATTCATGCTTCTGAATGTTGGGCTGGCTTTAATATAGGAAAAGTTCGAAAAAGTCGTATTAGTTCGATTGTCTTTTGCTGTTGTACCACTCCATACAGCATTACTGTTTTGCAGACCAATATTAAAAGTTCCGCTTATTTCTGATGTGCGATACACACCAAGTCCTGCCGGGTTATCTTTTATTGCTGATGCATCACCACCCAATGCTCCAAAAGC
>Ga0302286_10001803_pt1 | contig 15439 bp, 18 predicted proteins | sample III_Fen_E2_3_FD_198765 | JGI IMG/M metagenome (GOLD analysis project Ga0302286, IMG submission 198765) | Peat permafrost microbial communities from Stordalen Mire near Abisko, Sweden - III_Fen_E2_3 | ecosystem: Environmental > Terrestrial > Soil > Wetlands > Permafrost | place: Sweden: Abisko...
AAAATAAGGCTGAGTGTTGTATCAATTACCTATGCTATTGTAGCAGGATATCTTAAACATTTCTCTAATAAAATGAGTTAATAATTATCGTAGTGGGAGAAATTAACATGCTTTTGAAGGTGAAAAAGGCATACCTAAAATGATGAACTACATCGGTTCAAAAGCGAAATTGCTTCCTTTTATTGAATCATCCATCGCATCCATCATTGCAAACGATAGTGGCTCCAAAATTTTGTGCGATCTTTTTGCAGGGAGCGGTTGTGTTGGAAATTATTACGCTCAAAAGGGTTATACGATTTTGAGCAATGATGCTGAGTATTACAGCTATGTCCTCAACCGTGCAACGCTTCAGACACCAAACTTACAAGGAATTGATGACATAATTGAGGCTTTAAATGCACTTCCTTTACGCGAAGGGCTGATGTTTGAGCACTATTGTTTGGGTGGAGGCAGTGGACGGAATTATTTTAGCGATGAAAATGCTCAAAAAATTGATGCGATTCGAGAAGGTATTGAAGCCTACAAAGAGAATGAACCGCTCTATTTTTATCTTTTAGCTTCCTTATTACTCAGCGCGGACAAAGTTGCCAATACGGCTTCTATTTACAGCGCTTTTCTCAAACAACTTAAGCCCTTAGCCTGCGCAAAATTACATCTACAAGCGTTTCCGTATACCCCAAGCCATGCTTCGCATCAGGTTTTTTGTGAAGATGCAAACCATCTTGTCTCGAATTTAAAAGGCGATATTCTCTACCTTGATCCACCGTACAATCGTCGCCAATATGGGGCAAATTATCATATTTTAAATACGATTGCTCGCAATGATACGTTTATTCCCAAGGGAAAAACAGGTGTGCGGTCGTATGTGAGTTCGCCTTACTGTAAAAATGCAACAGCGCTGCTGGCGTTGGAAGATATCATTCAAAAAGCGCGCTTTGAATGGATTGTGATAAGTTATAACGATGAAGGGTTGATTGAGCCTGAAATGTTGTTGAAAATGGTGTCACATTATGGCGAATGTTTTTACGCAAAAACGCCGCATATACGCTTTAAAGCCTACTCCAATACGATGCACAAAAACCATGTTTACGAGTACTTATATATTTGCAGAAAAGTTTTAGATTCTACAGTGTAAAATACCATTTTTATTTTACGAAAGGAGAAATCATGTTTAAACGTTTAACACTAGTATTAGCAATGGTTGCATTTTTATCATCGTCTGTTTTTGCTCAAAGCAATCTTTCATCAGATACTGCTACATCATCAAAACACAAAACTGCAAAAGTAAAAAACGCCAAAAAATCTACTACGGTAGCTAAAAAAAGTACTTCTAAACAGCATACAGCTACAAAGAAAACGAAAAAAAAATCATCTAAAATCGCATAAATCTTAAAGATGTTCTGATACGTAAACGCTATCAGAACTTCTCAGGTTTATTTTTAAGTCAATCCACGCTACAATCTTCTCAATGCACGATGTCTAAGGCTTAGACAAACATATTTGTATCCTCTTTTGTATGACTACTTTTATGTTTTCTTCCCTTCGTGCCACTTTACATGTAAGGACTTTTTATGCAAAGAAGAGCGTTTATAAAAGGATGTGTAGCCCTCAGCGCTAGCAGTGTTATTTTGCCTCACGTTTCTATTTTAGAAGCAAGTGAACCAAAATCAAAAACACGTATTTTTTACGTCACAAACAGTTACAACCTCAAACATGAAAATACCAAAGCTTTCACCAAACTTTGGATTCCACTTCCACAAGAGACCAGTTATCAAAAAGTGAGTGATTTTAAATTTAACTCCAATGCAACAGGCGCGTATGTGACCGATAAAAACAGTTACAAAGCCAGAACACTTTATGCCGAGTGGAAAGAGGGCGGCGAAAAAGTTTTAGAGGTGACGTATACTGTTACCACGTCTGAGCGTAACGGTGATCTTTCAAAAGCGACCGCTTCCATGAAATACCCAAAAGACGTTGCATACTACCTCAAACCAAGCGCACACATTCCCACAAGCGGCAAAGTTAAAGAACTTGCACTGAAAATCACAGCAACCTCTAAAACTCCGCTTGAAAAAGCCAAAGCAATTTACCTTTGGGTGACGGAAAATATGTACCGCGACAACGCAGTTATTGGTTGTGGTCTAGGCGACGCGGGTAAAGCGATTGAAAACAACATCATGGGTGGCAAATGTACCGACATTAGCTCTGTGTTTGTGGCACTTATGAGAAGTGTCGGCGTGCCTGCTCGTGAAGTATTTGGTATTCGTTTAGGCAGTTCTCGCTACTCCAAAGCATGCGGAAGCAGTGACGAAAAAGGGTTGGCAAAAATTACAGGAGCGGAGCATTGTAGAAGTGAATTTTACATTGATGGCGCAGGATGGGTTCCTTGCGATCCAGCCGATGTAGCTAAAGTCATTTTGACAGAGAAAATGACGCTGAATGACCCCCTCATTAAAGAAGTTCGTGAGTATTTCTTCGGCAACTGGGAAATGAACTGGATGGGCTATAACCACGGAAGAGATTTTGTCCTCTCTCCCACCCCTGCACAAAAACCGATCAATATGTTTGGGTACCCGTACGCGGAAGTCGAAGATGACGTCTTAGACTACTACGCTCCAGCAGCATTTGCGTATAGTTTTAACTCTCAAGAAAAACTCTAAGCGATGAAAAAAGAGATTCTTGGCGTACTAACAGCACTGCTCTCAGCCCTTGCCGCCACGGCATGTTGTCTGCCACCTTTGCTGTTTTTACTCTTTGGAATCTCTTTTGGATTTTTAAGTTTCTTAGAAGTCCTCACCCCATTTCGCATACCGCTCTCCCTTCTATCGCTCTTTGTTTTGTGGCTTTCATGGCGTAGTTACGCGCATCATACCTTTACATGTAACCCTCAAAAGAGAAAGCGTTATCTTTGGTTTTATTCAATAATTTTAGGGATAATCCTCATCCTATTGCTTTATCCCGAAGTAGCAAATCTTTTCATAGAGGATGTAGAATGAAAAAATGGTTGATTTTATTGTTACCGTTGATGCTCTTTGCAAAAGAAGAAGTCGTCATAAAAGTGGCTGAAATGCACTGTCCTTTGTGTACAACAGCGGTCAAAAAAGCACTCAAAAGCGTTGAGGGTGTTGAAAAATCCAAAGTAACATTAGAGACAAAATTAGCGGTGGTCGTTGCGAAAGATGGCATTGAAGACAAGACGTTTTTAGAAGCAGTGAAAACAACAGGGTATGATGGCGTGATTGTGTCACGCCACCTTATAAAATAACTATTTTTTAAAGCCACACTCGGCATATCCACCAGTGCATGAAGACCATTCATATCTACCCGTTGAAGAGCATGTCCAGAAACCAACATTTTTAGCACCGGGTGCTAATCCTGAATCTGAGCCACATGCCCATGTACCATCTTTCTTTTCAATGCACATTTTGACGTAAATAGTTGTATTACATTGGTTAATGACATCCATTGATAAAGAGTCACTTCGCCCGCATTGCCCACCCCATTGAGGGACAAGCCGTGTACAATATTGTGTATCTGTAGCACTTAGTGTTCCTACTAAACCTACCAAAACTAGAAGAAATGCCCAAAACTTCATGTTATCCTCCTTTTACTACAGTATGTAATTCTTGTTTGTCACATTATTGTAACGACGTTTTAATTAAATTAAAACTACTATTTGCGAATTGACATAAATGTTAAGAAGAGCTTCAAAACTATTGCACAAATTTTTGAAATATGCGCAGTGAAATAAGGAAAATGGGAACAGGCTAATTTTTATCTTTACATGTAAAAGGTTTATTGTTTAATCTCATTAAAGTAGCCTGTCACCTTTACCTTTTATATTTTTATCATTTGAGCTACTTTTAAAACAAGTTGATAATAAGAAGTTATCAATGTTGTTTCGGTCAATAGTTCATCTTCTGTTTTATCTTGAAATAAATATAAAGCGTGCATCTTTGATAACGCAAATAATTTTTGAGAATCATCTCTATTAGATTGTGCAATACTTGAATGATAGGTTGAATAAACATCAACATACTTCATAAAAATTTCAAAATTTTCGTCATCATTTTCAAGAACTGAATTAATGATTTTTTGCATGATTTTTTCTTCATCTGCTGTCATAGATAAGGAGCTGACAAGTTTGAGGTAAATAGTTAAAATGACTATCTTTGCTTTTATAGGATTCTGGCACTGTACATTTTCACACAAACTAAATACAGCTTCTTTTAAAAGTTGTATGCTTTGTTGAGTTATTAATGCACTCCTAGCATCTTCCGTATTTATTTTATCCTCACTGTTATGTTTATTATGTACAAATAAAAAATAGAAAATAAACCCTATTAACATGTAAGAGATGATTTCATATATAAAAAAATAGAAATCTATCTTGTCAATACTAAGAAAAAAACCAAACTTACTTTCATACGATTTATATTGAAATTTTGGAGGAAATATCACTATAAAAATACCTAATAGTGCATAAATATATGAACACAATTTATACTTATTTGATTTCAAAAGTTTATCAATAAACATGATTTTGTAAGTTTCCTCTTCCTTTGTTTTTATCTTTACATGTAAAGATTTCAAAGAAAGCTTATCAAAAAAATTATTTAAACTAACCTCTCTTATATGACTGTACACGTTTGCATGCTAAACTTGCATTATCCAAAAGTACTCAAGTGTATTGGTTAATAGGAAAATGGGGACAAGCTACTTTTACTCCATTCGTTAACCCCAAGTTAAAAATTGAGTTAAAGTAGCCTGACTCGATTATTGCCTTTCTGACAATGCAAGTTTTAAACCTAATCCAATTAAAATAAGCCCACTTGTTCTATGAATATAGTGTAAAATAATCGGTCTTGTTTTTATCCAAAAAGACAATAATCCAGATATAAATCCAATGGGTGCTTTAATGAGAAATGTTAATGTAGCAAATGTAAAACCTAATATAAATAATTGCATTGTTTCATTTCCATTGTTTTGTATAACAAATTGTGGTAAATAAGAAAAATAAAATATTGCAACTTTTGGGTTCATTATATTTGACAATGCCCCTTGTATGAACATCTTCTTGTAAGATACTTTTGGTAAATCTTTCATAGCGATAGTATGGTCTTTACTTCTTAAAAGTTGATATCCGATATAGATTAAATATCCTGCACCAATAAATTTTACAATACTAAATAAAAATTCAGATGCTAATAAAAGAGCACCTAAGCCTAATGTAGCGAGCAATGTATGTCCTAATAATCCAACACTTACTCCAAGGGCAGTTGTTATTCCAGCTTTTTGTCCTTGTGCAATTGATCGAGACATGACTAAAATCATATCTTGTCCTGGTGTCAATATCACAACGGCGGATGTTAGTAAAAAAACTAATGTGACTACTTCCATCTTCAAACTCCTTTTTCCTCTATTTTGATCTTTACATGTAAAGCTTTTCAAGAGAGCTTAGCAAAAAATTATTTAAAAGTGCCTAGCCTTTTAGAGTTAAAAATGAACAAAAATATTTTACATGTAAAGAGTTTAGAAGAGAGAAAAAATCGTTTAAATTAGCACCGTATACTTTTCTTATGTCACTGTACACCTTTGCATGCTAAACTTGCATAATTAAAAGGTTGGATTAAAATTTTTACATGTAAAGGCAAACCATGGGTGAATACTCTTTTCTTTTAGCGATAGCGACGGTATTTATGTTAGGGACGATGAGTCCAGGACCTAGTTTTATTTTGATTGCCAAAACGGCTGTTTCAAAGTCTCGCAAAGAGGGTTTTGGTGTTGCTCTTGGTTTAGGAATGGGCGCTGTTGTTTTTTCACTTTTAGCCATTTTTGGGCTCTATGCCATCTTAAAAACCGTGCCTTTTTTGTATGGCGCTTTAAAAATCGTAGGAGGCATGTACCTTGTCTATTTAGCCTATAAAATGTGGAAATATGCCGATACACCTTTAGATACCAAGCTTTGCTTGGAGCAAAAACCAAAGAGCTTTGCCAAAGCCATTCTTTTTGGGTTTGCAACACAAATGAGCAATCCAAAAACTGCCATCATCATCGGAAGTATTTTTGCCGCACTGCTTCCCAACGAAATACCACCTTTTGGAACGCTGTTCGTCTGCCTCATCGCTTTTATCATCGATGTTTCATGGTACTCGTGTGTTGTCGGACTGTTATCGACACAAAAAGCCCAAAAGATTTATTTACGCACTAAAAAGTACATCGATAGAATTGCAGGAAGTGTACTGGGTGCGTTAGGTCTTAAATTGGCGTTGGATAGAGCGTAGAGAAGCAAAAAATGAATGAAAATACCTTTGCGATACACTACTCAATAAATCTACGAAAGAAGGCTGTTTTATGAAAAAGATATTACTGAGCTTATTGGTTCTCCTTGTTGCTGCTGCGGGAGTGTTGTTTTTTTTGAAAGGTAAAGATACGTATGAGGGGCATACTTCTTCTGTGTCACTGAGCGATGGGTTGAATGTTGGCTCGACGATCACCTACACTCTTTTTGATCAATTTGGAAAACCGCATACGCTGGATGATTCGATTCATACGCTGATTTTGGTGTTTGCTAAAGATACGGGGCATGCTGTTAAAGCGTTTCTTGGGGCACAAAGTGCGGATTATTTGAGCGTTCATCATGCAGCATTTGTGGCGGACATCAGTCCGATGCCCGTGGTGATTCGCAATACGTTTGCCCTAGCTGATCTTAAAACGCAACCTTATAGTGTCAATCTCATTTTGGATGAAGCGATTGCTACGTCTTTGAAAAAAGGGGCAAAAGTGGATGGTATTACGGTTGTGACACTGGCGAATAAACAGGTTGAAAAAGTGGACTATGTTGAAGGTGCTGAAGCGCTTAAAGTGATGATTGAGAAGGAAAAATAAAAGGGGTGAGATGGCGTGATTGACTCACGCCATCTTATTAAGAATTAGTCTTTTTTGTAAGCGTTGCGTGGAGCGCGTCCAGCATCACTGCGTGGCGCACCGGCAGGTTTGTCACCTCTTGGAGCGCGTGGTGGTCGGCTATCTCCGCTATCACGCGTACCTTTGTATCCGCCGCCTTCGCGTGGAGCTGAACTGCTTCCCTCTTTTGCAAATGGGTTACGGCTCTCGCCTCTGCTGTCACTTCTAGGAACGCCATCACCACGTGGAGGACGAGCATCTCTGCTGCCGCCATCACGTGGGTTAGACCCTTTGTAACCGCCACCATCACGTGAACCTGTTGATGATGTTCCTCTGTAACCGCCGCCATCGCGTGATCCGCCAGAGTTTCCTCTATAGCCGCCACCTTCACGTGATCCACCTGAATTGCCTCTGTAACCGCCGCCAGAGTTTCCTCTATAACCGCCACTTCTGCCGCCACGGCCGCCATCACGCTCTTCGATGTTTTTAACGACTGACTCTAAGGTTTTTTTATCTAAACCGATTTTATCTGGACCGACTGGTGTATTTTCTTTCAAAAGATTTGAGAGAAGTTTAAGCGCGATTTGCGACATATCCATCTCTTCTTCCAAAATGAGAAGCAGTTTACTTGCATTTTCGTTAAGCTCTGCATTTTTAATATCTTCAGCAATTTTAACCAGTTTGTTCTCTTTGACGTCTCGTAAACTTGGAACAATTCTGTGTTCGATTTTAGAGCCGACTTTTTTACCAATACGTTGCATTGAGTGAAATTCGATCGGTGTTACAAGTGTAATCGCTGTACCTTTTTTGCCCGCACGTCCAGTTCTACCAATACGGTGAACATAACTCTCTGGATCAAATGGCATATGGTAGTTAAATACGTGGCTGATGTCAGCAACGTTAAGACCACGTGCCGCAACATCGGTTGCTACAAGGATTTCGATTTGTGAACCACGAAAGGCCTTAATAACGCTCTCACGTTGATTTTGCTCCATATCGCCGTGCAAACCTTTTGCTGCATGTCCAACTGCCATCAATTGAGTTGAAAGTCTATCAACCTCTTTTTTGGTACGGCAGAAAACGATGGATTTTTCAGGCTCTAAAGCATCTAAAAGACGAATCATCGCATCATCTCTCTCATACTCGTTGATCACGTAGTAAAGTTGTTCAATGTCTTCGTTGGTTGTGTGATCTTTTGGAGTGACACTAACAAATTTTGGGTCATTTAAAATTTTGCTCGCCAATCGTTTGATGGGATCTGGCATTGTTGCTGAGAAAAGGAGGGTTTGACGCTCTTTTGGAAGGTAGGTAAAGATCTCTTCGATGTCTTCTAAGAAGCCCATATCAAGCATCTCATCTGCTTCATCCAAAACAACCATTTTAGGTGAAAAGCCTGGAAGTCTACCGTTTTTAAGAAGATCAAGCATACGACCTGGAGTTGCTACGATAACGCTTGCGCCTTTTTCGATCAACCCAATTTGACGTGAGTATGAGCTACCACCGTAAATGGTTACGGTTTTAACGCCACGAAAACGTCCTAATGAGTAAAGCTCATCACTGACTTGGGTTGCAAGTTCACGTGTAGGTGTAATGACTAAAAGTTGTACTTTGTTAAGGTGTGGGTCGAGCATGCTCATTGTAGAAAGACCAAATGCGGCCGTTTTACCGGTACCTGTTTGTGCTTGTGCAACGATGTCGTTACCTGCTAAGACTAAAGGGATTGATTCTGTTTGAACAGGACTTGGTTCTGTAAAGCCAGCATCTACGACGGCTTTAAGGATATCTGGGTGTAAGCCAAATGATTCAAATGTGACTGTCGTGGGTGTTTCTGGTGTTTGGTTTTCCATGTGTATTCCATGTGTTTGATTTTTCCAAAACAATACTAACGTGCGGATAAGGCACAAAACTCATGTACATAAAAATTTTAATGGGGGACGAACCCGTCAATATATCGTATGCAAAAACCTACATACTCACTGAGGATTTCTCAAATCTGGTAGGTTTTAGGTGAAGTTCTTTTTTAATGAAGCTCTGAAATTGCGGTCATTATAGTGGAATTAAATTAAAACAATATTAAGGTTTGAAAGTGGTTCTGTGTTTACATGTAACGTGGTAACGTGAAAAAATGCGATGAAAGCGTGCTATAAATGGTGCTTTTTACTCTTTTTTATAAAAATCCAAGATAGGTTAAAGTACACTAAAACATAAAATAAAATCATACGGGCAAAGGCTAGAGTGTTATGGTGCAAATGCAAACATTAAAAGAGATATTGATTAAAAATTTAAAGCTAGAAGATATGACGCCTGAGGACATAGACGACACCATGCCTCTTTTTGGAGAAAATGGTTTAGGGCTTGATTCTGTGGATTCTATCGAGCTTGTTTTGACGGTGGACAAAGAGTTTGGTGTTAAAATTTCCGATTCCAAAGCGTATGAAACCATTTTTGCTACTGTTCAAAGTTTACTAGACTTTATCAATGCCCAAAAATAGTGTTTTTATAAACGCTTTTGAGTCAGTTTGCTGTGCAGGAGAGAGTAGCGAAGCGCTGTTTGAAGCGATCTGTGCGCATCAAAGTGGTATTAAAACCTTCGATGAGTTCATTCCAAACAAACCGATTGCTTTGGGCAAAATCGAAAAATCCTTTTCCATCGAAGCCCTTTTAGAGCTTACATGTAAAAAGGTTTTAGCAAAAAGTTTGCTTGAAAATTTTGAGAGCACACTCCTTGTTGTCGGCTCTTCTGTGGGTGGGATGCAAACAACGGAGAACATTTTTTTAAGAGATCATCACTACGCCAATATCGACCCTAAACTTCACGCGATTGATGCCATCGCACATTTACTTTCCCAACACTTTACGTTTAAAGATGACATCTCTTTCTCAACCGCCTGCACGTCCAGTGCGAACGCTTTGGGCTATGCGCACGAAATGATCACTAAAGGGGTGTATGAGAATGTTTTGGTGGTTGGGTTTGATACGTTGTCATTGACAACCATACGAGGCTTTGATGCGCTTGGTGTGCTGAGTTCTCACGCATGTAAACCGTTTGATGTGAGTCGAGATGGTATGAATGTGGCGGAGGGCATCGCTGTTTTATTGCTTCAAAACAAGCCTTGCAAAGAAAGCATCGAGCTTTTGGGTGTAGGGTACAGTTCTGACGCGCATCATATGGCGCATCCAAGTCCTGATGGTGCGGGTGCATTGTGTGCGATGCAAAAAGCGTTGGAATGTGCTCATGTTCAGCCTTCCGAAGTTGGGTATATCAACGCGCACGGTACAGGAACGCAAGCCAACGATGAGAGTGAAGCGTGTGCGATTGAGTTACTTTTTGGCGCTAATGCATCCGTGAGTTCGACCAAGTCGATTACGGGACATACGCTAGGCGCATCTGGCGCACTGGAAGCGATCATCTGTGTACTGGCGCTTCAAAAGCAGATCATTCCGCCTAATACCAATCTCGTTGAGCCTGAAAATAAAACGCTTCATTTCGCACATGAGACAAAAGCACAACCCTTTCGTTATGCCCTGAGCAATTCACTTGCCTTTGGTGGCAATAACACCGCCCTTCTTTTTGGACTGCCACAATGAAGGTTAATTTAGAGATTTTAAGCAGTGCCTATTTGCTGGGCGAAACAAGCATTGAGCTGCCTCGTATTAAAGAGCTTGTGCCTCACATGATGACGCGCCGACGCCTGACCAAAGCGGCTAAAATATGCGTCGAACTTCTAAGCCGTGTGGAGCATTTTGAAGGGGGTCGTATTTTGTGTGGGAGCGCGTTTGGTGAGCTTGAAACGACTGCGAACATCCTCAATGCGATTAAAAATGAAGAGCCTCTCAGCCCGACGGATTTTCAAAACTCGGTTTACAATACCGCCGTGTCGTACCTTTCCATTTTGTACCACAATCACAATGAAATTTTAACGCTATCAAGTGGCGATAAAACGTCTCTCAATGTTCTTAAAGCAGGAGCGCTCAAAGCGTTGGATGGCGATACACTGCTTCTTTTATGCTTTGAAACACTGAATATTCTGGGCATCGAGCAGGTCAATCACTGCATTAACTATCTTGAAAGTGGTGTGGCGTTGGTGGTAAGAGTTACCGAAGCCAAAGCGACATTAATCCTTCAAAAAAGCGAGCTTGCAGGTGTTCCAAATTCCATCAGCGAAATGTTACATGTAGCGCAAAATGCTCCCGCTTTAGAGAGCGCCATTATCGAGGTGAGCCTATGAATTTACCGCATCTTCCACCCATGCGTTTTGCCAAAGAAATGCTTACATGTAAAGACAAACGCGCGTCTGTGTTGTGTGAATTTCCAAGCCTACCAACGCTCCCGATGCTCACGGAAGCCGCCGCGCAAGCCACTTCCGCTTTTGCAACGTCCGATACGCCTCGAAACGGTTTTTTGGTTTTGATCAAAGATGTCTCTTTACATGTAAAGCCAAAAAGTCTTACATGTAACGTTGTGATCGAAGAGCGTATGTCGCTTGGAAATTCGAGTGAATTTTACTTTGAAGTGTTTGAAAAAGAGGGTGGAGCGATGTACGCGAGTGGAGTTTTGATGATAGTACTTGAAGAGCGTGGTGCATGAAAATTTTAGCACTGTTGTGGGTTTTTATTTTAGGACTTCAAGCGGAAGAACTTCGCGGGACATTTATCACCGAGCCTATTTTTAACGCTTCTGTCTATCTGCAAACCGTGGGAAATCCCGAAAATCCTGCCGTAATTTTGGTGCATGGACTGGGCGATGAAGCCTCTACGATTTGGGAAAGTAGTATTGAACGGTTGAAAAATGACTACTTTGTGGTGACGTTTGATCTACCAGGATTTGGGCAATCAAGTAAATCCAATGAGCTCTATTCTCCGCTGAATTATGCCAAGTTTATTCACTATATTGCGCAAACGTATGTGAAAAAGCCGTTTCATCTGGTCGGGCATTCGATGGGCGGCGCCATTGTGCTGAAATATACGAGTATGTATCCTTTGGATATTCAAAGTTTAGTGCTCGTCGACGCTGCTGGCATACTGCACCGTTCTGAATACAATGATTTTTTGATCCAAAGTGGCGTCAATGCCTTTTTTGATGAGCAAAATGGTCTGATACAGGGCTTTCAAACGCAAAAAGTGACGTCGTTCCTTGATAAAATAGCAGAGAAAATTGATCGCAAAATGTCTTTAGATATGGACCGTGTTCTTGCCAGCGAAGATTTAAGAGCCACGATTCTTGGAGGAATCCCTCACACGATTGCCGCGGTTGCTTTGGTGGAGGAGAATTTTAACGGGATTCCTCAAAAGATTGACGCAAGGACGACGATTATTTGGGGTGAAACAGATGCTATCGCTCCTGTGGAAACTGGCTATGTTTTGCATAAGCTCATGCCAAACGCTTCGCTCAAAATCATTCCTCACGCGGGGCATGTGCCCATGCTCACAAATGAAGAAGTTTTTTTGAGCATTCTGCTCACCCATCTGAACAATGAAGAAAAAACGCTCCGACCCGTTTCGCCGCAAATGACACCCATTTACAGTGTGAAAGTTAAAGATATTACGGGGCGAGTTTATAGCGGAAAAATTGAGAGTATGAGCATTATCAATTCTCAAAAAATTACCATTAAAGATGCCGTGATTGAAGAGTTGGCGGTCATCAATTCGGATGTTGAGATCATCAATAGCGTCGTAAAAAGTACCAAAACAGTGGCAATAACGGCTCAAAATTCTAAAGTGAGCATTGTTGCTAGCGACATTTTTGGCAGAATCAAACTGCAAAATACCAAACTTCACCTCATGGGGATTATGATGGATACCGTGGAAAAACCCCTTGAAGTACTCGCAACTTCGATCGTGTATTTCTCGCTGTGTCAAATCAATGATAAACGCATTCATGGTAAAGAGATCTTTGAAAGTAGAGGATTGTAGTGTTGAAAAAAGTACTAGTTGTTTATTATTCGCAAACAGGGCAGCTCACACACTTGGTTGAGAATGTAACCAACCCCTTGAAAGAGGACGATTCTATTGAGCTTGTATTTCACGAGATAAAACCTAAAAATCCCTACCCATTTCCGTGGCAATTTATGACATTTATGGACACATTTCCTGAGTCTGTGTATCTTGATCCGTGTGAGCTTGAAAGCTTTGAGGCGGATACACATGAGTACGATTTGGTTATTTTAGCCTATCAAGTTTGGTTTTTGTCGCCTTCCATTCCTGTTACCTCATTTTTAAAATCAGATTACGCTAAAGAAAAACTGCGAAATAAGCCCATTATCACACTTATAGGGTGTCGCAATATGTGGATAATGGCGCAAGAGAAGATGAAAACCTTGCTTGGAAGTATTGGCGCAAAACTGATCGATAACATCGTTTTGGTCGATCAAGGAAGCTCCTTGGCGACGTTTATTACGACGCCTCGGTGGATGATGAGTGGTAAAAAAGATGAACTCTGGGGCATTTTTCCTAAAGCGGGCATTAGCGAAGAAGCCTTGCGTTTAGCTTCACGGTTTGGCTATGCGATCAAACAAGCCTTAGCGCAAGATGAAGAGAAAAAAGGGGTGAGTTTGTGCCATGGCTTGGGTGCAGTCAGTGTCGATGAAAAGCTCATCAAAAGTGAAAAGATCGGTACAAAAAGCTTCCATATTTGGGGAAAGTTGATCCGAGCATGCTCCAAACAAGGAGAGCTAAAACGAAAACTTTTTATAATGCTTTACACGATTTTTTTAGTGTGCATCATTATAACCGTTGTGCCTCTTAATATGCTCATCCAAACGCTGTACCGCAAACTCAACAAAGAGGACGTTTTGAAACAAAAAGCGTTGTACGAATTACCAACAGGGAGTGGCACAGAACGTATGAAGGAATTTTCAAACCATGCATAACATCTATATCAATGACATCCAAACCTTTATGCCAAATGCTCCTGTTTCCAATGACGAAATGGAGGAGTATTTAGGTTATATCGGCGGCAAAAAATCCAAAGCGAAAAACATCGTTCTTAGAAGCAACGGCATAAAACAGCGCTACTATGTGCTTGAAAAAGGAACTGAAAAACCTCTTTTTTCCAATGCGCAGATTACCGCCAATGCCATTAAAAAACTTGAAAACAGCGACTTTAAACTTGAAAAGGTTGAGTGTTTATCGTGTGGAACAACCATGCCCGATCAGCTGATGCCCAACCATGCGTTGATGGTGCAAGGCGAGCTTGGTATCACTGAGATAGAAACACTCAGCGCTTCTGGTATCTGTTTAAGCGGTGTCAATGCGCTCAAATATATCTACTACGGCATTAAAAGCGGCGAGCTGAGTAACGGTATTGCGACAGGTTCTGAAATAGCCTCTGTTTCACTCTGTGCCAAAAATTTTGAAAAAGAGTCTGAAGAGTTGGAATTATTGGAAAAAAATCCTTCCCTTGCGTTTGAGAAAGACTTTTTACGCTGGATGCTCTCCGACGGCGCAGGGGCAATGTTGCTTCAAAACACGCCGAACAAAGACAAAATTTCATTGAAAATCGAATGGATCGAAGTGCTCTCGTACGCTGGGGAAATGCCAACATGTATGTACAGCGGTTGCGAGATGGTTGATGGTAAAGCGGTTGGCTTGAGAAATTACTCTCAAGCGGAGATCATGTCAAAGTCCCTTCTTGGCATCGCCCAAGATGTAAAACTGCTCAACGAGAACATCGTCGAATACACCGTTGTAAAGCCACTGCGAAAAATTTTAGCGAAGCGTTGCATTGCTCCTGAGGCGGTTGATTATTTCTTGCCGCATTACTCATCAGAGTTTTTTAAAGACAAACTCTATGCAGGCTTAGTGCAAGTGGGTTTTGAAATTCCTTATGAGAAGTGGTTTACGAACCTGACGAAGTGCGGAAATACAGGCTCCGCGTCTATCTACATCATGCTTGAAGAGCTTTTCCACTCTAGCAAGCTTAGAAAAGGCGAGAAAATCCTCTGTTATATTCCTGAGAGCGGACGCTTTTCAACGGCGTTTATGTTGCTTGAGGTGGTTTAAAAGATGATAAAAATCCCTCACGAACCCAACGCAACGCTAAATGGCATGGAAAAAGTGATGTATGCCAAAAATGATCAAGGCGAATTTGAGCGCTACAACTACGGAAGCTCCGTGGAAGAGTTCGCGACCCAAGTGGCGGTTGAAGAGTACGAGACTCTTAAACAAGAGTGTTTGGTGCGCATCAAACAAGGGCTTTCTTCGCCTATTGAGTACTTTATGTATGACCATAGAATGGATCTTCCAACGCTTGCCAGTGCCGTGGGGATGTTTCAATGGCGTGTGAAGCGACACCTCAAAATGCGCGTTTTTCAAAAAATGAGTGACGCTTTGTTGTTGCGCTATGCCGATGTTTTTTCTATCGATCTATTTTACTTAAAGGACTTTCGTTGAGCCAACAAGCGACCCCATTTTCTCATTCTCAATTTGCACACTGTGAAAGTGGTGTCACATCAACGCTTTTTTCCGCGTATGGTTTTAAGATCAGCGAGCCGATGGCGTTTGGCATCACCAGCGCTTTAACCTTTGTTTATCT
>Ga0302286_10001804_pt1 | contig 15436 bp, 16 predicted proteins | sample III_Fen_E2_3_FD_198765 | JGI IMG/M metagenome (GOLD analysis project Ga0302286, IMG submission 198765) | Peat permafrost microbial communities from Stordalen Mire near Abisko, Sweden - III_Fen_E2_3 | ecosystem: Environmental > Terrestrial > Soil > Wetlands > Permafrost | place: Sweden: Abisko...
AGGCAGCGTGGGCGGGAGAGGGAAGAAGGCCCCACGCACCAACTAGGCCCACTATGAGAATGAGGAATGCGACAACGATATTATGGCGTGCAGACCTAGGACGAAGCATAACTGGTTTTATTATACACGAAGTGGACCCTGAGCACTGTGTGGGTGGTACGAGGGAGTGTTAATGATTAGTTCCCCCGTTACATTTTGATATCGGGGTGATGTTGACGAGAATGGGCACTCCATCTGCGATATCGTCATCCTCTATCGTCTCGTCATTAAGTAGTGTAAGAGTGGGCTGATTCGTGGTAATGACTGCAGTATCGAGCCCCGCCTGCTGGAGGGTACTCTTAACTTTGTTCACTCTCTCTACTGCTAAGTTGAGGGAATCAGTAGTCGTATAATTGGTGCTGAGTTGAACAGTGAAGGGTGCCGTGCTGTGGTGCTCCTGATAGTACGCGCCGATAGATTTGAGAAAGTCAGCAGGGTTACTAGGCGACCGTTCACTATCGAAGTTGCTGGTGCTTTGTGAGAAATACACAGTATAGGTGTAGAGCAGCTGCTTCGCCTGTATATCGGCTAGAGTGGTATCATCAGCATCAATGGGTGTAATGATATCGATAAGACCTTGATAGCTCTTTGCGTTGAAGCAACTATTTGATGGAGATGAAAACAAGAAAAAGCCGATTACTCCGCAGGCGGCGACAAGGATTAAGCCGATTATAATTAACCATCGTCTAGATTTCTTTTGCGGCACGGATGCGGCGCTGGTGCTTAGCATGGCGGGCTGCGCTAGCCAAGAGGGGGCAGGCGATGCACTATCTTGCTGGTTGGCGGCGTTATTATTAGTATAGTCTTGTGCCACGTAGAACTAGCTCCCCAAACTCTTGCATAAAGCATCATCTCTGCTTGGCTTCGTCCATGTGTGTGCGGTAATATTCCGAGTCCAGAAGCCGAGCCGACGAGCGTATGCAAGAGCATCTAGTTGGCCTGCATGTGTGGTCTGACCACCGATGATTGCCTTAGTCTGATTCTTGTTCAGCATGGCTGCTATTTCGGGCAAGTGGCTCTTGAGTGATTTTGGTGTCTTTAACTCTAGGTACAGGCTCCCAAGCTTTACTTCTGTTGCAACGCCAATCAGATACTCTAATGAGTAGATTCGGTATCCATCTTTATGTTTTAGTCTACTCACTTCTGCAAAGGTTAGCTCACTTATAGTGATATTATGATCTGTTATTTTGCCTGCCGTATCGTAAAAGCCAGCGAGTATCCTGTCCTGACCGAGAGGCTTTGGCGTATGTGAGACTACCACGACGCCGTCCTTAGTTAATTGTAGGTCAAGATCAATACGATCGTAGCCATGGCTACTTGCATACCGCACGCCATCTTGTGAATCCTCAAATGCATAGGGAACACTCCCGCTTCGGTGATACCATTTGCCATCAGGAGGGGTGGCGAAGACCTTCCAGTAACACATGCCACTTATTGCCGTTGGATTGTCCGATGAGCTACTTCCTCCACTTCCACTTGCCGAACTCGCCGCCGTCCCACTCCCAGTCGTGCTCTGTTGTCCAAACACCCCACCGGGTATGACGAAATTAAGTATCAGTATCATGCCTGCGTAGCAGATAATCCCTATGACCGTATCCTTAATTAATGTCTTAGCCTTTTGTACCTGTCCGGCTTCACCTCCTGCAGCTGAGTACAAGATACCCGCATAGATCAATGCTCCCACCGCAGCAATCCCCACTGCACCCGTCAGTATCTGCATCACAAACGTCAGTACGGCAATAATAGGGTTATTGGCTGAATCTTTCGCTGCCTCAGTCCCACTCTTTGCTGCATCACACGAGATGATAGATGTTTCTGCATCACCACAGGAGGCAGCGTGGGCGGGAGAGGGAAGAAGGCTCATATAACTGAATACAAAAAACATAGTGGCAAATACAGATAACACACCAAGTGTCGAATGCCGTGTAAGTTTAGCGAGAATACGACTAAGCATAACTGGTTCTGATTATACATGAGAGGGCCTAGAGATACGGTATAATAAAGGATATACAAGGAGAAAAAAGATGTACGATACTGACGTGTACGAACTAAAGATGGCTGGTGCTGTCGATCATCTCGAAGATGAACTCAAGAAAGTCCGAACAGGACGAGCACACCCTGGGATGCTTGATAGTATCAAGGTAGAGATGTACGGGACAGAAATGCCGCTCAATCAAGTTGCGAATGTGACCGCACCCGAAGCGCAATTACTGCAGATTACACCGTTTGATCCCACGAGTCTTCAGAAGATTGCCGCTGCAATTCGCAATGATCAATCACTTGGCTTAAACCCCAGTGATGACGGCCGAATAGTGCGCGTCCCTGTGCCCGCGTTGACAGAGGAACGTCGACACGTATTAGTGAAACAAGCAGGCGAAAAAGCCGAAGATGCGAAGATTGCCTTGCGCAGTATTCGTCAAGACGGACTCAAAGAAGCAAAGCGCATGAAGGATGAAAAGAAGATGTCGGAGGATGACCTGAAGGTCATCGAAAAAGAATTTGAACATCTCATGAGTGAATACCAAGGAAAGATAGAGCACTTCCTTAAGGTCAAAGAAGAAGACATCCTGAAGATTTGATGACAGATAACGATACTCTTCCAACCCATCTCGGGTTTATCATCGATGGTAATAGGCGTTGGGCTGCGGCCCAGGGCCTGTCGGCACTCCAAGGTCATCAGAAGGGGTACGAGACACTTAAGACCGTACTCCTTGACGTACTCGCAAGGGGGGTGCAGTACGCGAGTGTCTATATATTTAGTACCGAGAACTGGAATCGAGACAAAAAGGAAGTAGAACATCTCATGGGGCTCTTCCTGAAGATTCTGCGTGACGATGTGGCTATTTTTATCAACAACAACGTACGAGTTCGAGTACTCGGTAGCAGGGTTCGACTCAGCGAAAAGCTTCTCAACGCAATCGATCGGACGGAAGCCCTCACGGAGTCGCTCCAGGGTGGACAGTTACTTATCTGTCTGAATTACGGTGGTCAGCAAGAGATAGTTGAAGCCGCAGCGCAGTTGATTACGCGTGGTCTTCGACCAGAAGAGGTCACGCTATCAAGTATTGAACAATTTTTGTATACACCCGATGTGCCTCCGTGCGATATGATTGTAAGAACTGGCGGTGAGCAGAGGATCAGCAATTTTATGCTCTGGCGGAGTGCCTATAGCGAGCTGATGTTTATCGAGAAGTTCTGGCCAGACATGACAAAGCGTGACGTGAGCCGTATACTAAATGAATACGCAAGCCGTAGTAGGCGATTTGGAGGGTAGATGGATATTGTATTAGGAATCATTATCGGTATTATTGTGCTGACTATTCTAGTCGTTGCTCATGAATTGGGTCACGGTCTTGTCGCGAAGAGGTACGGAGTAGTTGTCGAGGAATTCGGCGTGGGATTCCCACCAAAGGCTTGGGCAAAAAAGCTAAAGAAGAGCATTCTCGGCAAACATGTAACATATAGCATTAATTGGCTCCCACTCGGTGGTTTCGTCAAACTCCAAGGTGAACATGATGCGGCAGATGCACCTGGTGATTACGGAGCCGCAACATTTTGGCAGAAAACACAGATACTTCTCGCGGGTGTCGCCGCGAACTGGTTGATTGCTGCCGGTATCCTGACTATTCTTGCCGCCATCGGTATGCCGCGAGTACTTCCAAATCAATTTGTTGTTCCGTCAGACGTGCAGCGTATCACCCAACCGGTTGAGCTCGTCTCGGTCTCAAATGGAATGCCTGCCTCCAACGCAGGACTAAAGTCGGGGGACCAAATACTACGATTCGCAGGCCAGACTGTCGACAGTCCTGAGGCAATATCGCAGCTTGCTAAAGAGTTGCACGGGCAAAAAGTAGAGGTGATTTATTCTCGGAATAATATCGAAGCGACGACCAAGCTGACACTACGAAACACGAACGATAATCAGAAAGGCTATCTCGGAGTAAGCCTATCTCAGCAGGAAAAACTTCGCTCGACCTGGTCGGCTCCGATTGTCGGCATAGGCGCAACAATCCAAATGTCATGGGTAACGCTTCAGGGTCTTGGTAATGTGCTCTGGAACGGTGTGAGCGGACTTGCTATGAAACTTGTTCCACTTCAGACTGTGCAAACACAGGCAAACGAACGGCTTGCCACAGTTGGTGCGAGTGTCGCAGGACCAGTCGGCATATTTGGCGTGATATTTCCCGCAGCAGAGAAAGCCGGACTGCTCCAAGTTATGCTTCTCGCGGCGATCATCTCCTTAACACTTGCAGTGATGAATATCTTGCCGATTCCTGCGCTTGATGGTGGGCGCTGGTTTGTCACGGCACTCTACAGAGTGATGAAGAGACCACTCACCAAGGATGTCGAAGAGCGCATACACGGCATTGGGTTTGCCGTCCTCATGGTATTGGTGGTACTAGTAACGATTGCAGATATAGGGAAGCTATAGCGAGAACCCATGGAATACGTGAAACGGGCATCATCACGCATCACGAACCGGCTATCGCCACTTCTAAGCGGGTGGTTTGGATGGATCGTGTTTGCAATTGCGGCATATGTCATCGGTATGTATCTGACAACTGGCGTGGTGTTCGTCTTGGCGCGACTTGGCGTCTTTGCCGGTATTGATGCGACAAACTTTGCGCTGATAACACGGCTTATTATGTACGGCATATTGATGGTGTCGATGATTGCGATACCCGCATGGCTGACGCATCGATTATCACGAAGAGAGATGGGCATCGGGCGATCGATGGAGTGGAAGGATATCGGCATAGGCATCGCCGGCGTAATAATCTACTTGCTACTCGCGATGGGTGCGCTTGCACTCCTCGGGCTTATTCCTGGAGTGGACAGTACGCAGACCCAAAATCTTGATGTCGGACAGGTGTATGGCGTATCGAGAATGATGGTGTTTGTAGTGCTTGTTGTCATCACGCCCTTCGTCGAAGAGTTTTTGTTCCGTGGGATACTCTATGGTGGACTAAGAAAAAGGCGCCTGCCCATATGGGCTACAGCGCTTATTGTCAGCCTTTTGTTCGGCGTAGCGCACGGACAACTTAATGTGGGAGTTGATGTGTTCTGTCTAAGCCTCGTCGCTTGCTATGCGCGTGAACTTACCGGTTCAATCTGGGCGAGTACAGTGCTTCATATGGTCAAGAATTTCATTGCTTTCGCGGTAGTGTTTATCTTGAATCAAGGATAAACGTATGACAGTCTCGGTGAAACCTATTTTAGTTATCAAGATTGGTACAAATGCACTTCTCGGGAAACATGAGATGCCTCGTATGGCGTTTGACGCAGTCGCATCGGCTATTGCATCCCTCGTCACTCACTATCGTGTCGTACTTGTCACGTCAGGAGCAATCGGCTTCGGGGTCCGTGCGCTGAATCTTCATTCGCGCCCGACGGAGATCAGTCAGCTGCAAGCACTTGCCATGATTGGTCAAACTGGACTCCTACGCCAATGGTCTGAGGCATTTGACGGCACTCCAATCGGCCAAGTACTTGTCACTCGTCACGATCTTGTTGCACAGGATGCATCGCAGACATTGAAACACAGTATTGAAGCGGTCTGGTCGTATGGGGCAATCCCCATCGTGAATGAAAATGATGCAGTAAGTTATGACGAGATTAGTTTCGGGGATAATGACCAGTTGGCAGCAGAGATAGCAGCCGTGATTCATGCGTCACAACTCATCTTACTGACGGACCAGAATGGAATACAGGCAGATTTCGGTACGGAGCATCAGCAACGCATCGACGTCGTGAACGTCAATGAAATGGAACGACACATCACACCCACTAGATCAGTGCTTGGAAAGGGTGGATTCATGAGTAAAGTTGTCGCTGCTTCGCGAGCACTTGGGGCTGATGTCGATGTCTACATCGGCCAAGTCGATGCCGCGCACAGCATCGGAGATATACTCTCTGGCAAATCAGGGACGAGGATTGTACAATAAAGGGTAATCATGAGACTATCCCAAAACTTCACCCGAACACTCAAAGAAGCACCTGCAGATGAGGTTGCACGCAACGCACAGCTACTAATTCGAGCAGGCTTTGTCTACAAAGTCATGGCCGGGGTATACGCGTATACACCACTCGGTCTGCGAGTGATCGAGAAGATCAAGCAAATCGTACGTGAAGAGATGAACGGATTAGGTGGCCAAGAGCTCATCATGACAAATCTACAGGCTAAGGAGCCTTGGGCAATGACAACTCGTTGGGATGAAAAGGTCGTCGATATTTGGTTTAAGACTAAACTGCAAGATGGAACCGAACTTGGACTTGCGTGGAGCCACGAAGAAGCGATTCTCGACATGATGCGTCAGTATATAAAGTCCTACAAAGATTTACCCGTGAAGGTGTATCAATTCCAGACGAAGCTACGGAACGAAGTACGTGCCAAAAGCGGAATCATGCGCGGCCGTGAATTCCTTATGAAAGATATGTACTCACTACACTCAAGTGTGGAGGATCTCGACGCATTTTATCAGGAGACCATTGAGGCATACATGCGTGCGTACAAGCGCATGGGCATTGGTGACGACACGTATGTTACATTTGCGAGCGGGGGTGCATTTACGAAGTTTAGTCATGAATTCCAGACGGTTTGTGAAGTAGGTGAAGACACTATATATCTTCACCGTGGCAAGAATATTGCCGTGAACGAAGAGGTGCTCAACGATGGCACACTTGCGGAACTTGGAATTGCTCGAGAGGAACTTGAAGAAGTGAAAAGTGTTGAGGTGGGCAATATTTTCAATTTTGGCACTGAGAAATGCGAGCAAATGCAAATCTATTTCACCGACAACGAGGGACAACAACACCCTGCATACCTTGGCTCTTACGGTATTGGTATATCGCGAATGATGGGCATCTTAGTGGAGAAGTTTGCCGATGACCGGGGTATTATTTGGCCGGAGTCAGTCGCACCCGCTAAAGTCTACCTTGTTCGTATCGGTGGAGATGAGGCGACCGCTGAAGCGGACCGACTGTATGACGAATTACAGACAAAAGGTATCGAGGTCATTTACGACGATCGCGATGAGCGACCAGGGGTCAAATTCGCCGATGCAGAGCTTATGGGTATCCCATATCGCGTCACAGTAAGCGATAGAAATCTTGCCGAAGGCAAGTATGAATTTACGACTCGTAACAGTGGTGAAACAATCCTATTGACACATGACGATTTGCTTGCTAAACTGAGCTAATTCGAGACAGTCTTGTTGGAGGGGTAACATACTAATCAAAGGTGATTAGGTCCTTCAATCGGGCCTCGAGCATAGTGAGGTTTTATATGAAAAAGACATACCAGATTACACAGGCAGGCCGCAAGGAACTAGAAGCCGAGTTGTCAGAACTCAAGGCTCGTCGTGGTGACATCGCTGAGAAGATTGCTGAAGCACGTGATTATGGCGACTTGAGCGAAAATGCCGAATACGACAGTGCCCGTGAAGAACAGGGTCTCGTCGAGACTCGTATCGCTGAGATTGAAGATATCTTGATGAATGCTGAAGAGATTAAGGCTCGTAAGTCGAGCAAGGTTCAGCTTGGAAGCACTGTTGAGCTGAAGAACGGCAATAAGCAATTTAGCTATACACTCGTTGGGCCCGTTGAAGCTGACCCACTTAGTGGCAGGATTAGTAACGAATCGCCAATCGGTATCGCAATCGTTGGAAAGATGGTGGGTGACAAGGCTACCATTACGACCCCTAAGGGTAACACTACCTACACCGTCGTCTCAATCGCGTAACTACACCTAGATACTACTCAATACCCCACATCTAGCGGGGTATTGTTTATTTTACATAAGCAATACACTAGCGCTAGCGTGTCGTGCAATGTACTATGAAGGTAAGTACTGGAGGGTGCTGTAAATATCAAAATTAGACACGATGCGGGGTGGTATCGTGTGTTTTATATAGGGGGAAGAAGCTATAATGGCAGAACGTCAGCCAAGGAATGGGCAACCAGCCGAGGAAGAGAGAATAGTCGTTTCTGAGAGCGAAACAACGAAGCAATCTGGGGCAACCGAGCACAAAGTTCGCTACATTGACCCTAATGAAGGAACTATCGTTAGTGAAATTTCTGGTGAATGGGACTCAATCACTAAGGACAATAAGGGTGAGGCGCATATTCACAAACTGAAGAAACATTCAGTCAAGACGCGACCACTTCCTACGGAGTTGCAGCTCGACAGGGCATTGCCAAAGGCACACCCGATTCACATTACGCCGTCACGAGCAAAGCCAAGGAATCGTAAGAACAAAGTGGCATTCGATATCCCTGATCTCCAAATGGGATGGCGCATGAACGAGCGTGGACTCATGACGCCGACTCACTCACCTGAATCAATTGATGTGATGCTGCAGGTTTTGTATGATGTGCAACCCGATCTCGTGGTGCTTGGTGGAGATGAGCAAGATTGGCCAGAGTTCTCACGCTTTACGCCCGACAGTAATCAATTCAATTCATACACACTCCAGGATGCGTTGACAAGTGGCGAGCGACTCAATGCACAGTTGAGAGCAAATGCGCCAAACGCACGAATTCACAACCTTGCAAGCAATCACAACACAACCCGTTTGGACAATTATCTCGCAAAGGCTGCGACAGTGTTACTCGGCGTGCGCCGTGCGGGAGATAAATATCCTCTCGTCAGCTATCCAAATCTGCTCCAGCTTGAGAAGTACGACATCGAGTACGTCGGTGGATATCCAGCAGAAGTAATGAACATCAATGACAGACTCATTACGTTCCACGGTGACAAGGCGACACAAGGATCTACTGCGCACCAGTACCTCAATGATCTCGATAGCGGCATGGGCCTCATGTTCCACCATAGCCACCGAAGGGAAGAAGCCTATAGGCGACGCAAGCATAGTAGCGCAGCAAATATGGGCCGACAATCTGTAGCATTTAGCTTTGGGTGCCTTGCGAACATTGATGGTGCAGTACCAAGCTTTAGCAACGCGGTGAAGACAAATGGTGAATCAGCTCGCTTCCACGAGAACTGGGTAAATGGATTCGGTATCGTTGAGTACGATGAAGGCGATGCTCCATTCCGCCAGCAATTTATCCACATCGACGACACGGACGGGTTCAAGGCTTGGTTCAACGGCAAAGAGTACACGCCACAAGGTATTGCGGCGGCTGGCTACTCATACCAATTTGGCGAACGCAGTCCCGCTGAATCTAATATCCTGTAAAGATTCTGCTATACTGGTAACCAGTTATGGCAACATTGAAAGAACTACGCGACGAGCGCTTACGTAAGCTCGACGAGCTCAAAAAGCTCGGTATTAACGCATATCCTGCTGAGGCAACTCGCACGCATCTCATAGCTGATATCATCGACAAATTTGATGAACTCGAAAATCAGACAGTGACAGTCGTGGGTCGGCTTGTGACGACACGCAAGTTCGGCAAGCTCGCATTCCTTGTGTTGCGTGATATGAGTGGTCAAACACAACTCTTTCTGAAAACGGATACAGTCGAACCACTCGATACGGCCACCTCACGAATTGGGATGAGCGAGTTGAATCTACTCGATCCAGGTGATTTCGTGCAGGCCACGGGACCCGTCATCCGTACGAAGACAGGTGAGATTAGTATCGATGTGCGCGAACTGCGTCTGTTGACCAAGAGCTTACGACCGATGCCGACCGACCAAGAAGGCTTCACTAACAAAGAAGAGCGTCTACGTAGGCGATATGTCGATATGAATGTAAATCGCGATGTGCGCGAGCGTTTCGTGCGCCGTAGTAAATTCTGGCAGGCGACGAGGAAGTTCCTCGATGATCATGGATTCTATGAGGTGAATGTCCCCGTACTTGAGCACACAACTGGTGGTGCCGATGCGAATCCATTTGTGACGCATATGGACGCGCTTGACCAAGATTTCTTCTTGCGTATTAGTCATGAATTACCGCTCAAACGCCTGCTCGGCGCGGGCTTCGAGAAAGTCTATGATGTCGGTCCACGATTCCGCAACGAAAATTATTCAGATGAACACCTGCCAGAGCATGTGGCAATGGAGTGGTATTGGGCGTATGCGAACTGGCAAGATGGTCGCGTCTTCATGGAAGAGATGTACCGCTACGTACTGCAAGAGGCGTTTGGCACACTCGAGTTCACGATCGGTGATAAATCGGTAGACATGGGAAAAGAGTGGGAAGTGTGGGATTACGCAACGGTTATTCGCGACCACTATGGAATTGATGTATTCAATACGACGATTGAGGAAGTCAGTACGAAACTCAAAGAGCACAAATTAGAAGTCGAAAAGACTGATAGTATCCCACGTGGTATCGATAAGCTCTGGAAGAATATTCGCCAGACGATCGTGGGACCGGTATGGCTCGTCAATACGCCGAAGTTTATCAGTCCACTTGCGAAGTCAAATCCTGATAATCCTGACACGGTTCAGCGTTTCCAGCCGATTATTTTGGGCAGTGAGCTAGGGAACGGCTTCAGTGAGCTCAATGACCCAGTCGATCAATATCAGCGCTTCGTTGAGCAGCAGCAAATGCGCGACAGTGGTGATGATGAGGCTATGATGCTTGATATTGATTTCGTCGAGATGCTTGAATATGGCATGCCACCCGCTTGCGGTTGGGGCTATAGTGAACGCGTATTCTGGATATTCGAAGGAGTGACGGCTCGTGAGGGCGTGCCATTCCCTCAGTTACGTAGCGAAGTTGATGCAACTACTAAAGAACTGTATCCGGACGCCAAATTGTAGGATGTATATCGAATGCATATAATTCACGCTATTATCTTAGGAATTGTCGAAGGAATCACCGAATTTCTTCCGATATCAAGTACAGGACACCTTACGATTGCCGAGAAGTTACTCGGGTATCAGGTCGATGCCGCAAGCATTACCGCCTTCACTGCAGTCGTACAGGTGGGGGCCATCGCTGCTGCGGTATTATTTTTCCGGAAAGATATCGTGCGTATCGTAACGGGTTGGTGGACGGGCTTATGGCATGACTCAAAACGAGGCAACGACTACTATATGGGGTGGTATGTGATCATAGGTTCGGTGCCGATTGCGATTATCGGTCTACTGCTCAAGCCTGTCATAGAAACGACTTTCCGCGGGCTATGGATCGTTGCTCTTGGACTTATCGTGTGGAGTGTGGTGATGTTTGTCGCAGATCGTGTCGGTAAAGAAACGCGACATGAAAAGGATATGACATGGAAGGATGCCGTCTACATGGGGCTCATGCAATGTGCCGCGCTCATACCTGGTGTATCTCGTTCTGGTGCAACGATCTCGGCAGGGCTCCTTAGGGATATCGACCGCGTCAGTGCGACACGACTTAGCTTCTTCCTTGGTATTCCTGCACTCTTAGCAGCTGGTGGGCTTCAGGCCGTGACCCACGCGAGTCAGATCTCAACGCACGTTGGATGGGGGTCGATGATCGCCGGTATTCTCGCATCGTTTGTTGTCGGCTATGCGTCGATTGCGTGGTTACTCAAATTTGTATCACACCACAATTTCACACCGTTTATCATATATCGCGTGACACTTGGCGCTGCGATACTCGTCGCTATCATCACCGGATTGACTAGTGTGTAGCGTCACGCACAGTAGACGGGTATAATACAACTAAAGGAAAGTGGGGTGTGAAGTGATTGAAGTTCAGGCAGTTTCAAAAACCTATGGTAAGAAAAAGAATATCTTTACCGCACTTCGTGATGTCAGTTTTGAGATTGCTGATGGTGCGAGTGTGGCTATTGTCGGGAAATCAGGTAGTGGTAAGAGCACCCTGATGCATGTCATGAGCGGTCTTGATAAGCCCGAGGAAGGGCAGATTGTCATCGGTGGGGAAAATATCCTTACCTTTAAACCAAAGCAGATGGATAAATTCCGCTCGAGTGAAATGAGCTTTATCTTCCAAAGCTTCTTCGTACAGGGCAATGAAAGCTGCTACAACAACGTGAGCCTTCCGCTTGAGATTGCTAACGTGCCATTTCGTGCGCGTAAAGCTAAGGTTGAACGCTCGCTCGCAGCGGTTGAATTGACCGAGAAAAGGCGCTCACGTGCACGTGATTTGTCGGGTGGTCAAAAGCAGCGTCTGGCAATTGCGCGCGCCATCGTCAACGAGCCAAAGATTCTCTTTGCTGACGAGCCGACGGGCAATCTCGATAGCGCGACCGGTGAGGTCGTCCAAGACCTGCTCTTCCGCTATAACAAAGAAAACGGCACGACGTTGATCGTCGTGACACACGATGAAGATCTTGCGAAGCGCTGTGACATGCAGGTTTATATCAAGGATGGAGAAATTGTGAAGATGACCGGAGCAAAATCATGAAAACGATTGATATTATGCGCCGCGCAGGACGCAATCTGCGCCAGGCAAAAGGTCGAACTTTCCTCACAAGTCTTGCCATTGCAGTCGGTGCATTTACGCTGACGCTAAGTCTCGCTGCGGGCCAGGGTGCACGAGAGTATGCCGATAACCTCCTCAAGAACAACATCGACCCAAGGGCCTTATTCATCGTCAAAGATGCAAAGATTACGAGTACGTCGGCATCAAGTAGCCTGCAAGAATATTCAGACGACCTCGGGTCATCTGCCGCGACAGGCCGTAGTGTCGCCATCAAAATGATGACGACTGATGACATCAAGAAACTCGAGGGTCGTAGCGACATCGAGCAAGTGATTCCGATCTATCAACTCCAAGCAAAATACGTGACATTTCAAGGTGTCGACAAAAAGTACGTTGCTCCGATTACCTATTTCGATTCATCGACGCTCGTCGAGGCATCCGCGGGTACTGTACCAGCGTTGGGTGTGCAGATTGGTGACGACGAGATACTTGTCCCGCAAGAATTTGTCGACACACTGAATATGCGCGCCGAGGAGCTTGTAGGCAAGAAGGTGACTCTCATTGTCACGCAGTCCACGGCAACGCCGACCACTGATCAGATTACCCAGGCATTTATGACGGGAGGCGATCAAGCGGTGAAGGAGCTCTTGAAGCCACAGACGAAAGAGTTTAGCTATATGGTTAGAGGTGTGATTAAGCCGTCGGCGATGGCAATTACGTCAAATCCACGGCTGCACGTCTCAACTAACTCAGCTAAGGCAATAAACGATTACGCAAATGCCGGTAGTGCTGAGGGAAATAAGTTCTTCGGCGTGACGGCACTTGCGAAGAGTGATCGCAATCCAGAGACGGTGAAGCAAGCGATTCAAAAAGACTATGGATATACGGTACAAACTGCGAAGGACGCGCAGAGCCTGCTCTTTACGTTTGTAAATATATTGCAAGGAATTGTGGCCGGATTTGCGATGTTGGCACTTGTAGCCAGTGTCTTCGGTATCATAAACACGCAGTACATCTCAGTGCTTGAGCGTACCAGCCAGATTGGTCTCATGAAAGCACTTGGGATGCGTCGACGTGATATCGCCAAACTTTTCCGCTATGAGGCGGCATGGATTGGATTCATCGGTGGCTCGCTAGGGGTAGGACTTGGTCTAGCTGTTGGTTGGGCTGCAAACCCAGTCATTACAAAATCACTTGATCTTGGTGACAGCTCGTTACTTATCTTTGTCTGGTGGCAGCTGGCTATACTCATCGTTGCTCTTATTATCGTCGCTATTTCTGCTGGCTGGCTACCGGCACGCAAGGCAGCGCGGCTTGATCCAATCGAAGCGCTTCGCACTGAGTAGCCTTGCATTTACGTGACGTTTATGCTATATTCGAAATATGAATCGTGATAAAGACCCATCACCACAAATGCGAGAAGACATACGACGCCAGCAAGAGGCGGCTAAGAAAATGGATACGCAACGTGTACACGATCGCTTCTTAAATGGTGACCGATCTCCAGAGAGCTGGCGAAGGATGGAAGATGACGCACAGGCGATTGCTACTCGAGGACTAAGTAACGTCACGCCCAAGCCCAAGCGTCGATGGTTTTCGTAAAGTGCCTCATACATCTTACTTCGTATAGATTCCAGCCACACAAACCTAGGGGAGTTAGTGTTACAATAGGACCATGTTAGATATTCGCTTTATACGCGAGAATGCCGAGCTTGTTCAGGCATCTTCTCAGAGAAAAGGCTACAAGATACATATTCAAGATCTTCTTGATGCTGATAATGAACGACGTGAATTGCAGTCCAAGGCAGACGAGCTTCGTACGCGTCGCAACGAAGTATCCGGCCAGATGAAGGGCGGCAAGCCGTCCGATGACTTAGTCGAAGAAGGCCGTCGTATCAAGACTGAACTTGCTGAACTCGAAGACCATCTGCGGGTCGTTGATGAGCGCTACACTGCACTGCTAAAGGCCGTACCGAATATGCCGAGCGACGATGTACCAGTCGGCGCGAGTGAAGACGAGAACGTCGAAGTTAAGGTTGTCGGCGATAAGCCATCATTTGATTTTGAACCCAAGAACCACTATGAGATTGCAGGAACCAAGGGGTGGCTCGATAAGGATCGTGCGGCTAAGGTAGCGGGAGCTCGTTTTGCGTATATTATGGGCGACTTAGTCATGTTGCAGCAGGCAGTCATTCAATTTGTGATGACAACACTTTCAAACGAAGAAAAGATCAAGGAAATTGCGAAAGCCGCTGCACTTGAGGGGATTGATACCCGACCGTTTATTCCTGTACTCCCACCATTAATGATTCGCACAGAGCCATATGACCAGATGGATCGACTTGAGCCCCGTGATGATCGATATAAAATCGAAGGCGAAGAGCTATGGCTTCAGGGGAGTGCTGAACATGTGCTCGGCAGTATGCATGCGGGCGAAATATTTGAATCGAACCAATTGCCGAGAAGGTATCTTGGTTTTGCCACAAGCTTTCGTAAAGAAGCGGGTACGTATGGCAAAGACATGGAAGGTCTTATCCGTATGCATCAGTTCGACAAGCTTGAGATGGAAAGCTTTACCGAATCGAAGGATGGCTATAACGAACACCTCCTTTTCGTTGCGATACAAGAATATTTATTGCAACAACTCGGAATACCATACCATGTGTTGATGAAGTGTACGGCTGATAACATGACAGATTATCAGGCACGCCGTCTGCAAACTCGCGTACGAACTGGTGATGGTATCGCGCTCATACACACTAATGATGCCACGGCATTTGCACTTGGCAGATGCATGGTGGCAATTATAGAGAACTATCAAACGCGCGAAGGTGACGTACGGATACCTGATGTACTACGCCCATTTATGGGCAATCGCGAGCGTATTTAATATGAACCTTATACGACGGGTTACCTCGTGGGGGTATCGTCATCTTGCAAAGCCAATCATGTTTCGCCATAAGCCCGATGCAGTGCACCAGGCGTTAATCGGTAGTGCAAGGCATATCCAGAAGATACCAGGTATTCGTGCACTTCCCAAGCTATGGTCATATCAGCATGAGATGTTG
>Ga0302286_10001811_pt1 | contig 15381 bp, 15 predicted proteins | sample III_Fen_E2_3_FD_198765 | JGI IMG/M metagenome (GOLD analysis project Ga0302286, IMG submission 198765) | Peat permafrost microbial communities from Stordalen Mire near Abisko, Sweden - III_Fen_E2_3 | ecosystem: Environmental > Terrestrial > Soil > Wetlands > Permafrost | place: Sweden: Abisko...
ATAAGACGTTACATTGCAAATAAAAGAAACAAGCAAAGCCATTGAATATTTAATCCTTAACATTGCCATAATAATAATCGATTCAACAACTGTCACAAATATTTCGCCAAAAACATGATACCATATTTTGGAATGTATAAAGTATGGGAAAATAAACCATAAATAGGGTAATGTTGAGAATGTTGTAATCATTCCAGTTAGAAATAAAGACAAATTACTGATTTCAATTTTCTTAAAAAAAACCTTGAATAACACAAATAAAACAGCAGTTTCAATGCTAATTGTAAGAAGTAAAGCCTTTAAAAATTCAATTTCGTATATCATTGTTCTTCCAATATATTATTAGTTACATTTTGTTTCTTCATTATTTTTAAAGCAAAATATAAAGCAATACTCGCCAATACTATAAATGAAACAACTATCCAATCTTGCATAAACCAAGTTTTATATTTTGTAAATGTTGGTATAGCACCAAGGAATAAAGCTAGGGTAGTAATTCCAAAAGAAAAACCTGCTCTATTGGGCAAAACATTTGATATAGCAACCAAAGTAATAGGCATGGTAAAATTGAATAAACATATTCCAATAATTCCCAAACTAGGTATTGTAAAGCCAAATAGCAACAAAGGAATTGAAACTAATAATCCGCCAATACCAATGTTCATCCAACCAAATCTATCGGCTAAAATTCCTCCGATCGATTTTCCTAAAGCAATTGCCAGTGTAAATAAAATCAATAAAGGAACATGCGATTTCCAAGGGAAAGAAATTGTTAAACCAATAACCGAACGTATCGCAATCGACAGCATTAATAACACAATGATTAATAATGCATAATTGACTTTTTGTTGAGTCTTTTCAATAGGCATTTTTTCTGGTAATTTTGTAAAAAATAATGCAAAACTCATTACAAATAAACCAATAGGGAAAATCAATAAAAACCAAGGATTATATACCATCGATAGGTATATTCCTAAAGCTAAACCAATACCTCCAGGAGCTACAAAAATTCCTGCATAGCAAGCTTTTCGGTTATCTATTTCTAAAGAAACTTTTCCTCCTCCAACATGAAACAATGCATTTCCAATTCCTATTAAACCAACAGCCAATAATGGTATTCCAATTACAAAATAAGCCCCACAAACACACAACAATCCAATGATTGAAACTGATCGTGGGTGAACATTTTTATCTAAATAAAAACCAAAGGGAACTTGTAATCCAAAAGCTAATGCGTTATAAAGTACAACATAAAACAATAACTGTTCTCGAACATCTATTGCACCTAAAAGAAGAAATACGCAAGAAGCATCAATAAGTGCATGACTTAAACCATACACACTGAGGAAAACTGCTACATTGGGAATTTTTCGGACTAACGATATATCCATTCGTTATTCAACCATTAACAGTCTTGAATCGATAGTTTCGCCCATTATTATTGAAACAACATAACTGTCTTTTTTCAACATGTCAACATATAAAAGGAAATCAAGGTAGCCTGTATCTTTTAAAACACTGCTTGATCTTACAACTTTTCCTTCAGCATTTATGATTTTTACAAGAACATTTCCAAAATAATTGTTACTTATTTTTAAGTGAAGTTCTTTAGCTGTAGGGTTTGGATATATTACAAAAACAGAATTATTTGTTTGTATATTTGAACTTGTAACAGTAGGTGTAGTAATTGTTTGAGATAGAGTTGATACATCTCCTGAATATGATTTTAATGATACATCGTCAGCTTGTCCATTATTATATCCTGTAACTGTTTTCCACTCATACAACACAATGTTTGTTGGGGTAAAACCAACTATTTTGTAGTAATGTTTTATTGAACTTACTATCGAAGTTTTGTTAACATAGTATCCATAAGGATCAATTGTTACGTTTGGAGATATTGCATTTTTATCTTTCGACCAATCTACAGCTGAAATATCTTTTCCTGCAATATAAGCAGATCTTACAGCATACATTGAAAATGTTGAATATTTACTTGACCCTGCTTGAATACAAGTATTTGAACTAATAGTATATGAACTATTTGTTTGAGACATAGAAAAAATACCAGGACCTTGCATCCCAATTAATGACACACCAGGATAATCACTAATATTCGATATTTCGACACAAACATCTACATATATTGTATTTTCAGGAGCAATATCGCAAAACGACAATTTACTTACTAATAACAAAACAACAATGACTATACTTTTAAATGTTTTCATATTTTTTATTTTTTTTTGTGCGTTTGTTTTTCAAAAGAATACGTTATGTATTTGCCGTCAAAAGTATATAATTATTTTTAATTCGTACATTATTATACTAATAAATTTACATAAAAATACAGTATATTTAAGAAATATCTGGTTAGGTAAAAACTCATAGAACATTGATAAACTTAATGAAAAGTCAATCGTAATAGTTATATAGTTTTGACTATAGCGATCTCATAAAAAACATCGAAAACACGGTAAAAATGAAATTTATTCTCTCAATAGTATTTATTTTAAAAGGCTTATTTGCATTATCACAAAATTGTGAAATTGCTGATATAAAGCCGTCCCAATCTGATACTTCCTTTATTATTGTTACCAATAGAAAATACAATCCAACAAGTCCTATAGGCGATTACTTTACCAACGAAGTTGCCGAAGATGGTACATTGCATTACATAACCGTTTTATTTAAAAACAACAATTGCCATTTTATTATTAATAATAGTATCGACGAAGCTTTTGAAAGTTTACAGAAAGATAAAGATATTCTCATTTTTGTTCATGGATTCGGATATTACATTTCTAATGTAATGGAAGTAGGTTATAAATTACGAGAAAAATATGATGTTAATGTTATTTGTTTCTCGTGGGCTTCGAATGTTCATAATAAAAATAAAGGAACCGAGTTTCAAATTGCTAAATCGAATATTGTGAAATCAATTCCTGCATTCGAGCAATTCATTACATCATACCAATTATATAAAGAAAAAAACGAGTTACAGGTAAATTCAACTATTATGTTTCATAGTTTGGGTAATTACTTCATGCAAAAAATAATTGAAGATAGCTTAGTTCAATATTTTAAACCAAAACTATTCGATAATGTAATATTAAATGCACCGGCTGTAAATGTTAAAAAGCACAAAAGTTGGATAGAAAAAATGGATTTTCAGAAACGCATATATATTACCTCAAACAAAAATGACTTTATGTTGCGAGGTGCTCGTTTCCTGCAACATGCAGCTCAATTGGGTGTAAAATCGAAAAACAAATTAGCTAAAAATGCTATATATGTTAACTTCACAAAAGCAATAGGTTTTAACATTTCAATAATGAAAAGACATGGACATAATTACTTTTTAGATGTTGCTCCAAAAGACAATTCTTATGTATATAAATTCTACGAATCGGTATTACATGGTAAAGAATATTCTTTTGTTGAAACAAACGACACCAATAGTTATCGTCGAATAAAACCGATAATTAAAACTTCTAAAAAATACGAGTGGGGGCTTACTGTTAGGGCTAAATAATTTTCCGTAGAGACGCGATTCATAGCGACTCCATTGCATAGGAATTGTAATTAATTAATGAGACGCGATGAATCGCGTCTCTACGGGAATTCGATATATATATCATTATTAATTGCGACAACCGTATATGTTTTAAGCACATATTTATTTAGAATTTCCAAATCTATATTATCGGTAATATCTTCGTCAAGTTCGTCTGTATTTATGTTTCCATTGCACAAATAGAATTGCAAACCGTGATTTAAACATGTAACAGAACCATTCTCAAATCTTCCTTTCGACAAATCGCCTTTGGCATGAGGACAATCTTTATTAAAGGCATAAAATTCTTTAATGTGTAACAATACTACAATTTCAAAACCTTCATGCGAAAATACGAATGGAACAGAGTCTTGAAATTCATCTTTATTTCTAACTTTTACTAGCATAACTATATTTTAAAACCAAGTAATAATATATCATCAAGTTGAATACTTCCAGTTACAGAACTCTTTATATATTCATAAATCACTTCCTTTTGTTCAAACATCGATTTATTTTGATTTTGTAAAAGTAAATATGCTAATCCATGAATCGATATTTTTAACTCACTAAATTTCCTTGAAAGCTGATCGGGGAAGCCATCCGAAAAGAGATACAAACAATCGTTGGGAAGTAAATGTATTGTTTTAGTTTCAATAGAACATGTTCCCGTTTCAATATTTTCATCGCATCCTTCTATATTAAATAGATAATAATGATTGTAACTTAGGTATGAATTAACTTCTTTACCATCAATAATTATTGTTGAAACATTTTCTCTGATTACGAATAATGGACGATTTAATCCTATAAAATGGGCTATGTCTTTTTGTTTATTTATTTCTAAAAATATGGCATCATATCCAAAATCGGTATGTACGTCATTTGATTGTTTTAACGTAGTATCTATCTCTTCATTAATATTCTTAACAATATTTTCCAATGTATTATTATTCATGGAAGATATATGATTTTTTGCTGTGAGATGAACTACTAAAGTCATCATTGCCGCAGGAACGCCATGTCCTAAACAGTCGTAAAGTGTTACTACTGTACTTTTTTCTAAAGGGTAAATACTATAAAAATCGCCACTTACAATGTTTTTGGGAAGGTTAAGTTCAAAACTTTGGGGAAATACTCTTTCGCGATTCGTTTTTCCAGGCATTAATGATTGTTGAAATCGTTGAGCCACGTTCATCGATTTATGAATATTAGCATATACTTTGTATTCCTGAATTTCAACCAAATTATCGATAATCTGTTTTTGAATATTTATTTTGGTTAATAATTCAATTCTATCTATTGGCTTTGTTATATAGTCCGATGCTCCAGCTCTTAAGGCATCTCTGATATCGTCGTTGCTATTTTTGGCAGTAACTATAATTACAGGTATGTGCGATGTACATTCTTTTTTTCTAATAATTCGTAATACAGCAAAGCCATCCATTACTGGCATCATTATATCTAATAAAATAATATTTGGCTTAAAAGTTTCAATCTTTGATAATGCTTCTTCTCCATTGTAAGCCACATCAATTTCGTATTCGTTATTCAAATACTTTTCAATTGACATTACATTCAACTTTACATCATCAACAATTAAGATTCTCATATTTTCTGAATTTATGTAATCTTACGGTATTTAATTGAAAATGGTTTTCAAAAAAAAGGAATAAAACTTGTTTTATTTCAATCAATTAAGGGCTAAAAAATGAGGATGAATTATTGTACATAATTAATCGATTAACTATTTTTCCAAGTGTAACTTTCATTACTTTCGACTACATTTTTCAACTTAATATTTGTTTAATCTATAATTAATATTTCATTTGAGATTGTTTACTACATTTGAGTATCTAAATTTTTGGAATTATGACAAATAGAAAAATGTATACGTTTATAACGTTTTCAATGCTATTGTTTAGCCTTGTATCATTTGCGTCTCAACAAAGGTCAAATCAACCCGATCATATAACTCTAACTTGGTCGGCAAGTCCTGCCACAACACAAACAATTACTTGGAGAACAGATTCTACAATTGCCGATGGTGTAGTGCAATATTCTTTATTTGCCGATGCCATTCATTTAGGAGAAAGTAAATACACCCACATTCTGCAATCGAAATCAGAAGTTTTGATAACTGAAAAAAAACAGAAAATGTATATTCACTCTGTTGTTATTGAGGGATTAACACCCGATACTAAATATTCATATAGAGTAGGGACTGTAAACAATTTCAGCCCGATTCATACTTTTTCAACTGAGCCAAGTACATCAAAACCATTTTCGTTTTTATTGTTTGGCGATAGTCAAAGTGGTGACACAATTCCAAATTATGTTCCATGGCATAATACAATTACTAATGCTTATTCAAATAACAAGGATGCTAAATTTATAATAAACATGGGCGATATGGTTGAATATGGTCAAGTATATATCCATTGGAATAATTGGTTTGACGCAGCTAAAGGAGTTATCGAAAATATTCCCGAAATGCCTGTTGAAGGTAATCATGAAACGTATTCTTCGAATAATAAAGGAAAACCTGAATCATTTATTTCGCAATTTAAACTACCACAAAACGGACCAGAGACTTTGAAAAATCAAGTATATTCTTATGATTACAGTAATGTTCATTTTGTGGTTATCGACAGCCAGTTCGATGAAGAAAAGTCGGTTGCCAATTTTATAGATATACAAAAAGAATGGATTGAAAAAGATTTAGCTTCAACACAAAAAGAATGGAAAATTGTTTTGTTTCACAAATCGATATATTATAATTCAAACAATAGAGCTAACGAATTATTAAAAAATGCCTTTACTCCATTATTCGATAAATATCATGTAGACCTTGTGTTTAATGCACACGATCATAGTTTTTCAAGAACATTTCCTATTAAAAATGATAAGTATGTAAGTAAACCTTCGGAAGGTACTGTATATTATATTACAGGTAGAAGTGGTAATAAAAGTTATCCCCAATTTACACCCAAAGTGTGGGATGCTTTTTTCTATAATCCCAAAGACCAGCCTTGCTTTGAACTTGTAACCGTTAATAATAATATATTAAACATCAAAGCTTTTAATCTTGATAATACATTAATAGATAGCTATACAATAGATAAAGGGAACAATACAGATATTCCACAAACAATTATTCCTTCGCGATATGATAGTACAAAATTGGTAATTTATGGACAGCTCGTAAACTCTTTATCGGCTGTTGAACAACAAAATGGGAAATGGTATATTCCGCTTAATACATTTATTACTAATTCTGGAGGAACTTTTACATGTACTGATAAAGTTATTTCCATAGTTTTAAATGGTAAAACATATTCATTAAGCAAAAATCTTTTGAAAAATGGCAAAAGTATTGTTGCCGATGATATTAAATCGATTTTTGCGTATTCATTTAAATACGATGAATCGATGAATGTGCTCTATTTCACAAAATAAACAGAGGCTATTAGAATAGTCTGTTGCTTAAAATTTCATTATACGTCGATGGTGATGAAGTCTAAATCAAAACGTTGTGCTATTTCTAAAATTCAGTTATATTTTATGGTATTAAAATAATCTTTTTTACTGAAACAGAATAGGCATTGAAATATCCCAATGCTTTATTACTGATGTTTGATACTGGATTTGATGGCATTGCCGAGGCTAAATTATTGCGTTCAGCTGTTCTAAAATATTCATAAACATTATTATCAATTCCTTGTAATTCAACTAAAATAGTATCGCCAATAGCAGTCTTAGCACGCAACGATCGTGTTATACTTTGTCCTTCCAATAAATGATCGCTCAATAAATTTGAACTTTGTTCAACTCCATTTATATATTCAACTATTTTATAAAAATTTAAGACTTCGGGTTGATCTTTAAATACCACATTTATTGTTTTTCCTTTATGTCCACCAAAACCTCCACCAAAGCCACCTGCATTGGTTCCTAAATATATAGAATCGATTGAAACAACACTCGGTATTGTTGAATGAGCAATATATGTTTGACCTTCGGATTCAACAGTTAATATATAAACTCTACCATTAACACCTTTAAAGTTTGGTTTGGTAATATATTTTCCAGCAACCAATTCTTTTAATGTATCGATATTTCCTTCGTTATCGGCAATATATACTTTTGCACCTGTTACTTGTGGAAATACATTTGGCTCAGAAAAATTAACCGATTTAGTAATCGAAACAGTATCTGTTCCCATTTGATCGCTTATTTTACCTACAATAACTATTTGCGATGACGAGGTATTCAATTTTAGATTTATAACTTTCTGACATGAATATAAACCTAAACTAAAAGCTACTATAATTACAATTGTTCTCATGGCTTAAAATTTAAAATTATAGGTAAACGATGGAACCATTTTAAACAAAGTTGTTTGAACTGCTTGTGTTTTGGTAGGATCTTTCGGATCGGTTTGAAAATTGATACTATAAGCATTATCGTGCATGTATGCATTGTAAATAGAGAATGTCCAGCTCGATTCTCTTTTTTCTGTTTTCTTGCGAATATATGTTGCTCCAAGATCTAAACGATGATATGGTGGCATTCGATTCGAATTGGGCGAGGTCAGATAATATTGTGTTTGTCCATCAACTTGATATTTACCAGCAGGAAACGTTACAGCATTTCCAGTATAATAAACCCAGGTAGCAGAAACGGTCCATTTTTTTGAAAGTTCATATATTCCAACTATCGAAATATCGTGAGTGCGATCTTGTTTAAATGGGAAATAATTCCCGTTATTTATTCCTACAAATTTACCTTCGGTTCGCGAAAGGGTATAGCTTATCCAACCATTGAATTTACCCGATTTCTTCTTAAAAAATAGTTCTAATCCATACGCACGACCTTTTCCAAAAAGTATTTGCGATTCCACATTATTGTTATTATTAAGCACCGCTCCGTTTTTGTAACCAATTTGATTTTGCATGTTTTTGTAATATACTTCCGATGAAAATTCAAACATATTATCTTTAAAATTTCTAAAATATCCAATGGCAAATTGATCTGCAATTTCTGGTTTTACATTATTACTACTTGGAATCCATAAATCGCGAGGATTTATAGACGTTGAATTCGATAATAGATGAAGATTTTGTGTGTTACGTGCATACGATGTTTTTAGAGAACTAACTTCGTTTAGTTTATAATTCAACGATGCACGAGGTTCAATATTAGGATAGGTTTTCACCGATTGCAGTTTCTTATATGATGAGGAATCGCTAATTGTACCATCAACATCGTAGGTATAAAATGTACCTGGGCCTAAAAGAGTAAATGTGTTCATACGCACTCCATATTCGGTAGTAAGGCGATCGGTAAATGAATATTTATGCGAAACATATACAGCATTTTCAATAGCATTTTTATTGTCTAATGTTCGAGTATTTCCACCGTCTAGTGTTATTATTCCAGGTATTATGCGATGATAGATAAAATTGAATCCGTAATTAATTGTAGAAACATCGCTCGAGTAAAACTGATAATCTTGTTTTAAGCCATAATCTTGAATACGAGATATGATGCTCATATTATTTCCAGCATATATTTTATAATCGAAATTGCTAAATACAAGCGAAGTATTTGAAAATAATCGATCGGAAAATAAATGATTCCAACGTAATGTTCCCGTTGCATTTCCCCAATTTATACCAAAAGCATTTCCTAATCCCAGTTTATCTTTGCCAAAATATCCCGAAAGGAAAACACGATTCTTATCGTTTATTTTATAATTAGCCTTTACATTGAAATCGTAGAAAAACAGTTTTGCTTTATTGAGCATTGTATCACGTAAAACATGGATATTATATAATCCTTGAGTTATAGCATCGGCATAGGTTCTGCGAGCCGAAATAATGAACGACCCTTTATTTTTCACAATCGGTCCTTCAACCGTCAATCGCGATGAAATAAGACCAATACCTCCACTCACACCAATCTTTTTATCATTACCGTCATTCATTTTTACATCAACGACCGACGATAAACGCCCACCATATATAGCAGGTTCATTCCCTTTATAAACAGTTACATCTTTTATAGCATCGGAATTAAAAACAGAAAAGAATCCCATTAGATGCGATGCATTATAAACCGTTGCTTCGTCCAATAAAACAAGGTTTTGATCGGCACCACCACCACGAACGGTAAAACCACTGCTTCCTTCGCCCATAGGTTTAATTCCGGGCAATAATTGAATTGTTTTAAGAATATCGCGTTCACCAAAGAAAACAGGAATATTATTAATTTCCTTCGTATTGAGCTTTTGTTCACCCATTTGAGTTCCACTAACATTTTCGTCTCTTCTTGTTGATGTAATAACAACTTCACCAACCTCATTTACCGATTCACCAAGAGAAAAATCAAGCTTAAGCGATTTATTTAATTCTATTTTTTGAGATTGGGGGGCATATCCAACAAAATTTACTGTAATTTGATAGGTACCTGCTGGTAAGGTCAACGAATAAAAACCATAAGTATTGGCAGCTGCTCCTTTTCCGGGTAATTCTTTAACTGTTATTGTTGCACCTATTAGGTCTTCACCATTTTTTGCATCACGAATATATCCACTTATTGTGAAATGTTGCTGAGCAAAAGAGGTTTGCAAGAAGCAAATAAACACAATTAAAATTTTACATTTTCTCATACCGAGATTTAAATGATTTCAAAACTGAGTATGCTTAACGTTTAATAATGCAATATATTTCAACGATTTGTATTAATATGAAATATTACATAATGTTTTTTGCCGTAGAGACGCGATTTATCGCGTCTCTCAAATTCATATATTAATTTAAATGAAACGCGATTTATCATGTCTCTCAAATTCAATATTATTTTTAAAATGAGACGCGATGAATCGCGTCTCTACGGGGAAATATCGTAACATTAATTTTGTAAATATTCTTCTGCCACCATAAGCGTTGAATAAAAATAATTCAATGCTGCTAAAAAACTCTTTTGGACTTCTTCGGCTTTTACGGTTTGCCCTAAAACTTCCAGATTTTTTGTTGCACATGCATCAGCAATAAGGGTACAATTAAAACCAAAATCTTTTGCAGCCCTTGTTGTTGCATCCACACACATGTGTGTCATCATTCCACAAATAACCAGATCACTTATTTCATTGCGTTGTAAATAATCTAAAAGATCTGTTTCTCTAAAACTATTGGGATAGTGTTTTACTATACGTTTTTCGGTTTCCATGGGCTTTACTTTTTCATGGATTTCGGCACCTAAGGTATTAGGTAAAAAGAATGTAGCACTGGGTTTTGTAGCAATATGTTGAATGTGTATAATAGGCAAATGTTGTTCGCGAAAACGATTAAGTAGCAATTTTGCATTATCGCAAGCTTTTCTCGAACCGACAAGCGTCATAGTTCCATTTTCGAAATAGTCATTTTGAATATCAATTAGTAATAGGGCAGTTTTCATATTGTAAAGTTTTTTAAAAAAATAATATTCTATTGTTCGACAGATGCACCTTCATCAGCCATTATATATTTTCAAGCATCAGCTAGTTTTGATAAACGAATATACAATTTTATAAACAAAAATGATTCCCGTAGAGACGCGATTCATCGCGTCTCATAAACAACCACCAACTGTGTATCTTTATAAAATTCGAGATGTGAGAAATCTGGGAGACACAATAATTTTAGGAGACGCGATAAATCGCGTCTCTACGGAAAATTAATCGGAACATCAAACGACATCAGTCATATATTAATAGATGAACAGCCGTGAAATCGACCAGCCATCTTGCTCCAATTTTAGACCCATATAAACTTTGGGCTCTATCTATGAATAATATAATTCTTTCCCTCAATGGTATAATACATCGCCAAACCGTTCGAACTACTTTTATTGGATATTAATAAATATCGATTACAATGAATAAAACGACCATAACAGTAATACTATCTTCAATGATATTTGTGAGCTGTACCAAAGACAAAATAAAACCTGGCGATAATTTACCAACAGAAATAAAAACATATATTTCAACTCATTATCCCAGCCAATCGATAACAGAGTCGGAAATAGATTTGAAAGATTCGACAAACTCGTATGAAGTAAAACTCAACAACGAAACAAGTTTAGAATTCAACTATAAAAAGGAAATAGTAGATATCGATGGCAATACAAAACTACCAAGCTCAGTCATTTCAAGTAAAATTATTGAATATGTCAGCGTTAATTATCCCAATAATTATATTACTGGTTGGGAAATGGATGAAGGTAAACAAGAGGTTGAATTGAATAGTACTGTCGATTTAGAATTCGATATGAATAATAATTTTTTACAGATTGATGTAACGGAATAATATAATTTATCGCTAATGCAAACTTAATGTCTTTATGTTAAGAATTAAATATATATCCCGCATGGTATTAAATTTAATAACCGCTTGTGATGGCTAAATTTGACCATTGCATATTGAACACCACGACGACTGTTACTCCTGCATCAATCGTCTATATTTTCAGGTTTCAAACTGTTTTGATAGAAAATCGAATATGGATCCGACCACCCAACTTGCATCAATTATAACCTCATCCTAACAGGGAAGCTGGAAAATTCGTAAATGAAATAGCTAACGTATCCTATTTTAGCAGGATATTAATATACGCTATAAACTCTAGCTTCGGTGAAATGTACAACTATAGAATAATTATGATTACAAATTGTAAGTTTTAATCATTGTAAACATCAAAGAACTAGTATTCCTTTTACAATTAATTTTTACAATATGAAAACACTTTGCGATTTAACTAAGAAATTACCCGATAATATCCTTTTTTTTGTTGAACAAGCAAAAGATGCAACGCACATTTGTAGTAAATGTGGCCGATTGACTAAGGAAAAAGATATGGTTTGCAAACCAAATAAATTAAGTAAACTGTTTGAATGAAATCACTAAAAGAATAAACAGATAAAATAAAGATTGTTTTTATTTTCTTTCGTAAAATGCGATTCATCGCGACTCATTAACAATCCCTCGTTCGGCTGATGCTCCTGCATCAGTCGTTTTATGTTTTCAGGCAACTGCCTGTTTTTATAGACAGAAGCTGGAAGCCAAAGGAACCAAGTCTTAAGCTGGAGTATACGCCTAACCCTTGTGAAGATTATAGCCTACGATGAACTGGAATATTTGTAAGTAACCTATATCCTAATATTAATAAAACAAGGCATCAATTATTATTTAACTTGTTAAATTGTTATTATTTAATAACTTTGTGTAACAATTTGATAAAGAACTATTGGTTTATTAAATCTTATCAGTAGTTATACTTTCAAATACCATAAAAAAAGCTGAAACTATGCAAACTGTAACTATTGATATTATAAATGAAAAGGCTTTAAATCTTTTACGTGATTTAGAGTTAATGCAACTTATTCGTTTGCGTCGAGAAAAAAACGATACTGGTTTAAATTCAAATTTAGCAAGCCAATATAAAGGAGCAATGCAAAAGCAATCATTAAATGACATCGATAATCAAATTAATGATCTTAGAAACGCATGGGAATAAGATACCTTTGGGATACCAACACAGCAATTTATTTCTTACAACAACAATTTCCACCTACGGCTGAAATATTTATTGATGAAATTTTAAAAGGTGAGCAACCCATAATTTCGGCAATAACAGAAATAGAATTACTTTGTTGGAAAACTGCTACACCCAAAGATTTAGAAGTGTTGCATGGTTTTATTGACGATGCTTTTGTAATAGAACTAGAACGACCAATAAAACAAAAGACTGCTGAACTTCGCAAAGCTTTTCGTATAAAATTACCTGATGCAATTATTGCTGCAACTGCTTTAGTTTATGGGCTTACTATTTTAACCCGAAATACTGATGATTTTAAAAATATTCCAGAGCTTGATATTGTTAATCCGTGGTTACAATAATTGATTTAAGCTATTTTTCGAATATCATTATAATAAATGAAAACATAAAACGGCTGATGCTCCTGCATCAGTCGTTTTATATTTTCAGGCTCCTGCCTGTTTTTATAGACAGAAGCTGGAAGCCAAAGGAACTAAGACATAAGCTGGAGTATACACCTAACCCTAGTGAAGATTATAGCCTACGATGAACTGAGATTGTATATTTATGAGAATGTTAATCACAATATTGAATTTCTTAAAATATTGTGATTATTGCTCTACAATTGTACTAAAAGCACTCCATTGTGCAGCAGCCTGATATGCAGCTTTTGAACCTTTCGGTACGTAAAGTATAGAATTTGTAGGAATATTTGCAAAAACATCGTTGGCAGAATTGAGATTTATTGGAATAGTTGAACCAACATATACCGATTTCAAACCATTACAATTTTCAAATGCATATGAATCAATTGATTTTACCGAACTAGGAATAGTTATTGAACTTAATGCCGAACAATCAAAAAAAGCTGAAGCACCAATAGTTGTAAGGGTTGATGGAATTGTAACAGAACGTAACTTGATGCAACCATCAAAAATTCCAGTCGGTAAAATTTTTACAGACGATGGGATAGTCATCGTTGTTAAATTCCTACAAAAATCGAAAGCATAATTACCAATTGATGTTACCGATGAAGGAATAACTATTGTACTATCTATTAAACTGATTGAAAAAGCATAATCATCGATTCTTGTAATGGTGTTAGGAAGAGTAAGCGATGTAATATGTTTTTGAGTGAAAGAATAGTTAGGAATAGTATTAGCTAAATATTTAGCAAAAAACAAACCCTTACAAGCTTCAATTTGGGTAACACTTAAATCTATAATATGCAAATTGGGCATACTATCTCTCATTGTTTCAAAATCTTTCTCGTTTATTTTTCCATTTATTGTTAAACTTTTAGTATTTAACAATTGCGAAGCACTTAATACAGTAGCTAAACAACCAGGGCTTGCATTTTTTACTATAGTAACAGAATCGTTACTGTTAACGGTTGTACTAATTTTATCTTTTGTACAAGCATTCGTAATAAATACAAAAGCTAATACAGTTATAATCCAAGTTGGAATTTGCTTCATATTTTTATTTGTTTTTGAATTATATAATAATTTAGTTTAATACTCATCGTCCGGCTTTTGCTCCTGCATCAGTCGTTTTAAGTTTTCAGGCTCCTGACTGTTTTTATAGACATAGGCTGGAAGCCAAAGGAACCAAGTCTTAAGCTGGAATATACACCTAACCATAGTGAAGATTATAGCCTACGATGAACAGTGATTTTATTTTATATCAATCCAATTCTCGATTATGATATTTTCTAGTCTCTTAAAAATTTATTTGTAATAGCAGTTACCTCAATTATTAACTCTATCCATTCTCAGTTCTCGTATAATTTCATCCGAACTTCGAGAATCTTCCCAAGCTCCAAAACAAGATGAAAAGTCATGTTTATCTTTAATCTCAGAATCTATAGAAGCTGTCAATTTAATTATGATATCTTTTTTTGTATCTGTATCCCAATTACGCATGTATCTGAAATAACTATCAACCAATCTATTATTAACTGCTGTATTCATATTGTTCTTTTTTACAAATATACAAATTTTCGAGTAGTGGTGTTTCTGCATCCGAAGTATTACGTTTTCAGACTACAGCCTGTTTTGAAAGACGGACATTGATGGATCTCCTCACGTTCGGCTGATACACCTGCATCAGTCGTTTTTTGTTTTCTGACTACAATCTGTTTTAATAGACGAAAACATAATGATATTATGTAAATAAATGGCTGGAAGCCAATGTAAGTTAGGCATAAGCCGAAGCTTACACCTAACTCTCGCGAAGTTTAT
>Ga0302286_10001812_pt1 | contig 15379 bp, 12 predicted proteins | sample III_Fen_E2_3_FD_198765 | JGI IMG/M metagenome (GOLD analysis project Ga0302286, IMG submission 198765) | Peat permafrost microbial communities from Stordalen Mire near Abisko, Sweden - III_Fen_E2_3 | ecosystem: Environmental > Terrestrial > Soil > Wetlands > Permafrost | place: Sweden: Abisko...
CAAACGAAGCCTCGCGAATAGTGGCTCCCATGGTATTTATCTTGACATAGGCCTGAATGCCGTGCGTGGCAGGAAAAATCCAGCTGAAAGCTCTCCAGAACCCGTGAATGTTGGCTTGTGGCCATGAAATACCGCTGAGAAATATTAATATCAGCGAAAAGAAAAGAAATAGCGCCATGCCCGTTTCCCTGTTGCGCACAAAGACCGATACGGTCATCGAAAAAAATATTGTGGCAAACAAAAATGGAACTATCAACGTGAGAATATCCGTGGGATTGCCTATATGTGGCAGGTTATAGAGTCGGGGTATTACGTCAAGAGTATAAAATGAGATGCACAAATAGAGCAAAAAGTAACAAAGACTCTTCCCGAAAACAATTCGATAAATTCCTACATGTGGGTTGCTCTGGTTAACAAGCACATGGAAACGATTTTCTTCTCGTGCAGTCCCGGCAAGCATACCGATACCGAAAAAGAGGGTTTGGTGCAGAAACAAAATCAATAACACAGGCATCAGAAAACTGGCAAATCCCATTCCACCATTGTACAGGGTGACATCATCATAAGGAATAGGGCTGGCAATGATTTCAGCCGCTTCGCCTGTCACTCCCGCCACATTGAGCCGTTCAACCTGAATTTGTTTACTTAGGTCGAGTGTACAGTAATTGGATGCCATCAACAACGACCTGTAATAGAGAAAACTACTCATGTCGCAATAAATTGAGACTGTGGCTTGTTTCCCTGATGCTATGTTTTTATTGAAATCTGCCGGAATATAAATAATACCATGTACCTTCCGTGCATCAAAAGCTTTCCGTGCTTCATCCATCGATGAGAACCCGTAAGTAATTTTTATATCACGGGTTGCATCTATATGCCGAAGCAATTCAGCAGATTGTTTGCTGTGTGAGGCATCTACTACCGCTACCGGCACATCAACCAACACTTCATTTTTGTAGATGGAGCAATACAAAATGGGGTACACCAACGAAGCAATAATGAAAATAATAACCACACCTCTATCGCGAAATACGTTTCTAAATTCCTGAATCAGAATTTGTTTCGTATCCTTTATGTTGGATATCAGTTGGTACAGCGAAAAAATTTTATGTCGGGTTTTAGTCATGTTCGGAACTTATTTTGTGGGATAGTGTAAATAGATGGCAGCTTTCTTCAGCCGATTATATACAGGCAACGGGAGTAATAAAAATACCAACATGATGACATAGTAAATGCATGAATATGAGATACTTGTGCCATGAAGCGCCTGATTTACATAGATTCGGAAATAATCGCGAATGGGGAAGAGCTCGCTAAAAATTTGTGTAGCCGGAGGCATGTGCTCAATTGGGAAGGTAAAGCCTGCAAAAGTGAACGCAAACAGCCCGTATAGTGCCGCCATGGCCACTCCATCGCGCAGTACCGGCAACAAGCCGATGATGAAAATACCGATTGCCTGATAAGCTAATACATAGATAAACGTTGCCAGAAACATCCACCCAATGCCTGCCTGAGCGGGGTAGTGCATAAATTGGTAGAGCAACACATTGCCGATGATTCCCACAATGGTGAAAATAATCGTATAGGGCAACAGTTTTCCTATCAATGCCACTGCCATTGAGTTGTCGGCGGAGCGAAGCCACTCGCGCGAAGTGCGCTCTTTCAGTTCAACGCCGATAGGGAAAATGGTCATCAGTAGCACCATCAGTTGCAATACACCGGGCAGCAACAAGTTAATAAGATATACGCCATAGTTTGCCCACGGATTGCCAATAAGGTGTGTATCAAGTGTTACCGGTTGTATTTGCCCCATTATTTGTGACTGACTTACCCCTTTGGCCTGAAGCACTTGTTGTTGCATGGAGGCCGATGTCAGTGCACTCATGTAGGTAATGTCTTTGTACAACAATGAACCTGCAATCAGGTAGGCATCGTTAACATAAAAGGTCATTTTGGGACGGCGATTCGACAACACATCGGCAGCAAATCCGGGTTTAATCTCCACAAAGGCATAAATATTTCCTTTTTGCATCTCTTTACGCGCTTCGGTATGGCTGTTGAGATACATCACTACCTTCGATTGCTGAGTGGCATTTAAGTTTCTGATAAATTTTCGGGAAATGGACGAATGGTCTAAATCGACTACACCTGTGGGCATAGCGGTAGGTTGTCCGGGCGAAAAGAAAGTCAGAAAAAAGAGATAACAAAACGCCATTACACCTACCGTGGCAAGGAAGTAGAGCGGACGACTTTTCATTCGGCTCAACTCACGCTTCAGTGTAGCTACGATTCCCGCGATTGTTTTATTTGGCATAATTATCAATTAATTACTTCAATTTTTCTTCTACAATAGCCGACATTCCGGGGCGTAATCCATCTACTTTTGCCGAAGGTCGGGCACGTACTTCAAATGTTTTTACATCGAACTGTCCGGATGTTTTGGTGGCTTTCCATGTGGCATACGAGGCCAAAGCTTTGATAAAAGTGATTTTGACCGGCACCACTTTATTGTCCAATGCCGGTACTTTCACGTTCAGCGTTGAGCCCATTTTCATAGCACCGAGCAAATCTTCGCGTACATTGAAAGTAAACCAGATGTCGTTCAAATCGACAATGCTCATAATTGGCGCTCCTGTGCCGACCAATTCGCCACGTTTTGGATAAATTTCGGTTACTTCTCCATCAATAGGCGAGGCGAGGCTGGTTTCGTTCATGTAGGCACGCACTTCCTGTACAGCACCTTTTGCGCGATTCACAAGCGCCAGTGCAGCATCTTTGTCTTCGCTTTCGGCACCGTTTATTGCCATGTCGTATTGCGATTTGGCGGCACTAGCGGTGGCAACTGCAGCTTTGTATTGAGCTTCTGCTTCATCGCGTTTTTGAGCAGGAATTACTCCCTTATCGAAAAGGTGTTGAACTCTGTCGTACGATTTTTTGGCAATATCAACTCCCACGGCAGCTTTTTGCCACATTTCGTAGGCGCCAAGAATCAGCTCTTTACGGGCGCCTTTATTTGCTTTTCTGTCTTGAGCTACTGCGGCACTCTCGGCTGCATTGGCCTGGTCAAGTTTGGCCGATAATTCGGGACTATCGATAGTTACCACTGTGTCGCCGGCTTTCACCTTTTGTCCTTCTTCGGCAAAGAAGAGTTTGATACGTCCCGGAACTTTGCCGGAGATACGTACTTCGGTTGCATCGGCTTCTCCCTGAATGATAATAGGTTCGGGTCGATACACAAAAAGACCGATGATGAAAACCACTACTATTACTACCACGAGACCGATTAATCCGGTTCTTAAATCTTTATTGTTTGGAGCTTCTTTTTTCATTGTTGTCAATGTTTATCAGTTTATTTTGTAATGATATTAGTTCTTTTTCTGTGTGTTTTGTGCAGGAGTTGCCAAGGCGGGAGCTTTGAGTGTGCCCAGCGATTTTTCCAGATACAAATTGCAGAGTTTGACATCGATTGTGGCGTCAATATTTTCCGATTTAGCCGATACCCAGGCTGTTTGAGCTGCCAACAGGTCGGTGGAAGTTATTACTCCGGCTTCGAATCCTTCGGTGGCATAACGCAGGTTTTCTACCGCCTGGTCAATGTTGTGTCGGGTCGATATCTGCTTTTTGAGGCTTTCGGCAGTTTTGTAGGAGTTCTGCTTGATTTGCAGTTCCATTTTTTCTTTGGCTTCTTCCAGTTGCAACGTGGCAATACGAGATTGTGTTTTGGCCGCACTCAGCGTGTGGATTCTATCGCCAAAATGGAAGAGCGGGATATTTGCCACCACGCCTACCGTGAACATGCCCGCAAATTTATTTTCGTATCCATTGAACGAATTTGGGTTGGAAACCATATAGTTACCCGTCATCACAATGTTGGGCAGAAAGCGTGAAAACATCACCTTTTCGTTCGATTTAGCGATATTTTGAAGTTGTGTCAACGCCTTTATTTCCGGTCGGTTAGAGAGCGCTTGCTCAATAGGAATAAGTTTTGGCACAAGTTCGGTAGTGCTTAAATCCTGATCGGCAAGTATATAGATTGCCTCCAGCGGCATTCCGCAAATTTGGTTCAATGCCATGCGCGAAAGGCTTAACCCGTTTTCGGCCTTGGTCAATGATACATCGGCTTCGTTGAGCTTTACTTTTATTTTCAATGCATCGGCTTTGGTAGCAACCCCTTCGTCAATCATAATTGCCACATCCGAATCGACTTTGGCAATCAGGCTGCGATACTCTTTAGCCAACGTAAGTTTACTTTCGATTGACACCACACGCCAATAGGCTTCGTCCACTTCGAGCAGCAGTTCGGTCACTTTGTTCTCTTCCTGTGCTTTCGCGAGTGTTTCGCCGTATTTGGCCATATTGTACAGTTCTCTGATTTTTCCTCCTAAAAAAAGTGGTTGAGTGAATCCGATGGTTCCTACAAAGATGTTGTGAATATCAAATTCCATTGCGTCTTTTGGCAATAGTGCGTATCCTTTCCATTGTATTTTCTCCGGATTTGTTTTTGGATTAAATGGGTTTCCATTTGCATCTAACGGTACAGGTGAACCGTTTACCAAAGTCCATTTGTTGGAGACTTGATCGGAGGTGAATCCAAACGAACCGTCAGACATTTTGGTGCCGACGGGCAACATCGCATCTTCGGCCAAGAGCGAAAGATTTTTCTGGTTCCAGGTATATGCCGCATTGGCCGAAAAGTTAGGCAAAAACTGAGTGAAAGCTGCTTGCCTGAGTTGGTGAGCAGCTTTGACGCTCTCTTGTGCCATTTGCAATGTTTTGTTGTGAGCGAGAGCCATTTGCCTACACTCTTCCAGCTGCAGTGTTTTTTGCGGGAAAAGTTGCATTGTAAGCAAAAGTGCAATTACCGTAAAACTGATTTTTTTCATACTTATCTTATTTGAATTAATAGATCATACAATAATAGTTGTTGATGCAACTAAACAGGCAAATTAAATATTATTGAAGGTTTGCCATAATTTTTTTCAATACAGTGCGGCTAATATTCATCTCTTCGTCCGAAATATTGTTCAACGTTTTAGCAGCAATGGTTTGTACTATTTGGGTTGCTTTTTGTTGCAGGTCAAGTCCGTTTTGAGTGAGTAGAATAAGGTTGCTGCGGCGATCGTGAATGTCGGCAATGCGCATCACAAGTTCTCTTTTTTCCAAATTATCGATAAGTCGCGTCATACTTGGCTTATCTTTGGAGGTGAGCGTGCAAAGTGTTTGTTGAGTTACCCGGTCTTTTTTCCATAAACAGGCCAATACCGACCACTGTTCGGTGGTAATATCAATGCCTTCGTGCGCAAAAGAGCGGAGAAATGTACGATTTATTGCAGTAGATACTTTGCCTGTTAGTATACTAAAAACCTCATCTTCATGTATTTGTACCATATAGTTTGTTCTTTTACAGTTGCATAAACAACTATACAAAAGTACAATGAAATTATGTATATGGTATCGTGAGGCATGAAAAATATATTTAAATAATGCTAATATCTTAATTGTGTTCGTATTTGAAAGAAAATCAAATAGTTATATTTTTTCTTTCTTTAATGGTTTTCTAAAACTCTCTATCCGGCAAATTGCCGAATTAGCGGCAAAAAGGTTATCTTTGCAGCCTTGATTAACCCCAAAATTCTACAGTTTTGTTCTACAATTTTGCCATTTACATTTATCAGGCTGTTATTCGGATAGCAGCTTCGGTTAACGAAAAAGCGCGTTTAATGACAGTTGGACAGCGTAATAGTTTTGATATTCTGGCCGAAAAAATAGTGCCGAATGTCCGATATATCTGGTTTCACGCCTCTTCGCTGGGAGAGTTTGAGCAGGGACGGCCTTTAATTGAGGAGTTGAAACGTCGTTCGCCGGAGGTGAGGGTGTTGCTGACTTTTTTCTCACCATCGGGATACGAAGTGCGAAAAAACTACACAGGTGCCGATGTAGTGCTCTATTTACCAATGGATACGAGTGCCAATGCCCGTAAGTTTCTCTCTATTGTGAAGCCCGAAAAGGCCGTTTTCATTAAATATGAATTTTGGGCAAACTATTTGAAAGAGTTGCATCGTAAGCAGGTGCCAACCTATCTGGTATCGGCGATTTTTAGACCGCAACAGCTGTTTTTTAAATGGTATGGTGGATGGTATCGTAGTCTGTTGAGGCTGTTTGCGCATCTTTTTGTTCAAGATGAAATTTCTTTGAAACTACTTGACAGCATTGGAGTTACAGCGGCAACCGTGGCAGGCGATACCCGTTTCGACCGTGTGGCTGAGATAGCGGCACAGGCCAAGGAGTTGCCATTGGTGGCGGCGTTTGCAAAGGGTAGGCGAGTACTGGTGGCCGGCAGTTCATGGCCTTTGGACGAAGATATTTTGTTCGATTATTTCAATACGCATCCCGACTTATACCTGATTGTGGCACCGCATGTGACCAGCGAATCGCATGTGGAGGAAATTTGCCGAAAGCTGAAGCGCCCTTATGCGCGCTATACTCAAACCGATGAGGCGAGTGCGGCTAAGGCCGATTGCCTGATTATTGATTGCATCGGGCTGTTGTCGTCTATTTATCGGTATGGCGAGATGGCATATATTGGTGGAGGGTTTGGCGTGGGCATTCACAATGTGCTCGAAGCGGCTGTGTATGGAGTGCCGGTTATTTTTGGCACAAACTATGGAAAATTCAGAGAAGCGTGTGGATTAATTGATGGTGGAGGTGGTTTTTCGATTGCCGATACACAAGGTTATACCGCACTGATGGAAAGATTTATGCAGGATGCAACCTATTTGTCTGATTGTGGAGATAGAGCTGTGGCTTACGTAAAGGAAAATACAGGAGCAACAGCTTTGATTATGGCGAAATTGGTCTGATTTTTTATTGACTGCTTATTTGGCGCGTTTTTTTTGCTATTTTTATTGTCGGAATATTGATTGTAAACACACTCTTATTTACAGCAAGCTAACGACAAAGAATTCTATAGAATATGGATAAAATTATCACCATTTATTGTAAAAACAGTGATTCATATCACGATTTTCCGGCGGGTGTTTCACTGCTGGATATTTATAACGCGTTGCAGGTAAAGCTTCCGTATCAAGTAGTGGCCGCATTGGTCAACAACAAGGTTGAAAGCCTCAATTATTTGGTATTTAAGCCCAAAGATATTTCTTACATTGATTTGAGTACATCTTCGGGAATGCGTGTGTATGTGCGTTCGCTTTCGATGGTGATGTCGAAGGCTGTTAGCGATTTGTATCCTAATTCTATTTTGCATATTGAGCATCCGGTTTCAAAAGGATATTATGGAAATGTAACCAAAGATGACAAACTGTTTCCGGTTGATTTGCAGACCATTAAAAACAGAATGTACGAGATTATTAAAGAAGATTTGCCGATTATCCGTGAAGAGAAACAGACGCCCGAAGTAATTGAGCTTTTCAGACAACGCGGACAATTAGATAAAGTGCTGTTGCTGGGAACTTTGGAGCAACCATATTCCCGTTATTTCAGCATGGGCGATTTTATTGATTATTACAGCAGTGCATTATTGCCCTCGAGCGGTCATCTCTCTATCTTTGATATCGAAACATATCAGGATGGTTTTTTGTTGCGGGTCCCTCATCGCGACAATCCCACAAAACTCGAAGATTTTGTGGATCAGCCGGCTATGTTCAACGTGTTCAAAGAGTTTATTGCATGGAACAGCCTGATGGGTATGCGCAATATTGGTGATTTGAACCATGCCTGCAAACATAAACTGACCTACAATCTGATTAATGTGGCGGAGGCACTGCACGAAAAAAAGGTGGCACGCATTGCCGATATGATTGCTCAACGAAAAGAGACGGCACGTTTTATTTTTATTGCAGGGCCATCCTCTTCGGGTAAAACTACTTTCACCAAACGCTTGTCGGTTCAGTTGTCGGTGGCGGGTATTCGGCCGCTCGCCATTTCAATGGATAATTATTTTGTAACGCGCGATAAGACGCCACGTGACGAAAAAGGTGAATTGGATTATGAGACTATTCATGCACTTGATTTGGAGTTATTTAACGAACATTTGGGACGACTGATGAAAGGCGAAGAGGTTGAATTGCCAACCTACAACTTTGAAGATGGTAAACGCTATTTCAAAGGTGAAAAAATTCAGTTGAAAGAAAATAATGTGCTGTTGATGGAAGGCATCCACGCGTTAAATCCTGAATTGACGCCTGCCATTCCTGACGAGAATAAATTTAAAATCTATGTGTCGGCACTTACCACTATCTCGCTCGATGACCACAACTGGATATCGACAACAGATAATCGGTTGATACGTAGAATTGTGCGAGACTATCGTTTCCGGAATTACAGTGCACGCGATACCATTTCACGTTGGGCGAGTGTGCGGCATGGCGAGGATAAATGGATTTTCCCGTATCAGGAAAATGCAGATGTAATGTTCAATTCGGCCTTGATTTTTGAGTTGGCGGTATTAAAAAAACACGTGGAACCTATTTTAGAAGAAGTTCCGCAAAACTGTGATGAATATACCGAAGCACACCGCTTGCTGAAGTTTATGCGTTATTTTGCACCGGTTCTCGAGCGTGAAATTCCGCCAACTTCGCTTTTAAGAGAATTTTTGGGAGGTAGCAGTTTTAGATATTAACCAGAATAATAAATCGGTGAACGCAAATAACATAAATTGAAATCCATGTTATAGAAGTTCCGGAGAAATTTTATGCTGAAACAACAAATGACACAAAAACAACAACTGAAGTTGCTACCGCAGCAACTGATGTTGGTGAAACTGCTCGAAGCTACGACTATCGAGCTGGACGAACGTGTCATACAAGAGTTGGAGAGCAACCCGGCCTTGGAAGAAGGTGCCGGCGATGAAGCAACGAAAGATGCTGATTCGCAGGATGAATTTGAGCCTGATATGGAGAGTGGCGACAGCGATTTGGCCGACTATCGCACCGAAGATGATATTCCAGATTATAAACTGGTAATCAATAATCGTTCAAAGGACGAAAAGAAGGAGGATATTCCCTTCTCTGCCGACATCACCTTTCACGAATATTTGCTTGATCAGGTTGGATTGAGAATGCTTTCGGAAGAGGAGCGTTCGTTTGTGGAATATATTATCGGCAACATTGACAACGATGGTTATTTGCGCCGTTCCACAACTGATATGTGCAACGACTTGTTGTTTCAAATGGGGCAGGATGTAAACGAAAAATCGCTGAATAAAGCTATTGAAACGGTACAGGAATTTGACCCTGCCGGAGTGGGAGCACGCTCACTGCAAGAGTGTTTGTTGCTGCAACTCAAACGAGACGATTCGTCGGGTGCAAGACGACTGGCAGTAGTCGTGATTGAGCGATATTTTGAAGAATTTGCCCGAAAGAATTATCAGAAAATAACGACTGAGTTGTGCATAGAAGATACCGATTTGAAACAGGTAATAAGCGAGGTATTGCATCTCAATCCAAAGCCGGGCAGTGCATGGAGTACCTTGCTGGAGCGCAACAAAGAGGTGGTGATTCCTGATTTTATTGTCGAAAATGACAATGGTACACTTATTGTCACACTCAATGACCGGAATCGGCATTCACTCCGTGTAAGTCCCGATTATAAGGTTATGCAACAGCAACTTACAGCTGAAAAGACCACCAGCCGAAATGCCAAAGAAGCGGTGCAGTATGTGAAGCAACAAATAGAATCGGCAGAGATATTTATTGACACGTTGAGTCGTCGAAATACCACATTGCTCACTACTATGCGGGCAATCATAAAATTGCAACGTCCATTTTTTCTGGAAGGCAACGAAGCTCTGCTTAAACCGATGATATTGAAAGATATAGCTGAAATTACAGGATATGATCTTTCCACTATTTCGCGGGTGAGCAACAGCAAATACGTGCAAACAGAGTTTGGAACTTTTTCGTTGAAATACTTCTTTTCGCAATTAGTGCAAACCGAATCTGGTGAAGAATTTTCGATACATGAGGTGAAAGATGCTTTGCAAAATATTATTGAGGGAGAAGATAAATCGCATCCTTATTCGGATGAAAAACTGGCGGAACTGCTTACAAAAGAGGGCTTTGATATAGCTCGCCGCACGGTTGCGAAGTATCGTGACCAACTGGGTTTGCCCACGGCGCAATTGCGGAAAGAGTTATAACATTTTATTCGGGGACTATTTCAACCAGTTCCCTGAATAGCAATAAATTAACATTATGACAAAAAAAATATCATTGGCAGTTCTTTGTGCAATGTTTACAATGACAGTTTCAGCACAGGGAATACGCGATACGGTAATCACATCACAAATCACACGCGAATATATGACTGATACACTGGCTAATGGCTTTGAGAAATCTACGCTCGATATGGGTAAAGATTATAACGGTGCGGTGGTAGCCACTTTGATACGCAAGTTAGCACCCGGTGCTTCGCACAAGGCGGTTCTCTACATTCATGGCTATAATGACTACTTTTTTCAAACCGAAATGGCAGATGAGTATATTAAGCACGGATATAATTTCTACGCGCTCGACTTGCGCAAATGCGGACGTTCTATCCTGCCCGGTCAGGTGAAATCGGATATGCGTAGCGTGCTTGAATATTACAACGAAATAGATGAGGCCTTGCAAATTATTCACCGTGAGAAGAATACATTTGTGGTGCTCAACGGGCACTCTCTCGGTGGATTGGTGACATCGCTTTTTGCCGAAGACCGCATTGGAAACGAACAATTCGATGCACTGGTTCTCAATAGCCCGTTTTTTGACTGGAATATGAATCCAATACTGAAAGCCACCGTGCTGGCTATTATTGCCAAAGAGGGAGAAGCTCACCCCGAAAAGACACGTAAAAATGAGGGTTTGGAGTTGTATGGCGAAAGCTTGCACAAAAATTTCAAAGGCGAATGGAACTACAATCTTGAGTGGAAACCATTGGTGTCGCCTGATGTGACTTACGGCTGGATTCATGCTGTTTACGAAGGAATTAAGCGGGTGCAAGGCGGACTTCATATTGCAAAGCCGGTGTTGGTGATGCATTCCGACCGCTCAATTAAGCCAAAAAAATGGACAGACGACCTTTTTGCTGCCGATGCCGTACTTAACGTGGACGATATTCATAAATATGCCCGCAACATCTCTACTAAATTAAAAATTGTGGAGATTTCAGGAGGAATGCACGATTTGGTGTTATCACGCAAACCGGTACGTGAGAATGTGTACAAAGAGTTGTTTGATTATTTGACAGAGATTGAACCGAAATAAAAACACCATAAACTCATTAAAACCAGTTGAATATGGATAGGGTGAAATTCTTGCTAATCGCTTCATTGTTATTGTGTTTTGGGTTTTTGACCCATGCACAAACCACTCGGAAGGCTACAGGCAAACATGTGGTTGCCACTACACAAGTGGCAGTAGAAGATACCACGGTGTACATTGTAGTGGATAAGATGCCTGAGTTCCCAAAAGATAGCAGCGGGGATGTAAATACATTTTTAAGAAAGCATCTATATTATCCATATGGCCCATCGGTTCGGGAATGTGGATTTCCTGGAAGGGTCATTGTGCAGTTTGTCGTGACTGAAGAAGGGAAAATAACACGGATTAAAGTAGTGCGGGGTATTGACCCATCATTAGATAAGGAAGCGGTTAGAGTTATCCGGCTATTTCCTGATTGGATTCCCGGTGAGCTTAAGGGTAAAAAAGTGAAGGTGAGATATACTTTGCCGGTCAATTTTAGGTTACAATAACTTGTTGAATTTTATACTATAAGTAAATGAAACGCAAAGTAAATCCATTTATTTTCCTCTACCAATGGCTGATTTTTGTGCCACTTTTTGCCATTGCTACTGTGCTCACTGCAGTATCCATTCTTGTGTTTTCATATCTTTTCGGAGAGAAAACTATTACTTATCTGCCCGGACGCCATTGGTCAAAATTAGCTTGCATCGGCATGTTTATGAAGGTGAAAGTGATTGGTGCTGAGAAAATTATTCCCAAGAAATCGTATATCTTTGCGGCCAACCATCAAAGCGGATACGATATTTTTCTGGCTTATGGCTGGCTTCCGGCTCGCTTCAAGTGGATTATGAAACAAGAGCTGCGCAAGGTTCCTTTTGTGGGTGCAGCGTGCGATATCTCAGGGCATATCTTTATCGACCGCACGAGCCCAATATCTGCCAAGAAAAGTATTGAAGCAGCCATCAAAAAACTTTCTAACGGCACGTCGGTATTTGTCTATCCCGAAGGCACCCGTAGTAAAACAGGTAAACTTGGCAAATTCAAACGCGGTGCTTTTACGCTTGCATCCGAGATTAGGTTTCCAATTGTACCGCTCACGTTGAAAGGGACTTACGAGGCCATGCCTATATGGAGCTATAATATTCACCCCTGCACACTGACTCTTGTTATTCACGACCCGATTCCCTATCAACCCGAATTTGATGAAAATCCTCATTTACTGATGGATAAAGTAAGAGAAGTGATTGAGAGTGCATTGTAAATGAAAAATGGAGAAGATGAAGATTCATATAGACTATTCGCATATTTTACCGATGTTTACTCATAGAGTATCTATTTGTAAGAATGATGTTTGAAGCATAAATTTGACAGAATAAGAAATGTATACTGAGTTAGAAAATATATAAACAGAGACAGTATGAATAAAGTTGCGTTGATTATTATTTACAATCATCAATATAATGATAATATAGATATTTTAGAGAAACTTTATAAAGATAGATTTAGTAACATATATCATTTAGTGCCATTTTATACTGGAGACAAGACCAATGTAATTGCTGTGTACGAATGTTCATACTATTTTCAAGGATATATCTCTCAAGGATTAAAGAGTTACTTTAAACAGGAATATACACATTATTTCTTTGTAGCAGATGATTTGCTACTAAACCCAATAATAAATGAGAACAACTATTCCGAGCATCTGAAATTGGACACTAGCACTTGTTTTCTTCCTGATTTTCTTAGCTTACACGAAAAAGAGGAGTGGTGGCCAAGTGTAGGTGATGCATTTTATTGGCGTGTTACTGTACCAGGTATTGAAGCTAAAGATCAGCTACCGGATTATGAAATAGCAATGCAAAAATTCAAACAATTTGGGTTGACAATAAAACCTCTTCGTTTTGATCAAATATGGGAAACTCCAAGTTCGATAAAGGAGATTATAAAGACTATTTTGAGAGATAAAAGTTATATTTTTCGGTATTTAATAAATAAAATTACCAATAAACGATATTCTCTCTCATATCCAATTGTGGGTAGTTACTCTGATATTTGTGTAATAAGTGCGGATACAATAAAGCAATTTTGCCAATATTGTGGTGTTTTTGCGGCAACAAATTTATTTGTTGAGGTTGCATTACCAACCTCTTTAGTTCTATCAGCAAAGGCAATAGTTACTGAAAGTGATTTGAAATTACAAGGTAAAGCAATTTGGAAGAAAGATAAATCTCATGAGTTGGATAAATATAAGAATTCCCTTACAAAACTTTTAAAAGAATTTCCTGACAGATATCTTTATTTGCACCCCATAAAGCTGTCAAAATGGAATTAAGAATAATGAAGAAATACATTGTAATAACTTCAATTTTTGCTCCAACAGATGCTGTAATTGCATTTTCAAGACTAAATAATTATCAACTAATTGTTGTAGGAGATCAGAAAACGCCGGAAGACTGGCATTGCAATAATGTTGATTTTATTTCTGTAAAGCAACAAAATAACTCTGACTTTGAATTAATTAAAGTTTTACCGTATAATCATTATTGTAGGAAAATGTTAGGCTATTTAAAAGCAATCAGAAGAGGTGCTGATTTTATCGTTGATACTGATGATGATAATATTCCTAAAGGTAGATGGGGTTTTCCTGAATTTGAGCAAATTTATGATTGTATTCCTGAAGATAAAGGATTTGTTAATGTCTATCAACTGTTTACAAAGCAAAAAATTTGGGGGCGAGGATTACCCTTAAATCTTATCAATAAGCAGTTTGAACTTGAGAATGATTTAATTGCAAAAAATAGTAAGGTTGGTATTTGGCAGGGATTAGCTGATGAGGACCCTGATGTAGATGCAATATATAGATTAACTAACGACAATCCATGCTATTTTGAAGCACGTGATCCAGTTGTTTTAAGTAAAGGAACTATTAGCCCTTTCAATACTCAAAATACAATAATCAGGAAAGAGTTATTCCCATTAATGTATTTGCCGACACATGTAACATTCAGATTTACAGATATTTTAAGAGGCTTAGTTGCTCAGCCAATAATGTGGTTGTATGATTATCAACTTGGATTTATAGATGCAACTGTTGTTCAAAAAAGAAACCCACATGATTACATGAAAGATTTCATATCAGAAATGCCAATGTACCAAAATTGTGAAAGAGTGATAGAATTAGTCTCAAATTCCATTGCAAGATATGATAGTATTGAAACTAACCTTTATAATTCATATAAAGCATTGTTGGATGATAATTTAGTTTGCAAGAAAGAATTGGTAACATTAGAGGCATGGTTGAAGGACATTACGTTGTGCAAATAATTTGCTTCCACGTAATCTCAATCTGCATGTTCCATATGCGGTAAATTTATCAAAACACTAAGCTGTGCAGGGTAGATATTTTTATTATTCAAGCAATCTGAGGAAATTTCAAAAAATAATTATGCGTAGTATATTCTTTTATATAAGTCTTCTATTGTGTCTGTCGGTTAATGCGCAAAGCATGGCGACAGACAGCCTGATGGTGCCGAAAAGTATGCACGAAATAAATAGTGCAGATGACGATTACTGGCCGACTATTTCGGCTGACAATCAGTTTTTTGCTACCACGGTGAGTAGGCGAAATGATGCTTCTAATCGAGGCTCGCAGGAAGATTTGGTGATTTTTCAACGTGATGTGAAAGGCAAATGGCAAAACGACAGCACGTTGACCGCGGCACTCAATACGTTGGCAAACGAAGGCTCTCCGGCTTTTTCTGCCGATGGACATTATCTTTTCTTTGTGGCAACCGACCGTCAGGGTGGATACGGCAGTTGCGATATTTATTATGCAATTCGTCATGGCAACGGTTGGTCGCGGGTCATTCATCCTGAGGCACCGCTCAATACCCGTTTCTGGGAGAGTAATCCGTCGTTATCGGTGGATGGTAAAACGCTATATTTCAGTTCAAACAGACCAGGTGGAATAGGTGGAATGGATATCTGGAAATGCAGTGTGCAGGTGCAGGCCGATGGGCTGCTCCGTTTCTATAATGCTGAAAATATGGGCAATGTAATTAATACACCGAAAAATGAATCTTCGCCGTTTATTCATCCCGATAATGAAACGCTCTATTTTTCCTCCGACGGGCTTC
>Ga0302286_10001818_pt1 | contig 15346 bp, 9 predicted proteins | sample III_Fen_E2_3_FD_198765 | JGI IMG/M metagenome (GOLD analysis project Ga0302286, IMG submission 198765) | Peat permafrost microbial communities from Stordalen Mire near Abisko, Sweden - III_Fen_E2_3 | ecosystem: Environmental > Terrestrial > Soil > Wetlands > Permafrost | place: Sweden: Abisko...
TGGTTCCGGCTTACCTGCGGGTACGTTGTCTGGGAGCCGGAATGTATGAAATACGCCACGAATACCTTCAAATGCTCCTCCAAATGACAGCTTATTTCTGCATTGCAACAATTGCCTTGTACATATCGGCTCAGCACAATGCCCGAAAAGCAAAACGGAATAAAGATCTATCCGATTAAAAAGCTTAACGTCATGAAAAAAAAACTAACAAACCTACTAGTCAACCTACTAGTTGTATTCTTAACGATTCATTCCGCAGTAGCTTTCCCAAAAGGGAAAAAAACAGACAAAGTTCTTAAGCCAGATACCATTGTTTCCTATCAGGGTGCCAAAATAGACCTCAACCAACATTCCTATTCCGAAACCCTGTATTTCAAAATCCCGGAGCTTGGTGACCTGAAAACCAAAGAGGCTTATCAGGGAATGGCCATTCACGGCGACTATATGTTTTCGCTGCACAATACCGGCATTTGTACCGTCATTGACCTGAAATCCCGGAAGCTAATTTCTGAATTCAACTTGGCTTGCTACGGAAAGACCAATCATGCCAATGTTGCTTCTTTTGGCAACGAGTTTTTTAAGCCTGAAGATGAATTTCCCCTGTTGTACGTGTCTCAGGTGTGGAAAGAAAAGGTGAACGGGATGAAAGATGTTTGCTATGTTGAACGGGTGACCAAAAACTCCAGCGAACTGGTGCAGACTATCAATTACACGGATGAAAAAGGGACCTTCGGTTACGCCCTGCAATGGGTCGTGGATGTAAAGAATGGCTATCTGTACGGATTCGGCAACACGATAAAAAATGCAGTAGAAGGAAACAAACATCGAATTACGAAATTTAAACTCCCCAAATTAAAAGACAGCGATATCAACAAAATTGTTACGCTAACCGAAGCAGACGTTCTTGAAACTTATACGCTGGAAGATTACTACAATGGAAACGAAAAATTGCTGATCGGACAAGGCTTATCCATTTACAACGGAAAACTGTTTATGCCAACAGGCTTTGGAAATGCCACTTATCCGGCTTCCTTATGGATTGTTGATCTGGATACCAGAAAAGTAAGTCATGTACTCGACCTGTCTTATATTCACCACGAACCGGAAGATTGCGATTTCTATCAGGGAACTCTGCTAATGCAATGCAACGGAGGAAATGTTTACAAGTTCGCATTCTAAGAGACTGTTTAAATTTGATTTCTTTAATGTTTAATAAAATTCAACCCTTTCAGGGTTGTGATGTTATATTATTCATTTCCCGTGGGTTAACACCCACGTTTATTCAGATTAAACCCATTTTGGGTTTTCAGCAAACACAAGTCCGAAGGGCTTGAATATGAATAACCTCCGGTGAAACCGGAGGCAAAGAAACCAACAAGCTTGAGAACCCCCGAAGTGGGTTCAATATAAATTTAAACAACAAAAGACGAACATATCCGGAAACATCAGCTTTAATAAACTCTTTCCAGGCGTTCGAGCTTGTCGGAAGCTGCCAAACCATTCGGATTACAGCCTGGTTTTCCTTCCGGAACTTCCAGATTCATTTTTTGATAATAGGCTATCCAATCCGGAGTGAATGCTCCGGTTTTCGGATCTTTAAAGGTCATGGGATTCAGCTTAAAAACCGAGTCGGCTGCAAATGCCCGGTAAACAAAATCGGAGCAATAGTACGCTGTATCAGACAAAATGTAGCTGAAGTTATACGGTTTACCCAGCAGCAAACGGGCTTTTTTAATGGCCGAAGGAACAACCTTTTGCCACTCCGGTTTTAAGCGATAAGCAATAGTCAACACCGAGTCGCCTTTGGGGTGTGTAAACGTACGAAGCGACACCATGCAGGTGCCACCTTCTGGATAAGCATGAAGTACCACAATGCCAGTGTCGGTAACTTCTACCAGACCCACATGCGAAAAATGAGTAGCTCCGGAAGTTTGCGTCACCCGATCGATGGCTTCCGATATATTTTCAGATGACTTTTCCCGAAAAAGCAGATCGCCAGACTGTAACTTAATCTGGGGTTCAGGATGAACGCAGGCCAGAAGCCCAATAAGAAAAAAGAAAAGGAAGATGATTTTTGATTTGCTCATTATTTCATGCTCATGCGTAGATTCCAGATTTTATTGCTTTGGCAAAAATAGGCTGCTTGCCTTTGATGGTATGAAGTTCTTTTTCTGAAATAAGATGTGCGTCAATGATGATGTCGTATTTCAGATTGATGTCGTAACAGAGATCATAGATTTTATTTTCATCTCTGGCGGTGTAATCTTTCTCCATAACAATCAAAACATCGTAATCCGAGTTTTCGGTTGGATTTCCTAAAGCCTGAGATCCAAATAAAATAATATCCTTTACAGAATCCGAATATCCTTTCTGTAAACAGCGTTTCAATTCTTTCAATATGATGAGCTTGTCTACCATTCAAAATAGTTTTGGATGAAATTACAATATTTTAAGGAATCATTTCAAAAAGATATTAGCCAAATTGTAACAGAATTGTTGCGATTCCGATAACCCCAAACATGAAAACCTGTAGGACATCTGCTGTCGACACATTGGTGTATTTTATTCAGCCAGTATAGGCGACCAATATCGTTCCACTTCCCAGAAGGAATCAAACTTAATAGTCCTTAGTTTTTCGACCAATTCAAAATACGTATCTTCCGACAATTGAGTCCAATTATACCTTGCCAACCCGAGTTTTTCATGCTCTTTATTAGCATTTGTCAACAAAATTCGATCGATCGGAGGGTGAGCTATCCTTGCAAGATTACTCATCCCAGAGTCTCGAACAACAATTGCCGTTTTAATGTAGATGGCAATTATTTTAGCTGCCCGACCATATGTTGCTTTTTCTTCAAGTCCTTTATCGACATGATTAAAATGAGCAATAATTTGCCTAGCTGTTTTGCGATGAAATTGATCAAAGCTAGTAATAGAGAACTCTTCATTATTATCAAGCAGCCTTCGAAGTTTTGTTTCTTCAATTGCTGATTTAACATTAGCTGTATTTGTAAAATTTCGTGCGACAGCACGAGCCGCAGCCCAAACAGCGTAGTTATGCAAATGCTCGTTAAATGTATATATCATTGTTTTGTTCATTTACAAGACATGTTTACCTAAAACAAATCCGTTTCCACCACGGGTTTAAAGAAGGCTTCGATTTCCTGGAGGGTGGTTTCGGTTTTGGGAACATCGCGCACAATCTTGCCTTTTTCAAGGATAATCAATCGGGTTGAAACGTCGGCAATGTTTTCGAGCGTATGATCCGAAATCAGGAAGGTCGTGCCATGTTGAGCTGCAAAGTCTTTAATCAGCTTCCGGAGTTTGTACTGCGAACTGGGGTCTAGGTTGGCAAATGGTTCGTCGAACACAACAATCTCAGGTTTTCCCATTAAGGCAGCCACAATACCGGCTTTTTTCTGGTTTCCCTTCGAGAAGTCGCGCAGAAATTTCTTTTTACCAAGGATTTCGCCGTTAAAAAAATCAGTAAATCCGTCCAGAAAATCGGCGGTTTGAACTTTACTCATCTTCCGTAACCCGGCAATAAAGGCAAAATACTCTTCAGCAGTAAGGTAACCGATCAGGAATGTTTCGTCGATAAATGCGCCGGTAAAGTCTTTCCAGTCTTCCGATTCGCGCACATTAATACCGTTACTGGTCACTGAACCTTTGCTGGCCACAATCAGATCGAGGATGATGTTGAACAAGGTTGTTTTCCCTGCACCGTTGTTTCCAACCAGTCCGAAAATTTCCCCTTTTTCAATAGTTAGTTCAGGAATATTCAGTACGATTTCTTTGTTATATGCTTTAATAAGGTTTTGTATCTGGATCATGATCAGGAGTTTTTATAGTTTGCAATCAACTGGTGTTTTTGTTTACGATATTGTTTGGAGAAAAATTCGATGATAAATGAATGGCAAAGGATTCCGATAAATCCAACCAATCCGAGTCCAATATAACCGGCTGTAGTTCCAAAGGCTAATTTCACGATATAGAATAATCCAATAGGTCCCAGCATCATGGGTAATGCAGCCAGCCATTGCGAAGCACCCACGCCCTGGTAATTCATCACCGACGATTGGTTTAATTCGAGCCGTTTCTTGCTATATAATCCAATAAAAAAGATGACCGGAACATTGATGCCTAAATTGTAAAGCAACATAGCCAAATGGGTATATATCACCTTGGGGTAAATCAGCGCATAAGGCAAGGTCAGGAAATAACTGGTAACCGAAATCACCGTTACCAACATATAAAAAGACCGTAAAAACTGCTTCATCTTCAGGCGTTGACACATCAGCATCGAAAAATAGTTACTGTGCCATGCCGGAAAAAATTGTCCGTACGAAATGGAGAACATACCCACCAGAATAATTCCGCCCAGTATGAAAAGAAATTCGGGTGGTTCGTGCCCATTGGTGTCTTTATAAATCAACAAACCATAAGAAAGAAAGACTATCGCCATGGTAGCAATGGAGCGCGGACGCTTGTTGCGCCAGATCAGTTTAAGTTCCAGCGCAATAAAACGGCCGGTTTCGCCCAACCGGTCGAGCCACGAATAATCGCGGATCTTTTCTTCTTTTTGTTTGGTGGTAATCATATTCAGGAACATCCGGCCAATTAAGAAGCGGAAGTTTAGCATATACAACAAAACCGGAAGCAGAATTAGCGGGAAAGCGATTGCTGGAGAAACCAGAATCAAATCGAGCAATTTACCCAGAGCTCCTGAAAAATCAACGATTCCAAAATGGTTTAAGGCAAAAAGTCCGGCAAATGCCGCCAGCAAAATAAAGAACTGGTATTCAGCATCATTAAACCTCCATTTGAGATAAATAGCCAGGAAGTGGTTGCTAAAAATCAGGATGACTACCGACAGAAACCAGCTGAATATTTCAAAACCGGAATGCGCATTTGCGACCATCGAAACGGTTACCGGTACCAGTAAAAAGAACGGCAACACATTGAAAAAACTTAGCAACGACCGTAACATCAGGTAATGTGAAATTTGCGGACGACGAACATTTTGCACCAGCAAGGGTCTAAAGCTTACCGTTGGCAGCTTCTGCATCAACTGACGAACAAGCAGGTCGATAGCAAAATACCCCAGCAAAATACTGTTGAATTTGCTTACCGGATCGATATTTGGAAACTCTTCAGCAAGAATTTTAGGAATAAAAATACCCAAAAACAGGAAGTTTGCCGAGAAGTACAAGGCCAGAAACCCCAGTCCGAGACTGGTTGCCAGGCTTTTGCCCCAGTAAGCCGACCTGATGGTTTCGCGCCAGGCGAGTGAAAAAAGATTGCGGTTCATGTGCAGAGATTATAATTTTTAAAGTTAGTCTGTGGGGTTTGTGTTTTGTTACAAATTAAGATTTTACGAATTGGGGAAATTCCCGGGTAAAGTCGGCTTTAATACGCTGAGGGGTATAAACACACAAACCTACGGCCATAATGCCAAATAAAGTAATCAAGAAGGCGGTCAAAAGCTGGGGATTGAAATAATTAGAGAATGGGAAATCGAATTTGACGAAGTTGATTCTATTGATAAGTGGAAACATATTGAAGAATGATAATCCAATACTCAAGGCACCTCTTTTTGTATTTCTGAATTGTTCATATAACAAAAACGATTTGCCAGTAACGATGTTAAGACGGATTTTTTTAGGAGATATAAAGATTAGAAAAATAGCTAGAGAAATAATGTAAAATCCTTCAATACAATAGCTCATCATGACATCGTTGTTCGAAAGTCTGAGAATGAAAAACAATGCAAAAGTAATGGCAATCGTCAGGATGATCTTTGGTAACTTAAAAAACTCTCCAAAGTATTTCCATTGTAATCGGTCGTACTTTCTTCTAAGCTCTTTTTCCTTTGCTTCTACGATGGCCTCGAATTCCGATTTTCTGTTGTTCTTTTTCCCGGAGATCGGCGGAAGTAGCGATTCGTAGGAGGAATGGAAGAAAGCATCAACACCAAATTGCTCGCAAACCCGAAAAACTGCTTCTTCGAAGGATAATTCAGGATCAGTCTCCCATTTTTGCTCAATCGCCGAGGCCAGATGATCAACCAATTCGAGTTGAACGTCGTAATAGTAAACATTATGAAATTCGCAGAGTTCAAACAGGTTGTCGATTTGTTCCGGCGTTAGTTTACGTTCGGTCATAGCTTCAGGATTTTACGAATTGGGGAAATTGTTTAGTGAAATGCTGTTTCATCAGTTTTGGCATATAAAACATGAAAGCGTATCCAACGATAAAAAGCATGACAACCGTAAACGATAAACTGAAATCGAACCAGACAGTGTTTGGAACCTTAAAATGTCGAAACCCTATGTTTACTGTGTTTATTGAACAAGTGATCAATAAACTAGACAATGATTTGAGTGTGTTGATGTAATTAACGAACAAAAACTGCTGTTCCTTTTTTACTTTGATGGTCAATCGTCTGGGGAAATAGAATAGGATATACCAAAGGTACAAGGCTAACGAAAATCCCTGAATGCTAAACATGACAGGTTCCCGTGCGTCGAAATGCCGGATAATAGCAAATAGAAAAAAGCTAAATGCGAATGTGAAAATGATACGCGGTAGTTGAAAGAAACTACCTAAAAATTTCAAGAATAGGTAGTTGTATTGTTTTTGAAAAGCTCTTTTTTTGCTTTTGGTAAGCGTTTGAAACCCATCAGTTCCGAATTGACGATAGATTTCGAATAAATTGTCGAAAAAGGAAATTTCCGGATTTTCCTTCCAGTTTTCTTCAATTGCTGACGCTAAATGGTCGACAAGTTCGGCCTGGATTTCATATTCGCTGACATTCCGTTCGTAGCAGAAGTCATAAATCAACTCAATTTCTTCTTCGGTGAGTTTACGTTCGGTCATGCCAGCTCGATTTTTGGATTTAGCAAACTTTGCATGTTTCGGATAAACGATTCCATTTCGGTCATACGATCGACCACTTCTTTCTTTCCGTTGTTGGTAATCGAGTAATATTTACGCATCCGGTTGCCTGTCATTTCAATCTCAACGGTAAGCAATCCCTGTGCTTCCAGCTTATGCAACATTGGGTACAAAGCTCCCTCGGTAATCACATATTCACCTTCCGAAATGGCCTTTACCTCCTGCGTTATCTGATAACCATACATTCGCCCCTTTTCTCCCAACAACTTGAGGATAATCGTCGAAAGGCTTCCCTTATACAATTGATTCGTTCCCATTTTCTTATAAAATTTGTACAAAAATACATAATTATCTTATGCAATTAAAACTTTTGCATTTATATTTTAGGTAAACTGTCGAAAAACAGGTTTTCAGGAATAGAACAAGATACCCCGGTGAAAAGAAATAAGTTTTAGCACAACATACGTCTAGTCTCCTCAGATATAAAAAGAAACTTGACAATCCCCTTACATTTTCTTTGCCTATACTACCGGTTCGCTTTTTTTACCTACTTTCATCCAATGATTTAAGGCATCACAAAGTAATACCATGAGATTAGTTCGAATCATAGGAATTATTTTGCTGCTTAACCTAGTAGTTACTCCACTCTATTCGGTTACTGCATGGCCCTATCCGGTTGAATTTACCCAGCCAGATGGTACTAAAATAACGGTTCTGCTTAAAGGGGATGAAAAAATGAAATGGGCAGAAACTACCGATGGGTACACCATTCTTTTCAATTCCAAAGGTTTTTATGAGTATGCAAAACTCAACGAAACGCAGGATTTGGTACGATCAGCAATAATCGCCAAAGACCCGAAAGAACGATCGTCTGAAGTAAAAACATTTCTGAAAGCGGTCGAAAAACATTTACAATATTCTCAGCCACAGGAGAATTACCTGCAAAGTATTCAGCAAATATACAGTGAACAAGCTCAGCAGGCTTTCCCAACAAGCGGATCAAGAAAGCTCATTTGTATCCTGATGAGCTATGCAGATCTTCCGTTTACCAAAACCCAGGCTGACTTTGACAACTTGTTTAATCAGATTGGCTACAATGCCGATGGGGCAACCGGGAGTGTTCGCGATTTTTACAAAGAGAATTCATACAACCAATTAGACTTAACAGTTACGGTCGTAGGGCCTTATACAGCCACCAACAATATGGCTTATTACGGGGAAAACGATTCAAACGACTTAGACACCAATCCACGGGCATTAATCACTGAGGCTGTGCAAAAAGCTGATGCCGATGTAAACTATGCTGATTTCGACAATGACAACAACGGATACGTGGACGGGGTTTATGTCATCTTTTCCGGATATGGAGAAGAAGCAGGCGCTGCGGCCAATGCAATTTGGTCTCACGCCTGGAGCATTTCGTCACTAACTCTCGACGGAAAAAGAATCAGTCAATACTCCTGTTCGCCTGAACTACGTGGAAATTCAGGAACAGGACTAACCCGTATCGGTGTAATTTGTCATGAGTTTGGACACGTGCTTGGGGCTTCTGACTTTTACGATACCGATTATGAAACCGATGGCCAGTTTATCGGAACCGGTAAATGGGATCTGATGGCAGACGGAAGCTGGAATAACAGCGGAACTACACCGGCTCATCACAACGCCTATACCAAAACTCAGGTTTACAAATGGGGAACTGCGACCACATTAAGCACAGCAACAAACCTTACGATTCCCAATGCAGAGACAAACAGCAATGCTTTTTATATCCTGAACACCACAACTTCCGGAGAATACTTTATTCTCGAAAACCGGCAAAATATCGGGTTCGATGCCTACCTTCCCGGACATGGATTAATCATTTACCACAAAAATAAAAACGGGGTTAGCAATAACACCTACCCTCAACAGTTTTATCCGGTATGTGCCAATGCTATAACTAATCCGGGAAGCACAGTTACTACCTATGGTTCGATCGAGAGCGGAGGCTGCCCATTTCCAGGGACATCGGGGAAAACCTCGTTTACCGATTTTACCACACCAAACGCCCGTTCCTGGTTAAGTGCAAAAACCTATAGCCCGATTACCAACATTTCGGAAAACACCAGCCAAGGAACTATTTCATTTAATTACAAAGGTAACTGTACGCCCCCGGCCATCCAGTCCAGCTCATTTACCACGTCGAGCATAGCCGACCATTCAATGACGATTGGATGGAACCGTGGAAACGGAAATTCAGTATTGGTCATTGCCCGAACCGGTAGCGCAGAAAATCAGGATCCGGAATGCGGAACATCATATATGGCAAATACTACATTTGGAAATGGCTCTCAATTAGGATCGGGCGATTATGTGGTTTATAGCGGAACCGGAAGCTCGGCTACGATTTCCGGATTAACATCAGGGACAACCTATTATTTTGCCGTGTACGAATATAACTTCTACACCAATTGTTATTTAACCAATGCATTAACAGGAAATGCCATCACCACCGGAATCTCACCGTGTTCGCCTTGTGCATCGGCTGGAACCATGGATTACAGTACCAGCATTACTTCGGTAAGCTTTAACACCATTGCCAATACAACCGCAAAGACGGCAGCATACAACGACTATACCTCTTTATCGACCACCGTTAACAAAGGATGTTCGTATCCGCTATCCGTAAAACTGAATACCGCCGGAGATTTTGTGGTTCATGCCTATGCCTGGATCGACTGGAATCAGGATTGTGATTTTTCCGATTCAGGAGAATCCTACAATTTGGGGTATTCTTCGAATGTAACTAATGGCATAAGCTCCTTATCTCCATTATCCGTTACCATACCGACAACAGCACTGAATGGAAAAACCAGACTACGGATATCTGCCAGGTATTCTGCCGATCCAGGTTCCTGCGAAACAGCATTTAACGGAGAAGTTGAAGACTATACGATCAATGTTGTCAAGGCTGATCCTTGTTATGCCTTAAATTATCTGGCAGGAAAAGCAACGAGTACTTCGGGAGCCTATGTCGATCTGGGAACAAATGGCACTGCTATCACCACCACCAATTTTGACGATGCCAACTCTGCCCCTCAGGAAATCGGGTTTCCCTTCGAATACAACTGTCAGACATTTACCCAATTCATCTTAAATACCAACGGGTTCATTAAACTGGGAAACACCGCACCATCTTCGGCTGCATTATTTTTCGACAGTGCAACCACTGCCGGATCAGGAATTTTCAACAGCACAAACAGCGCAGATGTTAACCTGATCAGTGCATTCAACCACGACCTTACATCTGGAGCCAATGCTCCGGAATACCGGGTTTACACTTCAGGAACAGCACCCAACCGGGTTTGTACCATTCAGTACAAAAATTTACGCGACAAAACCACAAATCCGGCGCAGCAATACGATAACATGCAGTTTCAGATCAAACTATACGAAACCTCCAAAGTCATTGAGCTTATTTATGGTGACTGGACTGTTTCAGCAAATGCCTCAGCATTTAAAACATCAGCTTGTGGGTTAAAAGGATCGAGTAGTGCAGATAACCAGTTGTTGGTTGTAAACAAAGGATCAGCCACGGCTTGGAGCGACGTTACGTTCTCGAACGCCAATTACCAGACCACGGCAACACTCAATTTTGGAAATCCGACAGCCCGCCCAAAACCCGATAGCGGACGAACCTTCCGGTTTACCCCCACCTACAATAATGATTGGGCCGTTGCTGAAATCTACGCTTTCGGAGATGCTTCGCTGAACTATTCAAAACCTCAATCAATCTCAGTAAATATTGCCAATGTGGGATATAACGATCTGACCAATATTTCGGTAACGCTAAACATTTCAGGAGCCAACACCTTCTCCGACACCAAACAGATTTCATCGCTGGATTATGGGGAAAGTAAAATGGTAACGTTTGCTAATTTCACTCCATCAGCCAATGGGGCAACCACCATTTCGGTTTCTGTCCCCAGCGACGACGATCCCGGGAACAACACCAAGATATGGACTCAGAATGTTACCGATTTCACCCAGAATTATTCGTCGGCACAAGGTGCAGCAAACGTCTACGGATGGACTGCCGGAACAAGTGGGGCATTCAACAGTAAATATCATATCAATGGTTCGGCCGCAGCTAGTACAGTAAAAGCCTTTATTGGGAACAATGCTGCAACCGTTGGAAATACGATTTATGCAATTGTATTAAACGCATCCGGAACGCTTATTGGGAAGTCGGACAACTATATTGTGCAATCCGGAGACATTAACAAGTGGCATACCTTTACCATAACGACACCGCCAACCCTAACCGATGCCGACTTTTATGCCGGACTTGCAACAATTGGTAGTTCGACAGCCTACTACCCTATGGGGGTACAAAACGAAAGTCCTTCCCGTACCGACACATACTATACTTCGGCTATTGATGGAAGTTCTTTATCTGCCATGACCTCCGGATTTGGATGCCGTTATATGATTGGAGTAACATTTAGCGCAGTAGCTCCGGTAGCCGGAACTGCAACTTCTGACTCACCCGTATGCTCCGAAAGTGCCGCTATGCTGACCTTAAGCGGATACACCGGAAGTATTCAGTGGCAACAATCTGCCGACGGCACATCGAACTGGACCAATGTTTCTACCGGAATAGGAATGAATACTGCCAACTTCACCACCGAAGCATTGACAGTGCCTAAATATTACCGAGCAGAAGTTTCGCAAACCGGATATGCAACTCTATATTCCAATGCGGTATTGGTTTCCATTGCACCATCACCCAATGCCGCCGGAACAATAAGCGGAGCAGCAGTCGTTTGTCAGGGCCAGAGCAGTGTAAACTATACCGTACCAGCGATTGCCAATTCAACATCATACATTTGGACCTTTCCCAACGGAGCTACCGGAACCAGTACAACCAACAGTATCAGTCTTAATTACGGACTTCTGGCTACCTCCGGAAATATAACCGTTAAAGGGCGTAACATCTGTAGCAATGGAACACCTTCAACCCTGGCCGTTACCGTTAATTCAGTACCTGCTGATGCTGGAATAATCTCGGGATCGGCTACCGTATGCCAAAGACAAAACTCCGTAACCTATTCGGTGCCAACAATTGCAAGTGCATCTTCATACCTGTGGACTTTACCTGCTGGAGCAACGGGAACTAGCAAAACCAATAGCATTACGGTAAATTATGGAGCTTCAGCGGTTTCCGGATACATTACGGTTAGCGGACAAAATAGCTGTGGAAATGGCATGGCCTCAAGCCTGGCAATAACGGTAAACCCATTACCAGTAACTGCCGGAACAATCACTGGATTGCAAACTGTTTGTCAGGGACAAAACACTGTAAACTACACCGTACCGGCAATCACCAATGCGACAACTTATCAATGGACTTTACCTGGCGGAGCGACCGGAACCAGCACCACCAACAGTATCAATCTAAGCTATGGAATTGCAGCGATATCAGGGAATATTGCGGTTAACGGGCAAAACAGCTGTGGAATCGGTGCCACATCTTCACTGGCAATAACGGTAAATCCATTACCAACGACAGCCGGTATTATCTCAGGCACCAACGACATTTGTCAGGGACAAACTACCAATTACACAGTTCCGGCCATTACCAATGCAACAACATACATCTGGTCTTTACCCGCAGGAACTACCGGAGCCAGTACAACCAACAGCATTGCTGCCAGTTATGGATCTTCGGCGGTGTCCGGAAATATTTCAGTAAAAGGGAACAATAGCTGTGGAGACGGCCTTGCCTCTAATTTAGCGGTAACCGTCAACGCTTCTACACCGGCCAGTGCAGGAACAATCTCCGGAACCACGGAAGTTTGTCAGGGACAAACCAATGTAAGCTATACCACACCTGCGATTGCCAATGCAACATCCTACGTATGGACCTTACCCACAGGAGCAACCGGAACTAGCACCACAAACAGCATCACGGTAAATTATGGAACTTCGGCTGTTTCCGGAGTAATCAGCGTTAAAGGAAGAAATGCCTGTGGTGACGGTACGTCATCCAGTCTGGTAATAACCGTTAACTCCTCGTTGCCATCTGTAGCCGGGATGATATCGGGAGCTACAACCGTCTGTCAGGGACAAAGTGTAAGCTATACCGTTCCGGCGATCAGCAATGCCAGCTCATACATCTGGACTTTACCTACGGGAGCTACCGGAATCAGTACAACCAACAGTATTACGATCAGTTTTGGATCATCAGCAATGTCCGGAATGATTACCGTTAAAGGCCGAAATGCCTGTGGCGACGGTCTTGCCTCAAGTTTGACGATAAACGTCAATTCATCAATCCCGGCAACGGCAGGGGCAATCACTGGATTAACCGAGATCTGCCGTGGACAAAATTCAGTCAGTTACAGTGTACCGGCCATTAGTCAGGCCAACATTTACGAATGGATGCTTCCTACTGGGGCAAGCGGAACAAGTACCTCCAATAGCATCACCCTTAACTATGGTTCGTCGGCAATATCCGGAAACATCATTGCCAAAGGAGCCAATGCCTGTGGAACAGGAGCCGCGTCCAATTTAGCAATCACCGTTTATCCTTCGGTTCCTTCTGATGCAGGAATCATCACCGGAGCAAACACCGTTTGCCGTGGACAAAACTCAGTCAGCTACAGCGTACCAGCCATTCTCAACGCCAGTTCATACGAATGGACTTTACCTGACGGCACCACCGGGTCAGGAACATCCAACATCCTAATCGTAAACTATGGATCTTCAGCAAACTCTGGCTATGTAACGGTTCGGGGTGTTAACGCCTGTGGTTACGGGAATACATCCATACTGCCTGTAACCGTTAACTCTTCAGTTCCATCTGCTGCCGGAAAAATCACAGGCGCAGAATCCGTGTGCCGGGGACAAAGTCTGACCTACTCCATTCCGGCAATCGCCAATACCAATTTCTATGTGTGGACATTACCCACTGGAGCAAGCGGAACAAGCTCCACCAACAGCATTACCGTAACCTATGGATCATCGGCTGTTTCAGGAAATATAAGTGTTTACGGAATAAACAATTGCGAAAATGGCATTGCCTCCAATTTAGCCGTAACCGTAACCGCCTCAGCTCCTGATGCTGCCGGAGCAATATCAGGGCAAGCTACGGTTTGTCCGGGTCAAACGAATGTAAGTTATACAACACCTACAATAGCCAATGCAACATCCTACGTCTGGACCCTACCCAACGGAGCAACCGGAACAAGTTCAACAAACAGCATCACGATAAATTATGGCACATCAGCAGTATCCGGAAATATTACCGTTAAAGGGATAAATGCCTGTGGCGAAGGGAATACATCCAGTCTGGCTATAACCGTCAACACATCTACTCCGGAAACCGCAGGAACCATCTCCGGACCGGCAAATGTTTGTCAAGGACAAAACGGACTAAGCTATACCGTACCTGCAATTTCAGGAGCTGAAACATACACATGGACCTTACCCAACGGAGCAAGCGGAACCAGCGCCACCAACAGCATCACGGGAAACTACGGAACTTCAGCTATTTCAGGAAATATATCCGTTCGCGGCAATAACCAGTGTAAAAGCGGAACTGCTTCAACGCTGGTGATAACCGTAACCTCAGGCTCTCCGGATGCTTCCGGCTCCATTAGCGGAGCAAATGCCGTTCAACAAGGACAAAGTGCCGTTGTTTACAGCATCCCCGCCATTGCCAATGCAACAACCTACAGTTGGACGCTACCTTCAGGAGCAAGCGGATCAAGTACAACCAACAGCATTTCGGTGAATTATGGAGCGTTAGCCATATCCGGGACATTATCTGTTAGAGGAATAAATGCCTGCGGAAGTGGGGCTTCTTCCAGTTTAGCCATAACGGTCAGTCTATCGTCGCCGGTTGCAGCGGGAACAATCTCCGGACCTACAACTGTTTGCAAAGGACAAACCGGAGTCGTTTATACCGTTCCGGCCATTACCAATGCAACTTCCTATATCTGGACGTTACCCGATGGAGCCACCGATTCGAGTACGACCAACAGCATTTCGGTAGATTTTGGAACCTCCATGAGTTCCGGCACGATGAGTGTAAAAGGGCATAATGCCTGTGGAAGCGGCGTTGCCTCCAGTCTGACCATTACCTCAAACTACAGCAAACCAGCAACTCCGGTAATTACCCGAACCGGTGATATTCTGCAATCGTCGGCTGCAAACGGAAATCAGTGGTACAAAACCAATGCACTAATCAATGGAGCCGTCCTGAGAGAATATGCTCCAACCGTCAAAGGAGACTATTCGGTTGTTGTTAGCCTGAATGGATGCAGTTCTGATCCGTCAGTAGCTTATACCTTTATCCCCACCGGAATTGAGATGCAATTGAACAAACAGGAGATTAAAGTTTATCCTAATCCGGTAAACCACCAGCTAACCATCGAATATACCGGAAATAAAGAGCCACTAG
>Ga0302286_10001819_pt1 | contig 15338 bp, 16 predicted proteins | sample III_Fen_E2_3_FD_198765 | JGI IMG/M metagenome (GOLD analysis project Ga0302286, IMG submission 198765) | Peat permafrost microbial communities from Stordalen Mire near Abisko, Sweden - III_Fen_E2_3 | ecosystem: Environmental > Terrestrial > Soil > Wetlands > Permafrost | place: Sweden: Abisko...
GCGGAAGCTACGAGATTCGAACTCGTGGTACGGTTGCCCGTACGTCAGTTTAGCAAACTGGTGGTTTCAGCCACTCACCCAAACTTCCTGACTTATTGCTTTAGCGGGTGCAAATATAAGAAGGAATTTTTGATTATCAAAACCATTTCTTTAATTTTCGGTGCACATAATACAATTTCAATTAACTATTCGTTGATTTTCCGCATATTAGGCTAAAAAAAATGAATTAAATAAATTGCTTCCCCTATTCCTTTTAATTATTTCAAACAAAACTGTATTTTTGTACTCCAAAATGAGCAGAAACCAATACGTAACTTACATGACAACAAAAAAAACAAAAACAAAAAAGACAAAAGGACTAAATAAACCAATCAAATGGGCTGGATTTGTGGCTGTAGCCATCTTCATTTACTTTGCAGCGATCTTTTTTGTACCGAATATTTTTCCCAGAAGTACTGAGGAAGCATTCATCTGTATTCCGGACAGCAGTACGTTTAAAGATGTAACCGTTCTGCTCTCGAAGGAATCAAAGGTAATCAGTATGTCCTCGTTTAAACAGGTCGCAGGTTTTCTTCACTATGGTAAAAAAATCCGCTCAGGACGTTATGCCCTGAAACCCGGGATGAACAACTTTCAACTTATACGCATATTACGCAGCGGCAGGCAAACTCCGGTTCATTTGACATTCAACAACATACGTACCAAAGAGCAGTTGGCTTCACGCTTGGGGTCACAACTCATGGCCGATTCCACCAGCATTCTGAAGTTATTGAATGATACGGCCTTCTTAGCTAAATATCATTTAAATCCGTATACTTCCATCTCCCTTTTTGTTCCCAACACCTATGACGTTTTTTGGAACATTAATGCAAAAGAGTTATTTAAACGAATGAATAAAGAATATTCCGATTTCTGGACTGACAAACGGAAAGCAAAAGCAGCAGCCATCCCACTTACTTTATCGCAAGTGAGCACCATGGCATCCATTGTCGAAGAAGAAACCAATAATAAAGAGGACCGCCCAATGGTAGCGGGATTATACATCAACCGCCTGAAAGCAGGTATGCCCCTGCAAGCCGATCCGACAATAAAATTTGCAGTGGGAGACTTCACAATAAAAAGGGTTCTATTTGTCCATTTGCGGACCGTTTCACCATACAACACCTATTTGAATACAGGATTGCCACCCGGGCCTATTCGCGTCGCTACACCGAACGGAATTGACGCCGTGCTCAATTATGCACATAACAAGTATATTTACATGTGTGCATCAGAAACGCTGAACGGGAAACATAAGTTTGCAGCTACCTGGGCGGAGCATCAGGTGAATGCAAAGAAATACCGCACGGAACTGAACAAAAGGCAGATATTTAAATAAGAAGAAAAACCCCCGACCCCCTGAAGGGGAGGAAGAGAAGAAAGAACCCCGACTACTCCCGACAAATCGGGATAAATGGCGGATGATAAGAAAAGAGCATCGTTTTTAATATTAAATTGAATTAGTAATATAATTTTAATATTATGGAAACTAATGAGAAAAGCATACAAAAAAATGGTAACTCTGACTCCCCTTTAGGGGCTGGGGGTCGGTCAAACATGTTTTATGGTGCATTGCCAATACTTTTTGGACTTGCAAAGAAACTCAGGGATCATCAGACGGAAGCAGAATTATTTCTTTGGAGCCAACTGAATAATTTAAAATATTTAAATGTAAGATTCAAACGACAACATCCTGTTCTATATTTTGTAGCAGATTTTTATTGCCATAAAGCCAGACTTGTTATCGAATTGGATGGTGGTTATCATGACATTCCTGAACAGTATATGTATGATAAAGAAAGGGAGCAAGAATTAGAGGATTTAGGTCTTAAAGTCATTCGATTCTCAAATGAACAGGTATTGTTCCATATTGAAAATTCTTTGAAGGTAATTAAAGAGGTGATTAAAGAAAGAATAACCCCCGATCCCTAAAGGGTGGTTAGAGGTTCTCTTTCTTTCTTTCTTTCTTTCTTTCTTCTCTTCCTCCCCTTCAGGGGTCGGGGGTTCTTTCTCATTCTTTCTTATCCCCCTTTAGGGGTTAGGGGCTCTTAAATATAATTTACTTCGGGTGTCAATTCAATACCGAATTTCTCTTTTACGGATTTTTGAATTTGTTGAGCAAGAAAAGCAATCTCAGCACCGCTTGCTCCTCCAAGATTGACTAAAACGAGGGCTTGTTTTTCATGTACACCGGCATTACCGATCTGTTTTCCCTTCCAGCCGCACTGATCAATTAACCATGCTGCCGGTATTTTCTCCCTGGTTTCCGAATCAAAATAATGTGGAATTTGAGGATAGATGGATTGTAAAGATTTGAATTGTTCTTTTGGAATGACAGGATTCATAAAATAGCTTCCGGCATTCCCGGTAATTTTTGGATCAGGCAATTTTGATTGCCTGATTTGAATTATTGTTTGTCGTATATTCTGCAAATTCACTTCCCCGTTCTTTAAAACGGCCTCTTCCAATCGTTGATAATTCAGCTTGAAAACCGGTTTTTTATTAAGACGAAATAATACAGTTGTAATAATATATTTTCCTTTCAATTCATTTTTAAAAATACTGTCCCTGTATCCATAGCGGCATTCTTCTTTCGGGAAGGTTTTAAGTTCAGCAGTTTCAACCTCTACGGCATTTACATTTACAATGAGTTCCTTCACTTCAACGCCGTAGGCACCGATATTTTGTACTGCCGAAGCTCCTGCTTCACCGGGAATAAGCGAGAGATTTTCAGCACCTCCCCATCCATTATCCACACAATATCCGACAAAATCGTCCCAAATCACGCTTGAACCAACTTCCAGGAAAACCGAATCGGCATCTTCCCTTACTTTTTTAATTGAATGAATACCCGAATGGAGTATAATGCCGTTATAATCATTTAGAAACAACAGATTACTGCCACCTCCAACAGGGAGCATCTTGTTTTTTTTAACAATTTCTGAACGTAAAACATCCTGTAAATCGGCAACAGAGTCATATTCAATAAAAAAATCGGCAGTGACATCGATTCCAAAGGTATTGTAAGGCAAGAGTGAAGTCTGTTGGTTGATTTTCATTTATTTTATATTTTGAACTACTAATTCTAATTTTGATTCTAGTTCTTCGGGCTCGATCCACATTATTTCTTTATCACGGTTAAACCAGGTCATTTGACGCTTGGCATATCTTCGTGAATCCTGTTTAATCATATTTACAGCAAAATCAAGGGTCCAGGTACCATTCAGGTATTCGTACAGTTCCTTATAACCAACCGTATTCAATGTGTTCAGGTTTTTATATTCGTAATATTTTTCAGCTTCCTGTAATAATCCTTCTGCCATCATTTCATCCACCCGCCGGTTGATTCTTTCGTATAATTCAGCACGCGGGCGATTCAATCCTATTTTCATAATATTGAAATTCCGTGCTTTTCGTTGCCCTGTACGCAATCCGGAATAAGTCTCTCCGGTCATACTGCATATTTCTAATGCATGAATCACCCTTTTTGGATTCAGGATATCCACTTTCTCAAAATGAGCAGGATCAAGCCTTTTTAATTCATTTTGAATAAATTCCAACCCCGACACTGCATATTGTTTTTGCCAGTAAGCCCGGGTTGCCGGATCGACTGTAGGGATATCATCCATTCCGTTACAAACAGCATCGATATACATCATCGACCCACCTACCAACATGACAACACTGTGCGTTTTGAATAATTCATCCAACAATTGAATGGCATCCTGTTCATATTGGCCGGCATTGTATTCATCATGTATGGAATGAGTACCGATAAAATAGTGTTTTACGCGTTCCTGTTGCTCTTTTGTAGGCGCAGCGGTACCAATCTTCAATTCTCGATAAAACTGCCGGGAATCGGACGAAATAACAGGACATTTTAATTTTTCAGCCAACAGGAGACTTATATTTGTTTTTCCAACTCCTGTAGGACCCAGGAGAACAAGTAAGGTTGGCCTTTTTAGTTGGCAGTCGACAGTTGGGTGAATAGAATCTTTATCATTCATAATGAAGTCCGGAATCAGTTGGGTAGTTGGATTTAAATAAAAAAAACAGAAAATACTGATTACTTTCTGTCTTTCATCTTATTCTTACAGTGAATTTAGAATTTTGGATCTTCAGTAAAAAGACTACTGTCATCAAAATTCATCTCACCAAATCCTTCTTCATCCAATTCTTCCAACTCATAATCTTCGTCACCATAGAAGTTTTCATCAAGATTTTCTTTTGGTACTACCGGCAGACCATCTTCTGCCATAATTTGTACGGGTGGTTCTCCTTCGGATGAAATACAAACGGGTTTATCAAGATTTTTCCTTGGAATAATTTCAGACAATTCTATAAAGAAAACCCGTTCAGAAATCATGTCAAATACATATAGCATTTTTTGATTTTCGTCAACCAGCAAGTCCTCCAGAGTAGTATCTTCCATGATTAAATTGTCGTACTCTGAACTTGATTCCATTTCAACTAAAGTTACCTCTTGTCCTTTCTCCCAATTTTCGGAACAAATGAAGAAAGTCGTCATCAGATTTTTCTCATAACTGACCGAATCCAGAATTGCATTATGCAGATCAATAAATTTGGCTTCGGAATCGATATTGATTACGCGTACAAAATTATCTACCTCATCGGATAGTATTGTGAATTTATATACCATGTTTTCTATTTATTTTTTCGGGGGTAAAAATACAACATTATTTTTAATTACATAGAATATCCACAAAGATATTTCACAAAAAAAGCCGCTAAATTCAGTAGCAGCTTTTTAAAATATATTTTAATAAATAAGTATAAACCAATGGATTATAATTTCTATCGTTTTAGTTTTTCTTCAATCTCCCGAACACTTAACCGAAAGTTTTTATCACAATCCATCAAATCATTTACGATCTTACACGCATGAAGTACCGTAGCATGGTCGCGTTGTCCGATCGTATTTCCGATAGAAGCAAGCGAGCTTTTTGTTAATTGTTTTGATAAATACATGGCAATCTGTCGCGCCTGAACAACCTCACGTTTACGGCTTTTTGTTGAAATCGCATCAATTGACAACGAAAAATATTCACAGACCACATCACGGATTTTCTCAACCGTGTTCACTCTTTTAGTTATATTGACAATCCTGCTGATTACTTTTTCGGCCAGTGTAACGTCAATCGGAATATCTGCCAGTGTAGAATGGGCCAACAGCGAGACTAATACACCTTCCAGGTCCCTGACATTATCAACAACATGTTCGGCTATAAAATCAACAACCTCATCCTCGATTTCTAAACCATCCCGATAGATTTTACTTTCCAGAATTGATTTACGCAAATCAAAATCAGGTTTTTCTATTTCGGCTGACAAACCCCATTTAAACCGGGTAAGCAAACGTTGTTCAAGTCCCACCATCACGATTGGCGAACGGTCGGAAGTCAATACTAATTGTTTTCCGGTTTGATGCAAATGATTGAATATATGGAAAAAAGTATTCTGTGTTCCAGTTTTACCTGCGAATTCCTGAATATCATCAACAATTAAAACATCGATTGTCTGATAGAAATTTAAAAAATCATTCACTGTATTACTCCTTACTGCATCGGTATACTGGATCTGGAATGTATTAGCCGAGACATACAACACCCGTTTTTCTGGATGAAGTTGCTTAGTCATCACACCAATTGCATTTGCCAGGTGCGTTTTTCCAACTCCTGATTGACCATATACAAAAAGAGGATTAAAGATATTTTTTCCGGGATCATTTCCAATGCTGATTCCTGCTGTACGAGCCAGTTTATTGCTGTTCCCTTCTATCAGGTTATTAAAATTATAAGCCGGATTCAGTTGAGGATCTATTTCCGGCAACTGTGGTTTATGGTACGGATTCACATACCCTGTAGTGTTCGCAACAGATTTAGGTTTTTGTTGTTCTCCGGCACTTGGAATCTGAGTTCCTCTTCCACTCGATTTGTCAATCATAACACGGTATTCAAGCCGTGTTCCGACTCCTACTTCACGATACAATGTCATTCGTAGTAAATCGATGTACTTTTCTTCAATATACTCAACAAAAAACTGACTTGGAACCTGCAATACAAATATGTTATTTTCATATTTGAGTGCAACAAGAGGTACAAACCAGGTATTAAAAGATACTTCGCTGATATTGTCTTTGATGACGCTTAGGCAGCGACTCCATAATTGAATGTGATTATTAAACATCTTTGTTTTAGTTCAAAATATTTTTGTAAACGAGTTATAAAGCAGATAATAAATTATGCCGGAAATCAATTTTAGGTGGCTATTTTCAGTTCTACAAAATTCTAAAACTTTTCCCATATAAAAAAATCGAATTAATTTCTGCTCATCATTCATTCTATCATCTTTATTAATATCAGAACTTTATGTAACCTGTCTGATTAACATATAGTTATTTGTAATGATTTTGTAATATGTCTGATAGTAAAGACATTGACAAATTGAAAGAAAAAACGAGAAAATAAGGGAAGAAAAAACCGAAACTCTTGTTAACAAAAGGTTTCGGCTGTGAAAATTCTTAAACAGGTTTTTTTTTACAAGAATCGTTATTTAGAACTGTCGTAAATAACGATCTATTTTGTTTTACTCCCAAAAAGCGAAAAATGCACGTAACGTTTAGGGTTTTTTTGTAAATCAATGATTAGTTTATCTGCATTGGCAGCTGTATTTGACAAATTGATATACAGATCTTTATTATTTAAAAGCATCCCGATTGTGCCTTCTGATTTGTTCATTTTTTCTGAAATAAGATTCAGGTTGGCAATGGTATGATCAATGCTGGCAAAAGTTGATTGATAATCGATTTTCTTCAGGTTTCCACTGATTTGTTTGAAATCGGTGGTGATGTCATTTACATTATTTAAAATATGTGGCACGTCTTTATGCATTAACTTCTTCAATTGAGAAGAACTTTCGGCTAAATCGGAAGTTGTATGCTCGATGGAAGCCAGGCTTTTATTCAGATTTTTATTCTCAACCAGGACTCTGACCGAACGAATCAGTGAATCGGCTTGTGTAGAAATGCTTTCAATCTTTGGCACTAAATTACCGGACAATTGAGCCATCAATCCCACCCCCATATTCGTTTGTAAGGTATCACCCGGCTCATGCATGGATTGCGAAAGGACTACAGGTTCATAGATCAATCGGATGGCCTTACCGCCCATTAAACCGTCATCATATAATTCAATTCGCACATCCTTTGGTAATTTTATGTCTTTTGAAACTGATATTTTAATGACAAAAGATTCTTTCCTGGAAAAATCATATTTAATCTGTTCAACCTGTCCTACTTTAAATCCCTTGACGTAAACCGGAGAGGAAGCCACTAACCCGCCAATATTTTCATACCTGCCATAATAATAACTGACAGGAGAAAAAATATCAATTCCTTTCAGATAATTTAATCCAAAATATAATACGAATATGGCAACTACAGCCATAATACCTACCTTAACTTCTCGTGTAAAATATTTCTTCTTCATTCTTTTTAGTTTATTGATTCTGAAAAATTAGTAAAATTCAATACCGGTTACTTGTTTAATTTTAATGCCTCATTAATTGAGATTTTTTTATCACCTACAAAAGCAATAATAAATGCATTCGGAAATTTATAAACGATTTCTTTTCTGATTTGCTTAATTTTTGAATATTCGGTTTCCACTCCAACCGTATATTTATAAAATCCGTTTTCTTCAAAATAATCCGTATCATTTACACCCTTAAATTCAGAAGCTTTTTGTTTTAACTTCTTTTTCGATGCCAGAAACTGGACTTTAAATGTCGGAATCTGAATTATTTTTTTTTGGTCAGTTGTCGGGCTTTCAATTTTATTATGCTTTGACACTGTATCTACATCCGTTTTTTTCGAACTGTCAACTTTCAGGGCCTGTTGTTTTTGAGTCGGTTCATCATTTCTATCTTTCCTATCTGCTTTCGAAACGGAGGAAATCTGACGTCCGGATCTTCTGTCATGATCTCGTTTGTAATCAACAAAAGCATTGAAAACTGCAGTAGCTAATTCCTTTTGACCTCTGTCGGAGATTAAATACCGTTCTTCAGCAGGATTGGATATAAATCCAAGTTCAACCAGGACACTGGGGCAGGCCGACCGGTGTAGAACCCAGAAGCCGGCTTGTCGCACTCCACGATCAGCCCGTTGGCAATAGTTGACAAACTGTTTCTGTATTATTGATGAAAATTCAACACTTTTATCAATGTATTTATCTTGCATGAATTCAAACATAATATATGAATCCACTGATTTTGGATCGAACCCTTTGTATTTGGTCCTATAATCGGATTCTAACAGGATTACAGAGTTTTCCCGCATTGCCACATCCAGATTGGCTCTTGTTTTAGCTAAACCCAGTGTATAGGTTTCGGTTCCATAAGCCGCCGGACTGGGGGATGCATTTGTATGAATACAGATAAACAGGTCGGCATGATTTTCGTTTACGATATCAGCCCGTTCCTGCAAAGTGAGATATTTATCTGTTTTCCGCGTATAAACGACTTTAACATCTTTGAATTTCTGTTCGATAATAGCCCCTAAATCCAGAACAACGGACAAGTTTATATTTTTCTCCTTTGACATTGAACTTTGAGCTCCCGGGTCATGTCCACCATGTCCCGCATCGAGAACAACAGTGAATCTTGCATCCTGAGCCTGAACAGGAGAAAAAATAAATATTCCGGTCAATAAAATATAATAGGGTAAATTAAAAATATGCTTTTTAAAATTTTTCATATAAATCAGCTATTTGACAAGAAAACAGATATCTGTTTTTCTGCAAAAGTAATCTATTTATCCTGTTCCTGATGCGATATTAAGGAGTAAATTTTCAAATTAATCATAAAAAAAGGTTTAATGTAAAAGAGACTACTATTTTTTCACTAAATTTGCATCCTAATTTAGAAACCCATGCCCATACCGGATGCAAATCTGTAACCGTCTATATTTCAGCAAAGCACGTCCGTACTTGCTTTTATTTTTATGGTTAGCTCTTCCCTATCCGGGTTCCAGCCAGGAGAAAGCTATATCCAGTAAAAATGGTATCAAGACACAGGTTATTGATAGCCTTGCCACGTCAAATGATTCGATATCAAATGATTCATCTTCTGTTAAATCAATCAAAAAACCAAAAGCGAATCAAATAGATGCTGAGATTGTCTACAATGCTCAGGATTCAATTGTCCTTCTGGGCAACGGAACGGCATTCCTTCATGGTAAAAGTGATATCAAATACAAGAATATCGAATTAAAATCCGAATTTATCCGGATTAAAATGGATAGCAGCCTGATTTTTGCACGTGGGAAAACAGATAGTATCGGAAAGAAAATCGGAGAACCCATATTTACGGAAGGCAAAACAGAATATGCTTCAAAAGAACTCACCTATAATTTAAGAACAAAAAAAGGGTACATCCGTCAGGCTGTAACCAAACAGGGTGAAGGCTATGTAATCAGTGACAGAACAAAGAAAACAAGTGAAGATATTTTATGCATGACCGATGGGAAATACACCACCTGTGATAATCATGAACATCCCGATTTTTATCTTGACCTGACAAGAGGAAAAGTACGACCGGGAAAATATATTGTTACCGGGCCGGCCTATCTGGTCATCGAAGATGTACCCTTACCGATTGCTATTCCCTTTGGGTTTTTCCCGTTTACCGATAAATATTCTTCCGGAATCCTGATGCCAAGTTATGTGGATGATTACTCCAGAGGATTTGGTCTGATTAACGGAGGGTATTATTTTGCGATTAACGATTATATGGACCTGGATGTAAAAGGTGATATTTACACCAAAGGTACCTGGTCAATTAATGCAACATCAAAATATATAAAACGATATAAATACTCGGGAAATTTAAGTTTCAGTTATCGTAATGATGTGACCAGTGAAAAGGGATTGCCTGATTATCAATCAAACCCCAACATGAGTATTGTCTGGTCTCATTCGCAGGATACCAAGGCAAATCCGTATTTCAACTTTTCATCCAGTGTCAACTATGCAACCAGTGGATATAACCGAAGCAACATAAACAGTTATTATAACGGCAATTTAAATTCAGAGAATACAAAAGGATCCAGTGTGTCTTTTACCAAACGCTTCCCCGAAAGCTCGTTTAATCTGTCCGGAAGTATGCTGATCAACCAACGAACCAGGGATTCGACCATTAGTATGACGCTCCCGAATCTTAGCGTTTCTATGAGCCGGATTTATCCCTTTAAAAGAAAAAATGCAATTGGAAAAGAACGTTGGTACGAAAAAATAACCATGTCGTATTCAGGTACTTTAGCCAACAGCATAGACACCAAGGAGAACAAATTATTTCACTCATCATTTACAAAAGACTGGAGGAACGGGATTTCACACAACATACCGGTGAGTGCCACATTTAATTTACTGAAATACATAAGTATATCGCCGAATATCACCTACTCTGAACGTTGGTATCTTCAATCTGTGAATAAATCGTGGGACAGTGGCAGAGGATTGGTAAAAACCGATACGGTGAACGGATTTAATCGTGTCTACGATTTTAACATGGGAGTTTCCGCATCCACGAAAGTCTATGGATTCTTCACCCCTATCCGGTCTCTCTTTGGCGACAAAGTAAACCAGATTCGTCATGTCATGACTCCTTCGGTCAGCTTCAGCTACAGGCCCGATTTCAGTGATCCTGTCTGGGGTTATTACGGATCTTACACCCAGACTTTGCCCGACATTTCAAACCCACTGATTAAGCACGATCAGATCATTCAATACTCTCATTATGAGAACAGCTTGTATGGTACACCCGGTGCAGGAAAGTCAGGAGTAATTAATTTTTCGTTAGCCAATAATGTTGAAATGAAAACGCGAAACGATAAGGATACAACCGGACTAGTTCCGTTCAACAAAGTGAGCTTAATCGATGCCTTTACAATAAGTGGCGGATATAATATGGCCGTAGATACCATGCAATGGCAGATTTTCAATGCCAGTCTTCGGTTGAAACTGGGAAAGAATTATTCGTTAAGTCTGAACGGCTCATTTGATCCGTATATGTATGGCATAAACAACGTCGGGAATATCGTACGAGTAAACAAACTCCGTTGGGAGAACGGCAAGTTTCCTAAGTTTTTAGGGACAAGCACCTCATACAGTTACACGTTCAACAACGACACTTTTAAAAAGAAATCAAAAACTAAAACAGCCGATACCTCTACAAATTCAGAGCCGAAGCTACCCACAAAAACCGACGATGCTACGGCAGCTGCAAAAGACAAAAAAGATATAGATAAGGATAAAGATGGGTACCAGAAAGTATTAATCCCCTGGAGTTTAAGTGTTAACTATTCAGTTCAATATGCTAATACCAGTGCCTTCGATACCACCCGGTTGGAATATAAAATGGCATTTACACACAATCTAAGCCTCTCAGGAAACATTTCACTGACTACCAACTGGAAGATAAGTGCCAATACATCCTATGACTTTAAAGCCAGTCAATTTACCTATACGAACATAAACATAATTCGCAATTTACACTGCTGGACAATGACAGCCAGCATGGTTCCCTTTGGACTTTTCAAGTCGTATACTTTCCGCATTGGAGTAAATGCGAGTATGCTTCAGGATTTGAAATACAACAAACAAAGTGGCTATGGATCGAACAATATTACCTGGTATTGAGTTATTATGAAAATAGTACTTACAATTTGCCAGTTTTGTAGATCATACCTATCGCAAAATTAAATACAAAAACAAAATAAGAAAGATGAAAATTACAGCAAACAAATCAGTATTGGCCGAATACGAATTATACGTGGATGGCGAATTAGAAGGTGAACAAGAATTAATGGAGAAAGCTACCACGCAGGAACCTTTAAAATTTATCTACGGAGTCGGAATGATGCTCCCTAAATTTGAAGAAAACCTGTTCGGACTTCAAGTCGGTGATACATTTGATTTCACCATAAAAAATGAAGATGCTTACGGAGAATATGACGACGAAAGTGTTCTGGATCTTGAACGTGCCATTTTCGAAATTGATGGTAAGCTTGACGAAGAAATGATTTTTGAAGGAAATGTTGTTCCTTTAATGGATAATGACGGAAACCGTGTCAATGCACAAGTTGTCACCATTACCGATACACATGTGAAAGTTGACTTAAACCACCCTTTGGCAGGTGAAAATCTGCATTTCAAAGGAAGTGTACTTGAAGTTCGCGATGCAACAGAAAAAGAAATTGCAGCGCTGAGCGGCGGTGGCTGCGGTGGAAGCTGTGGTTGCGGAAGTGACGAAAATGGCTGTGGCGAAGGTGGCTGCGGTGATGGTGGTTGCAACGACGAAGGATGTGGTTGTGGCGAAAAAAAGGAAAAAGTAGGTGCCTGTGGTTGCGGATGCAACTAATCAGCTATTCACCTGAACAGTAAAAAAAACAAAATGGATATTAGGTTGCTATCGCAACTTAATATCCATTTTTTTATTAATTCTATTATTTTAGTAATTATCAACTTTCTTTCCTTTTTTGCTAAAGTAGTCCCTCAATTTGAACACAATAAGACCCCGCTTCTCTAACTTTTTAATATGCTGAATTTCTTCCATTTAGAAAGCAGTTACTTAAAAACCTCTTATTCCTCCCGCGGAATCAAAAAAGGAAAATAAAACCGGTATATATTTATTTTTTAGGTCCGGAAAATTTCAATCCCCTCCACCACCTCTTCGCTACCCCTTTGGATAATGGATAGTGGTATTGCGGTGGTATTACGGTGGTATTACGGTGGTATTGCGGTATTAATGCGGTGTAATATTAAACCGCAATAGCTCCGCAATACCTCCGCATGAAAAGGGTATTATTTTCTTAATTCATCCATTAGATATCCAAAGGGGAAGCATAGGGGAAGAGATGTGTTTGGGTTTATACATTCCGTGTTTTCTTTTCTGCTATAAGAGCCTCTAAATCTATCGCTTCGAGGGATATATTCTTTCAACCAGATGGCTAAATTGTTTCAATGTGAACGTAGTGTAATAACCAAGCATATAAACAATATATTCAGTGAAAATAAACTGGATGAGAAAAGCAATGTGCAAAATTTACATATTACAAATTCAGACAAACCGGTAAAGTTTTTTAGCCTGAATGCAATTATCTCTGTGGGTTATCGTGTAAAATCGCATCAGGGCACACAATTTCGTATCTGGGCAACCCAACGACTCAATGAGTTTATTGTAAAAGGGTTAATACTTGACGATTAGCGCATGAAAGCAGCAGGACAGATTCGATATTTTGACGAACTAACTGAACGTATTCGTGATATCCGTAGCTCTGAACGTATCTTCTACCAAAAAGTAAAAGATATTTTTAGTCTCAGTATTGACTATGACACGAGGACAGAACAGGCAAAAACCTTTTATGCTACAATACAGAATAAATTGCATTGTGCAATTCATCAGCATACTGCCGCAGAATTAATTGCACAGAGAGCTATTGCAAATGAACAAAACATGGAAATACATTCCTTGGCAGGAGATAAAATCAGAAAATCGGATGTCGGTATTGCCAAGAATTATTTGAATGAATAAGAGTTAAGTCAGCTAAATTTACTGGTGGAACAATTCCTTGCATTTGCAGAAAATCAAGCACGTCAGAAAAAGGTTATGTACATGATCGACTGGATTAAAAAGCTGAATGACATTCTGACCATCAATGAAAATGAGATATTGGAACATGCAGGAAAAATTTCACATGACCTGGCTCTTCAACTGGCCGAAATGGAATATGAAAAATATAGAGTTGAACGACTTAAAGCAGAAGATTTAAAAGCATTGGAGGAACTCAACAAGGAGATAAAACAACTTGGAAAGAATAAATCTCCCAAAAAGAAGAAGGACTAACCTATTTTAGAGTTGATTGAGTTGATTAGATTATAAAAAAAAATCAACCGTTAGATTCACTCTACTAACAACATAAAAGAAGCAAATAAGGATCAGCCCCTTACCTTATTGAAAACCGTACAGAACGTAATGTCAGTACGGTTTTTTTATACACTAAATTCATTACTTTTATGTTTCATTTAAATAAATGAACAAAATGTTGTTAAGTTAATTAATTGTCCGTACATTTGAAGCGGAATTAACTGATTCTGGTTATAAAATTCTAAGGGGATATGAGTTGGGATTGAAAATATAACTAGCAGATATTAGCATAAAAAAGAAGAATATATATTCAACAGGATTGCTGAGAAAAGAGAAGAGAAAAGAAAGCAAATGTTACTGGCTTTTTAATTTCATCTTAATCTTGACTTAGTATAGCTTCTATTTTACACCTTAAAAATAAAGAATAAATACAATATTGTTTATGGCAAAAGGAACAAAAATAAACGTCAATGAAACGCAGATAACTGTTATTACAGTAAATAAAATTGATTTCATCAGTTTAACCGATATGACTTCCGGTTTCAATGAAGGTAGCGGATTAATTGGGAAATGGATTACCAATAAAAACACGCTGGAGTATGTGGGTATTTGGGAAAAAATAAATAACCAGCATTTCAATTACCCCGAATTCGGGGTAATTGAAAATGAAGCAGGTGTTAACCGTTTTATTATGTCGGTGGGGCAATGGATTAAAAGGACAAATGCTATGGGCTTAATTGTAAAAGCTGGACGATTTGGCGGAACGTATGCGCACAAGGATATTGCTTTTCACTTCGCCATGTGGCTCAGTCCTGAATTTCAGATTTACCTTGTCAATGAATTTCAACGACTGAAAGAAGATGAAAATGATCGTATGAAATTGAACTGGAACTTTCAACGAACTTTAGCCAAGGTGAATTATCATATTCAGACCGATGCCATTAAAGAAAACCTGATACCGGCAGAACTAACTAAAAAACAGATTACATTTATTTATGCCAACGAAGCCGACATGTTGAATATGGCTATGTTTGGAAAAACAGCACAGCAATGGCGTAACGAAAACCCGAATGCTGAAGGGAATATTCGTGATATGTCGACCATCGAACAATTAGTGGTATTATCGAATCTCGAAAGTATTAATGCCATGCTTATTCACCAGGGATTATCGCAACAGGAAAGATTAATTCAATTGAATCAAATGGCCATAACACAAATGAAATCACTGTTAAATCATCAATTATCAGTCAATAAGTTGAAATAAATCCACACTTGGCGGTTTTCCCTAGCCATCTGGATATACTGATTAAAATTGCATAAGTTGATGCACGCTGTTTAATTGAGTTAATTGAGTTTAT
>Ga0302286_10001821_pt1 | contig 15331 bp, 8 predicted proteins | sample III_Fen_E2_3_FD_198765 | JGI IMG/M metagenome (GOLD analysis project Ga0302286, IMG submission 198765) | Peat permafrost microbial communities from Stordalen Mire near Abisko, Sweden - III_Fen_E2_3 | ecosystem: Environmental > Terrestrial > Soil > Wetlands > Permafrost | place: Sweden: Abisko...
CCGCCAGAACGCCTTTGCTCGCAGCATGAGTTGCATCTGACGAAACTTTATGTCCATGATAAAAATCGGAAATGGCATCGCAGTCCGAAACAACCACATACTTGTATCCCCATTCGTCGCGAAGTATCCGTTGCAACAACCTTGAGTTTCCGCAACACGGTTCATCGTCTAAACGCTGATAAGCACACATCACCTGACGTACATCAGCTTCCTGCACCAATGTTTTAAATGCCGGGAGGTAGGTTTCCCGTAAGTCGCGTGCATTTATATTGTTGACATTTAGCGTATGACGGCTCCATTCAGGGCCTGAATGCACCGCAAAATGCTTGGCGCAGGCTAACAACTTTTTATACTTTGCATTGTCAGGCCCCTGAAGCCCTTTAACTACAGAAATTCCCATGCGAGATGTCAAATATGGATCTTCGCCATACGTTTCGGGCCCACGCCCCCATCGCGGATCGCGGAAAATATTAATATTGGGTGTCCAAATAGCAAGACTTAGAAATCGTTCGTTCTCTTTGCCTTTTTGTAGCGCATCATGATATTTGGCCCTGATTTCATCGGATGTTGCGCTAAAGACCTTATAAACCAACGAGTCGTCGAATGATGCCGCCATTCCGATAGGCTGTGGAAAAACGGTAACATTGTTATTATTTGCCAAGCCATGCAACGCTTCGCTCCACCAGTTAAATTGCTTTATTCCCAAACGGGCAATCGATTTGGATTGATCGTACATTAAGCCTGTTTTCTCTTCAAGAGTCAAACGCGTGATTAAATCTTTAGCCCGTTCTTCGGAACTTAAATTTGGGTTTTGATAGGGATATTGCTGCCCCCAGGAGTTTATTGTCAGAAAAAAGCTTAGGATAATTAGTAGTCTTTTTTTCATGGTCAATATCAATGAAAATCTTATTTTAATCTCTAATTTACTAGTTATTTATTGGTTTCAAACTGGCAGCAAAACCGCCCCGGCGAAGCATTTTCACTTCTACCGTTGAAGATTTGTCAACTACCATATATTGTGTCGCGAATTCTTTGTCATGCTCTCCATCGGCAATCAGCGTAAGTTTATATTTTACACCTTCAGGTAAAAAGTCAAATTTTATTGTTTTTGTCTTTTCCCGTCTTACTTCAGCATTGATTCCACCAATGTACCACGCATCGCCTTTCTGACGGGCAATAACAATGTCTTTTCCGGGATATCCACTGAGTAACTTCGTGTTGTCCCAGACATTCGGAACTTCTTTAAGGAACGTTTTTGCAGCATCGGGCAATTCGTAATAACCTTCGGGACGGTCGGCAAAATGCTGTAAACCAGACTCAAACACCACGCTAAGCGCCAGCTCATGTCCGTAAGATGTTGAGTGTGGAAACTGTGAGTTGGTGAACGTCACCGGAGTATAATCCATCGGGCCAACCACATTTCGGGTAAAAGGTAAAATCGTATTGTGTTCTGGCGCAACACTTGTAAATTCCGGGCCATTGTTGTACCATTCGGCTCCACGTACACCTTCGAAAGTCATCAGGTGCGGATAGGTACGCGACCAACCGCGTGGCACAATACAACCGTGGAAGTAAACCATGATCTCGAACTTGGCTGCATCGTCCAAAATATCGAGATAGTATTTAATCAAATCCTGCTTTTCGCTCAAAAAGAAATCGATTTTCACACCTTTGATTCCAAGCTTCTGTAGCTTGGTAAATTCCTCCACACGGTTTTCGTGGGTCGACATGCGATCGACAGGTGTAGCCGTTACCCATTTAAACGCACTCGAATTGTACCAGATTAAAGGCTTTACTCCTTTAGAATAGATATACTTAATAGCGTCTTCCAGGTTTCCGCCATTTCCCATGGCATCCCATTCCCAGTCGAGAAGCGTGTACGGCCAATTCATTTCGGCAGCCAAATCGGCAAACTTGCAAACGATCTTATAATCTTTGGTTCCGTGGTTGCTCGACCAGTAATTCCAGGAGGCAATTCCGGGTTTAATCCAGTCGGTTTTGTTTATGACCGAAGGAGTTGAAACGTCATCAATCAATGTTGATTCAACAATATCGGCAAGACTGCCCATAACAATTATCCGCCAGGGCGATTGCCAGGGAAGCGTAATGGTTGGCTGCGATTCTCCTTTTCCATCGCCGGGATCGGGGAAGGTAAGTTTGTAACTCGACTTATCGGCAACATTGCTCAGTTTCGTTCCGCAATAGGTACGGTTCAAATCGGCCTCATGAATCAGGTACCAGCAGATAGAATCGGTACTAAAAAGCGCCGGAACTGACCAGGTTTGCTGTGCATTCTCGTCTTTGATCAATGAATAGGGTCCTTCGTTGGCCATATCCCATTTTTCCATCCATCGTTTGGTCTTTGGAGGAATCGTATACGAAGTCAGCTCGTCCTTCACAACAAAGGAACCTTCCTTTTCAGGAAACTCGTAACGAAAGGTAACTCCATCGTTATAAGCCCTGATAATCAGGTTCAACTTAGCCTTGCCGGGGTTTTCGAACGAAACAACCACTTCGTTGGCCGAATTACTGCATTGGCTACGTTTGCCGTGCAATGCAGTATATTGTTCATTTATCAGGAAAGGTTTACCTGCTTTCAGAAATTTAAGTTCTTTCGAAAAATCCTGATCACTGCGCGACAGGCCTAAATCAATCCGTGGAATGACTTCTTTCGTCTCGTTCGTACTGGTGTAACTCAGGTGCAAATACCAGTTACCAATATCTCCGTCTTGCTGGCAGAAAAGCGCCGCGCTGACTTTTTTATTGGGCGATATTACGGTTGCTTTCTGTGAAAAAGCAGGAACCGCGCTAAACCATAACAAGGCGATTAAAAACAGCCCGGCAATTTTCTTTTTGTAATTTATATTGTTCATCATCCAAAAATTTAAAGATCAATTTTTAAACCTACCTAAAATTTTTCTTTCCATTAAAAATAACAACCTGATCGAACGTTTCAACGACTTCCATTCCTGCTCCTTTGTTCCTGTCAACCAATACTATATTGAATTTCCATTCAGCCAGCATATCGGCAAATAAACTTATCAAATCGCCGATGGTCAAGGCATTTCAAGGTTTAGGAGTTCTGAGTTTGCTTTTCAGTTACTTAAACCTCCACCAATCAAAATTGAACAAATTACCTTCACCACCTTTGAAAACGAAATACAAATCGTGTACACCTTTTGCTTTGGCAACTTTACACGATTGAACTGCCCAGTTAGCAGCGCCACCAGTGGATTTTACATTGCAAGTTCCGAGCAAAGTTCCGGTTTGACTGTCCAGGTGGATTTCGATGCTTCCCCCGTCGGCAGCCGATGCTACGTTGGCCTCGAAAGCTTTCGCGCCTTTGCCAAAATCGACACTTCGCACCTTTATGTAATCATCTCTGCTGATGTCGGTTACATAAACTCCTATTTTTTCATCTTTTGCGGTTTCAATACCTTCTTCCCAGCCGATGGTTTCGGCTTCAACTCTTACAAATGGGTTTAAATTGGACGCGCTTTTGGTAACACCTTCTTTGGTTGGTGCAATCAATGGAATTGAGCCATCGGCTTTAAATTGAAATGGTTCGATGCAAACCGAACGTTTAAAACCACCGCCGCCGGGCAATGCTCCGGAATGGTAGAACAGATACGATTTTCCTTTAAATTCGATGTATCCCGGATGATTGGTAAATGCCCCGCCTTCTTTAATTACGTGCATAATGGTATCGCCATAAACCCATGGTCCGGTTGGGCTTGTACTTGTAGAATAGGCCAAATGTTCAGGAACGCCACCTGCCGGATATAAAAGGTAATATTTGCTGTTGCGTTTGAAAAGCCACGGGCCTTCTTCGTAAGATGCTGTGCGATTATCGATTTTTTTAGAGCGATATCCAAAATTTTCATCTTTCAAATCTTCCTTAACAATGCCAAGTTTCTGATCGTACGAAAGCATGTCTTCATTCAGCTTTACATGCCAAAGGTTGGGGTTTCCCCAATATAAATAGGCTTGTCCATCATCGTCGATGAACACCGTTGGGTCGATATATCCATAACCTACCAACAATGGTTTGCCAAGGACATCTTTGAAAGGGCCGTCCGGGCTGTCGGAAACCGCTACACCAATGGCGTTTCCACCATTTTTTTGATTCACCGGCAAATAATAATAGTATTTACCATTTCGGTAAACACATTGGCCAGCCCACGCATCGCCACGCGACCATTCAAAATCCTTGTACGACAAAATTGCACCATGGTCAGTCCAGTTCACCATGTCGGTTGACGAATAGCAACGCCAATCGTTCATGGTGAAAAAATTCTTCACTGTCTGGTCTTCATCGTGTGAGGTATAAAGGTAAACCGTACCATCGTGCACCATAGGCGCAGGGTCGGCAGTATAATTGGTTTGAACGATGGGGTTTTGTGCTTCTATTCTAAACGACAACATAGTTATTATCAAGATAAAAACTATAATAGAAGACACTTTTTCAAACATTCGATTATTCATTTTTTATTGATTTTTTATCAAATTTAGATTTATTTCAATGAAGTAAATTTATAGAGAAGAACTCCGTGAACAGGAACCTTAAGCGCGAGTTGCCCTGTTTTGGTTTCAATGGTACTGATGTCCTTCTGCCGCCAGAGATCGCGTACTTTAAACTTTCCGTTAAGGCCGAGTTTATCGAAGTCTTTGTACGAAATCGTAACTAAGTCGAGGCCAAAGTTGCAGAAGCCAACCGCACGGCTGCCATCTTCAAGTTCTTTTACGTAAATGCGCAAATCGCCTAAAGTCTGAACACAGGTAGCCTCCTTGCCAAGCGGATCCTGATTGATTTCGATCACTTCGTCGTTTGTCAGTAAATTTAAGGTGAAATCATCGAGTTTCTCCATGTCGCAACCAATGAGCAACGGTGCAGAAAAGAGGCTCCAAAGACTGATGTGAAGATATTGCTCATCGGGTTTGAGTTTGCTGGGATGCGGGTTACCCCACCCAACATGACCCACAACGAGCATATCCGGGTCGTTCCAGTTTCCGGGCTTTGCATAAGCTGCCGATTTCTCCTGATCGAAGGCTATATTTTTTACACTTACCCAGGTGTCGGTAATATCGTTGGTCGTGCGCCAGCAATTGCCATTAACAGAACCGCCCCATTTCCATACATCCGACATACCATACTGACAAACGCTAAATACAATATCACGGGGCTGTTGACGAAGATAATCGCCCATAACTTTAAATGGTTTCATGGCAGTGGCAAGTTCTCCTCCCCCATTGTATGACAAAGACGATACTTTTAACGGATCGTTATCGGGCAACCCATTGATTACATTGCCATAACTGCACCAATCGTACTTCAGATAATCGAAACCCCATTTGGCATAGCTTTCGGCATCCTGCTTTTCGTAGCCATAACTACCGGCACAGCCACCACATGTCCAGGGACCGGGACTGGAATAAAGGCCGATTTTCAACCCAAGGTTGTGTACATAATCGGCAAGCCCTTTCATATCGCCAAACCGGGAGTTGGGAACAATGTTGCCAGCTTCGTCGCGAAACTTGCCTCGAATCGACTGATCCTTAGAGTCGCGGTTGTTTTGCCAGAAATCGTCGATATTGATGTACGTCCATCCATGATTGATCAAACCGCTTTTTACCATTGCATTGGCAGCCCGTTTCACTTTATCTGCCGAAACCTCCTGTGCAAAACAGTTCCAACTGTTCCAGCCCATGGGTGGAGTAAGTGCAATGCGGTCGCCACAAACGATACGCAATTTTTTTTGTGTCTTTCCTTTTGCATTTTTTGCCCCTAAAGTAACTTCGAATGTCCCGGCCTTGGATAGCTTACCAGTGATAATACCGGTTTGAACGTTGAACGTTAATCCTTTCGGCAAGCCGGAAGCTGAAAAAGTCATTGGTCTGTCGCCTGTGGCTGTAACAAGAAATTGAAAAGGAGAACCCGGTCGAACCCCAAAAATCCTGGCGCCGGTAATTTTCGGTTCGGCAGAAGCCTTAGGTGTAAGGATGTATGGTTCGCTCGACACCGGATTGTAGGTTTTAAACGTACTCACACCGGTTGCCTCAAATTTTGCATCGACCCATTCGGCATGGTCGTAGTAATTACCGTTGCCGCCATCGGTCACAACCAATTCAAGTTTCTTTACTCCTGAAAGCTGTACCGAACAGGGTTTGGCCGCATCGCCCAAACGCATGATCCCGCTCGACCACAGCTGTTTGCCATCGCCAACCAATTGAAAATCAACAGCCGGATCGTGACCTGCAACTTCATCGTCAATACCTACCTGTGCGGTAAATGAAGTCGCCTTTCCGTCAAGCAGGATTAATAACGAACTTACAGAATGGGTCGCAAAACCACGTTCAAAAGTCTTTCCAGCGATTGTAAGTGTTTTTCCGTCAAGCGATTTATTCTTCATCGGGACACCGTACCCTTGGGTGGCGGCACTAAGGTCCAATTCGTCGAGCCATACCGTTTGAGCAGAAACCTGCCCCATTCCCATCAGCCCGAAAATGATAATGAGACCAATAATGGCCGCTACTTTGAGGTTGTTAGTTAGTTTCATAAATGCAATTTTTTTGAATATGATTGTTTCTTGAATTTTTATTTCAGATTGATAATTAGATACTTATAATTTCCATTGAACAAATATTTTTATCCCCTGAGAACCCAAGTATTATCCATTTGCTAAACATCTGTCTACTCCTCCATACTACTGTTTTCCATCTTCCAATAATTTTATAAAAGCATGCAAAGCACCCCAATGATAAAACTTATCGCTATTTTCGACATCATCACCAACTCCGGTAACAGAGTTATTATTCTCATAAACATGATGTTCCCCATTCCACGATTTTAAAATTATTTTGGCGGATTTTTCAACCATATCTTTTCTGGCATCAGGCACATTATAGTTCCTCATACCGCAATAAACTAAGAAATTCATAGGTGCCCAGATTCTTCCTCTCCAATAGTCGTTGTCCTTAAATGCACTATCGTTCCTTGCGATCGAAGGCATTATCCACTCACCCCAAAATTCATCCGGATTATAAAAATGTTCTTTCATCATCCGTTCGGCTTGCTTTTGAGAAGCAACCCCAGTAAGTAATGGATAAAATAATGTGGGCGACAATCTATGACTTAATTTTCCGGTTTTCAGGTTTTTGTTGAGGAATATACCTGATTTCTCATCATAAAGAGAGGCGAGTTTTTTTGAATATTTCTCAGCACGTTTTTCAAGTTCATTTTTAATATCATTCTTTCCCAATTCTTTAGCAATTTTAGAAAGGTATTGACAATCTAAAACATACATACTCATTAAACCAACATCGGCAAGCAACAATTTATGTTTTTCTGTATCGAATACAGCTTCATCATACATAGGTGAATTATCGAGACCAGATTCCCACATCGCTGATTGTTTTGTATTAATCTGTTTAGATAGCGAATAGGGCATTTTTTCTGCGAAGTCCAGATCACTTCCCCAGCAGAGATAACCATCAACATCCCGTTTGTTTTCCCACCAGCGGTTCCACGACAATAGCTCATCAAACACTTCCTCAAGCAGCCATTTCTCTTTATATTTCTCATAAATTTTCCAAACAATATATGAACCTACAGGAGGTTGTGAATGGTCTTCGCTTTTGCCAACTCCGGCACTGCAATTGGGCACAAAACCTGCTGAAGTTATATTTTTTGTAACTGCAATAGCATTTGCATACGAAAGCTCTTTATTGTCAAGTGAATACATATACGCTGCAAAATAGGTATCCCAGTCAAACAATACCCAGCCGTTCCACCAACCGCAGTTCCAAATGCGACTAACCGGTGAAATAACTATTTTTTGTGTTGGTTCATAAATTATATCCCATGCCAAAACAGATTGCATGGCATCGTACAATGAACTATCTGCACCATAAACATTTTTGGTTCCCTCAAGTTTTTTCCCTGCTGAGTTTACTAATGTTTCTATCTCGCTTTCATTTTTATCAGCATAGGTTGACACAATAATCCTTCCATTTAAAGAGCAAGAAATTGTAGAATCATTAAATGATATTTTTTCATTCGTGTGTATGTAAAATCTTAATTCTTCGTTATTACCGCGAAATACAAACCCGTCTTTTGTAACTTCAACTTTACCTTTTTTCCCCCAGATCATGTCTGGTTTTATTAAAATCACTCCTGAATTCTTCGATTTATCCGGAGAAAAAATAACAGCAAGATTTTTTGAATCTGAGGCCGTTTTAACATTTATACTTATATTTTTCCAATCAACTCTTAACTCGGTATAAGAACCATTGTAAGCATGTGGACCGGGGATAACTTTTTCAACATCTACTCCTCGCCTGCCGATTAATGCTTCTTTTAAGATAGTGCCCGACTTTGCATCCTGCAATTGAAAATTAATTGCAAAATTTTCTGGTAAAAGCACCTGAGATAAAACACTGCGTGTGTTCCATGTATTCCATCCGGAAGCAAGTTTCCGCTGCATTTCATCATAGTATTCTCCAGGAGTTTTATTTTGATTATTTGCACGATTATTTACTTGTGCGAATATTGTTGTAAAAGAGGAACTGAGCATTATCACTATGATCAGCACAATTATTTTCTTATTCATTTGATTAACAGTATTTTTAGTTTTTTTGCTTCTCATTTTTATTTTTAATTAGGAAGCAATTTCCACCAATCGAAGTTAAACAAATCTTTTTCTCCCCTGAACACGAAGAACAGATCGTGAACTCCTTTGATATTCTTGAGTGGAGAAGTCACTGTTTTCCAAATGTCTCCTTCACCTGAGGTATTTATATTGATTGTTCCCAATAATGGCCCATCCATTTTATCGGTGTGTATTTCAATCTTTCCACCGTATAAAGAAGCAACATTTACATCAATCGATGATACGCCTTTTGAAAAATCAACTCCTTTAACCTGAATGTAATCGCCGTTATGAATATTGGTCACAAATAATCGGTCGGCTATCTTCTTTCCTTTGTCCCAAGGAATATTGCGTTCCCATTCAGTAGCGAATTCAGTTTTAAGACCTTCGCTAAAGGCCATGGTTTCGGCTTCGTTTTTTATGTAAGGATTTAAGGAGCCTATTTGCTGAGCCACTGTTTCGGCCCACCAGGGTAGTTTTATGATAGACCCATCTGTATTGTAGGTCATTTTTGCAACACAGATCGAACGTCGTTCATTATGTTTTGACAATGTTTGTTTCTGAATGGCATAATTAAATCCAAACACATACGAATTTCCTTTGTAATCAACAATTCCCGGATGGTTTCCGGAAGATCTTTCGTCGGGATCCATGATTGTTCCTTTACACTTCCAGGGACCTGTCGGGCTATCGCTCATGGCATACCCGATTCCTTCGGGGCAACAGCGCGATGCCCATGCCAGATAGTAGTGGCTATTTTCCTTCCATAACCACGGGCCTTCTGTGTACGAAGCCTCGGGTGGAGTTCCGGTAAAGTCGATGGAGGCAACCTGGATATCTCCTGAAATAGAAATCATGTCTTCATTCAACTTCGCGTAATAACATGGACCATTACCACCCCAATACAAGTAGGCCTGACCGTCATCGTCAAGAAATACCGTTGGATCGTAATCGCCAGGGTTTGAACGGAAGATTAAAGGTTTGCCAATAGCATCTTTAAAAGGTCCATACGGGCTGGTTGATACAGCAACTCCAATCGCCATCTTCTCCTGATAAATTGTAGGACAATATAAATAAAACTTGCCATTCCGGACAATGCACTGAGGAGCCCAGGCACTGTGCCCATCAGCCCAGGTAAATGTCCTGTACGGCTCTTTAACACCGGCAATTATCCCGTGGTCAGTCCAATTGACCATATCGGTTGTGGTGTACAGCATCCAGTTAAACATTTTAAAACCAAAGGCATCGTCTTCGTCATGGCTGGTATAAAGAAATACCGTGTCGTGATACGCCATTGGTGCAGGGTCGGCTGTGTATTTGGTCTGAATGATTGGGTTTTGGGCAAAGCATGTAAACCCAAAGAAAGTAGCTACGGCAACTGCCACACACACAACAAAATGCCGGGGTTGATTCATTTCAGATGATTTTTTTAGATGTAATTTTTTTTGACTCATTGCAGTTAAGTTATTATGTTGGTTTATTATTTTATTGGTACTGAAATAGCCTGAGTATTATAACCTTCAACCCGAACCCATTTGACCTGGGCATCCTTCCGTATAGTTGCTTCAACGTCTACAGTTTCGCCCGGGAATACCGTAACGTAATTGTCGGTATATTCAATCGGTAGGATTTCGTTTCCATCTTTGGTTTCAGAAACCGTGACCCTTTCAAAAAATGCAATTTGTGCGCAAGGGTTTTGTAAACGAATGGTGACATGACTTTCCGCTCCAACCTTCTTTTGTTGCGCTTCAATTTCAACTTTCACAGCTGGCATGGTATTTAACGAGGTCATATCAGACCATTTCTCCTGATTCAAAGATGTGTAATAATCATTTTTTTGAGACCCTATATCGTCATCTTTTTGCGATTTCCAATAGGTGTTGTCCACCACGAGTTTGCCGCTTTTGTCAAACAACTGGCAACGCACAAAAAACACCGCCGAACTTTCAGGATACCTTGGCAGCAACATAACCTGATTTGTACCATTATATGATACCGAGATGTCTTTTGCTGAACGGTCGTCACGTACTTTACCGTCGAGATCATATACGCGAACCCGAACACTTAATCCCTGAACATCGTTGGGAGTTTGGTTGAAAACAGTGATTTTGGCCTGACTGTTATCACCAGTTGCATACGAATCGAAAACCACGGACAGTGGCCGCAAGCCTTTTTTAGCACCATAATACACACCGCCGGGGCTCATGTAATAATCGATGAGGTTGCCATAAAACGAAGGCCAATGACTGTTTAACATCCAGTAAAAAACCATTTTATGTGAAGTCCAGCCACACGCGGCAAAACTCTCGAATTGGGAGCGGACGTTTTCGTAATGGGCAAGCTGGGCTTTGCGCACAAAGTCCTCAATATTTGTTGAAGCCCCGTAGCGTTTTTCCAAAGCAAGCTGAATACTACCTAAAGAACAATTAGTTGACCAGGCTCCGGCATGCATGTACCATGTATCGTTGATTGGCCAGAGTTTGTCTTCAGGAATGAATTTTCGGAGGCTTTCCAACGTAGGAATTTGCTCGTTATCGCCCTGCTCAACAGTTGAGCCGCAGGTCGCAGGATATTTTCCACTGAACCAGTAACTTGGCGGCCGCCAGCAATAAGGGCCTTCCATGCGAATGCCATCCCATAAGCGGTGTCCGGCAGAGTCTTTGGCAAAGGCTGAAACCGTATTCACCACAGCATTCTGCCAATGTAGTTCTTTCAGTACATTACTATAATCGCTGATGGTTTGCTTAGGTGGTATGCCATCGCTGGCATTCGACCACATAAATACCGAGGCATGGTGGCGTAACATCTGAATTTGCGAGCGAATACTCTGCGAGGCCACACAATGGCATTCATTGTCCCATTGATCCCATTTCTCCCACTGGTTGCAGCACATCCACCCAAACATGACCGGAATACCTTGTTCATCAGCCAAATCAATAATGTGTTCGCTGGATACTTTTGATTCCCAACGTAGAAAATTAATGCCAAGGTCTTTTACATAGCGCAAGATTTCCTTTTCACGCTCCGGATCGTACCGATAAAGAAGGTCTGGAGTATAATCGCCTCCACGCACAAGAAAATCGCGACCATTCACTTTCAGATAAAAGTTGCCACCTTCCATTTGGGGAAACTTTTCATTACTATCGCGGTGTTGCGTGATACTTCGGATACCAAAGCGAATATGTGAACTATCTGTAAGTACCTTATCCTGAATAAATTCAAAATGAAGATTGTAAAGATTCGGAGCGCCCATGGTATAGGGCCACCACAAATCAGGATTTTTTACAACCAATTGCTGAAAATTATCAGGAGCGAAAACAACCTCACGCTCTTCGTTTGGCGAGAGTTTAATGGTTTGCTCTATGAGAATGGTTGTTTTCCCTTTCCGCGAAATTGTTCCTTTTAATAGGCCACTCACCGATTTTTCCGAGAGATTATGCAGATCGGTATAGACTGTGAGTCGGGCAATGGAATTGGATTGCGACAATTCCGAATTTACAAGCGTATGATTCACAGAAACGCTGCCCGTCATTCGTAAATAAACAGGTTTCCAGATGCCTGCATTGCGATCGGGAACAAAAGAAGTCATGGAGCCATAGCTTTTGTCATCCGGTCGGGCATTGTATCCGAGGTATTTCCAGTTAATCCAGTCGAACCAACTATCAGCCAATTCCACACCGCTTACATTCTGAACCTTTTGCTCTGGAGTTATCCTGACAGCCAACACGTTCTCCGACCCTTTTTTGATCCATTGAGTGACATTAAATTCGTGAGCTACATACATACCGGCCACTTCTTTGTTGTCGGCAATTTTTTCGCCATTGAGCCAGATTTCCGCCCTGTAATTAATTCCCGGAAATTCGAGGGTATAGAAACCACTAACCGGTGCTTTAAATGTTGTCCGATACCACCAATTCTGTTTGTATAAATCCTGTGGAACTTTTTCCCGTAAATTCTTACCGAAATAGAGGTCAGGATAAACGCCATCTTCCTGAAGTATTTGTAGGACAGTTGCCGGCATCCGATGAATTGGATACCATTTGTCATCTCTAAATGAAGCAACTGAAATTGCAGCACCTTCTGCCTGCAAATCGCTTGAAGACATGAGCTTCCAATTTTCAGTAAGCTCAATCCGTTGTGGGCTTCCTGAAGAAGCATATACCGGGATTGTATTCAACCCAAATAACATCAGCACCAGTGAAGTTAGGTAGAATAGAATTTCGGATTTATATCTTCTCGCTTTCATATTAACCAGTTATTGTTGTTCTCCAATTTTGTTGCTTATCCTGAAAAAATCAAAATCGACAAATCCACCTGCTGTTTTGGACGAATAGTTGAATAAAGCGAAACGGTATCCTACAAAATGGGCCAACGAGTATGACATTTGAAGTGGCTTACCAATCTTAGTCCATAACTTTCCGTCTAAACTGTAATAAAAACAGGCCTTGTCTGTCCTTTTCTCAAAATCGAAATCAATCTTCAGGTAAACAGTTTTCTGAGTTAATGGAACACTTGCCAGTTCAACCGGAGAACCGGATTCAGCACTTATCATGACTATAGACTTTGCTGTACCTGTCATTTTCACCCCGACAATCCCATATTGTTTTTGAAGCGCAGCAAGTCCTGCAACGTCGCCATCGTTCATGTGACTCACATCAATGGCAATCGTACCGGAACACACAGGACCGAATGTCATTTGGGTTAACATGTTCCTGACCTGTTCGAAATTGTTGTCAATACGACCTGTTGTAAGCCTCAAAAAACCTGGATGTTGTGAAAATGACCAGTACCGGTTATCTGGATTATGGTTCCACTGCCATTGAAGCCCCAAACCTGATGTGCTTTCATTGAACTCATCAGAAGCAATGCTCGCCGGTATAGGTGCATTGGCAACCGGAATATTTAACTTTTGGGGAACTTTGCCATTATTTGCTGCCACCGGCCAGCCATTTTCCCATTTTACAGGAATCAGAAAAGGAGTGCGCCCCACAGCCCCATTATCCTGAAAAAGCATCGCGTACCAGTTCCCTTCAGGAGTATCAATCATGCAACCTTCGGCAACCCCTTGGTCGTGCAGAAAAATTCGGCCTTCGTAAGGTCCTTTAATCTTGTCGGCCCTGAATACCAATTGGGTACGCATACCATTCTTTGGCCAGGCTATTAGAAACAGGTAGTACTTGCCATTAATTTTATGCAAATGCGCTCCTTCGGCGGTTACAATAATATCCTTTCCAACTAATGCCGTAGCGTTTTTAATCACTATTTGATCGAACCCGCCTTGCTTAATGCCCGATAAATCGGGGTTTAGCTCAACCAAACGGATGTTGTCGTCTTCACACATTTTATAAACCCGACCGTCATCGTCGAAAAACAATGAGCCATCATACAGCACGGGCTTAAACGAGGTTTCTTCCCATTTGCCCGACTCAATATCGGTTGTTTTGAATATGTAGGTTTTCCCAGTGTTCAGGGCAAAAGTAGTGGCATAATATGTCCCATTGTGATACCGAAGGCTGCTTGCCCACGAGCCTTTTCCATACATATTTTTGCCGTTCTGCAATGTAGTTTCATCATTATCTTCAAGCTTCTGGTAAGCATAGCTCACCATTTTCCAGTTTACCAGGTCTTTGCTTTTCATGATTGGTAAACCCGGACAAAAATGCATGGTGGTATTGCTCATATAATAGGTATCACCCACTCGGATAACAGCCGGATCGGGAAAATCGGCCCAGATGATGGGGTTTCTGGCATTGCTGGTTTTCTGGCTAGAAAAAACGCTGGCATTATAAACTGCCGTGTCAGGGTCGGCGATGTATTTTGTTTGAACAATAAGATTATCAGCATAACATTTCATCCATACAGATGTCGCTGCAATAATTAAAGCAGTCATTAAAAGGTTATTGAATAAAGAATTTTTCATTTACTTCTATATTTATGTATGGTTAAATTATATCTTCCTGTTTCGTTTAAGGCACAGTCAATTCCTGATCTTGCACAGCTTTCAGGTTCCAGCCATCGAGTTTGAACAACAACTTCCCTTCCGTTACCAGTGAAGCATCCACTTGCATTTCGATGGTACGTTTTTCGCCTGGCAACAGCGAAAAATAATTGTCCTGCCAGAATATTGGCAATATGGGTTCCCGTGTTGAAAATGACAGCAACTTGGGATTTACTGCGAAAGCGAGCGAAGTTGAAGTATTGGTAAATTCAACGGCAAGTTTAAGTTTGTCATTCTCCTTCAAGAGTGGGCTTAGTTTTGCATTCACATCAACCTGAGGTAACTTGGCCAGATCGGTAAAATCGGCATCCTGATCTCCTTTGTTCGACAACCAGTAGAAATTCGAGGATATCTCCTTCCCAGCTTTATCTTGCAGGATGAGCTTCAGGAAGTAAATATTGGAAAGTTCCTTCGGCAGATCCAGGCTGAAGAGTATTTTGCTTTCATCTGCTTTCATACCAGTCGTGACTTCTCTCGAAAATATCTCCTTTGCATTAAAATCAAAAGCTCTGGCTGTAACTTTTAAACCTTTGAAATCCTGATAAAAACAATTTACGAGTTGTACTGCATTCTCCTTATAGTTGTATTGTATGTGCAGTGGTTCACAAGCTTTTTTGGCACCGTAAAAGGCTCCGTTGGGCATGTAGAAATAATCGTACAATTGCCAGTAGAACTTAGGCCAGGC
>Ga0302286_10001823_pt1 | contig 15328 bp, 11 predicted proteins | sample III_Fen_E2_3_FD_198765 | JGI IMG/M metagenome (GOLD analysis project Ga0302286, IMG submission 198765) | Peat permafrost microbial communities from Stordalen Mire near Abisko, Sweden - III_Fen_E2_3 | ecosystem: Environmental > Terrestrial > Soil > Wetlands > Permafrost | place: Sweden: Abisko...
AGATAGCGTGCCGTTTTTAAGTTTTTGTATTGATTCCAGATTCCGTTGGTTAATAATGTTTTTTGCTTCCGGAGTATATAAAAATTCAAGTTCATCTTTAAAATATTCAGAGATCTTACCTCTTACCATTTTCATGGTTGAGTTAAGCAGATGATTTTGTTCGCTAAAAGCTTCGGGCAGAATGGCAATCGTAGTTGGCAACCATCGTTCAGGAAATGAATCTGCAAATTTTCTACCAGCTTTGTATGCATCTACTTCTTTTTGAATAATCAAAAGGGCTTCCTTGTTGAATTTTTCAGTTCCGGATTTAATTCCATGTTTTTCCAGTTCTCGGGTGATCGCAGCCGTGTTGGGTACAATCATTCCTGAAGTCCAGGCATTCTGGTTATTGTATAACATACATTGATCGATAAATGGTGATTGATCGACCAGCGATTCTTCAATTCCTTCCGGACTATATTTTTCACCATCACTACCGATTAACAAGCTTTTAAAACGTCCCAGAACATAGAGAAATCCATCGTTATCCATGTATCCCATATCTCCGGTGTACAACCATCCGTCTTTGATTGTTTCCTCGGTTGCTTTCGGATTGTTCCAGTAGCCTTTCATTACATTATCGCCTTTCACAACGATTTCGCCTTTTTCGCCTTGATGGAGTTCATTTCCATCAAGATCACAGATCTTAAGGTTCATGTATTTCACGAGCTTTCCGGATGAACCGAATTTTATGGCATGAAGTGCATTTGATGAAATTACCGGAGAGGCTTCTGAAAGTCCATATCCTTGGCACATTGGTAATCCAACGGCATCGAAAAAACGCTGTAATTCGATATCAAGTAAAGCACCTCCGCCGATAAATAATTCGAGTCTTCCTCCAAACCCTTCCCTGATTTTTGAAAACAGAATTTTATCGTAAAGATTCAGTAATGGCTTGTAGATTGCACGAGTTCCTTTTCCACGATCCCATCCATTGCCATTGTATTTGTAGGCAATTTTTAATGCGTGTTTGAATAGCTTCTCCGCAGCAGATCCTTGCTGACGGATGTTCGATTCGATACTTTTTCTGAAATTCTTTGCCAGAGCAGGAACACTCATCATGATATTAGGCTGGATTTCTTTGATGTTTTTCGGAATGTTTTTTAAGGTTTCGATGGGCGATTTCCCTGTTTCGAGAGAAGCGATGCTTGCACCGTTAATCATGAAACAATACAAACATGCTGTATGAGCAAATGCATGATCCCAAGGGAGTAACGCAAGTGTTCTCCAGTTTTCTTCAATGTTCATCAATGTGTTGGCCTGAATAACATTGGCGGCATAATTTAATTGCGAAAGCATGATGCCTTTTGGATCAGCTGTAGTTCCGGAGGTATATGAAATATTTGCAATATCATCAGATTGTATGGTGTTATAGATTGCCTCAAAATATTCCCGGTTTGTTTTCAGATACTCATCACCCAAGGCTAATACCTCATTGTAACTAATGTCATTAACTCCAGAATTTCCATTGGGCTCGAGGTTAATGATTTTTTCAAGCTCGGGAAGCTGATTTCGGATTTCTTCAATTTTTGACACCTGTGCTTTTGATGCTACAATCATTCTACACCCCGAGTGTGCCAGCCTGAACTTTAATTCATTCCCTGCATCAAGTTTAACTGATAACGGAACATTGATGCCTCCGGCATACAGAATGGCAAGTTCAGATATAATCCAAGCATTACAGCCTTCAGAAATCAGTCCGATGCGATCTCCTTTTTGAAGACCAAGTGCTACTAATCCGGCACCAAAACGAAAAACAAGGTCGTGGGTCTGTTGATAGGTAGTCCCTTCATATTTTCCATTTCGTTTTTCCCAGAGGTAAACGTTATTGGGAAATTTGGCTACACTGGTCTCAAAAAGTTCGATGATTGTTCGCATAGAATTGATTTTTCTTTTCAATGGGTTCAAACGTACAAATTTCAAAATCCATAAAAAAGGGCCGAAGCCCTTTTCATTATTTTGTTCCGAATTTGTAAACTGTAATTTCGTGAAATTTATCTCCCGGAGCAAGTGTAACCGGAGGAAAATCAGCATGATTAATTGAATCTGGGTAATGTTGGGTCTCTAAAGCGACTCCGGAATAACTTCCGAATTTTTTATTTCCTTCGATGATTAATTCAGGTATCCAATAGCCAGTGTATAGCTGTATGCCCGGTTGTGTGGTGGAAACTTCAACCTGTCGACCTGAAGTTTCTTCGCTTAGACATCCGGCGAAAACCAGATTACCTTCGTCATTGTTGAGTACAAAGTTCAGATCATATCCCGTTTCGAGTTCTTCAATGTTTTTGCACAACTTCTTTTTTGATTGGAAGTTAAAAGGTGTTCCTGTTACAGCGACAATTTCCCCGGTAGGAATCATATCCCTTGATTCGGTATATGTTTTTGCTGCTAATAGCAATTCATGATCCAGAATTTGGTCTTTACCTCCGGTCAAATTGAAATAGGTATGGTTGGTCAGATTGATAATTGTTGTCTGGTCGGTTTCTGCGAAATATTCCAGGTTTAATTCATTGGCATTATTTAAGGTGTAAGTACAACTAATCTTTAAGTTTCCGGGATATCCTTCTTCCATGTTAGGGCTTAGTGCACTTAGTTTAACACCAATCCGATCATTTGTTTCGATCAGTTCAGCAGCATATAATTTTCGATCAAAACCGACCAATCCGCCATGAAGATGGTTGGGGCCGTTGTTTACTGCCAATGAATAATTTTTGCCATCGAGTGTAAATTTCCCAGCAGCAATACGGTTGCACACCCGGCCGCAAAGAGCTCCAAAATAGGGGTAGTTTCCTAAGTACTCAGCGCTTAAGTAAGTTTCCAACTTATCGAATCCACAGGCAATATTTTCCAGTTTGCCATTTTTATCCGGAGTTTCGATTGCAGTAATGATCCCTCCATAATTGGTGATTTTAACTGTTATCTGATTGTCGTTGATTAAAGTATACAGATCCACATCAAGCCCTTCGCTTGTTTTTCCGAAAAGAGATTTTATGATTTTCATCGTTCGTATGTTTTAGTTAATTTATTAACAGTCTTTGATTTTTGTTATCTTAATGAACAGCCAAGATACAATTTTTACTTCATACTGGTAGGTACTGGTTGTGTAATTTATTCCAATTAATTGCTATTTTTGAAAACTCATAATCCTAAAAATCTAAAAGAGTGAAGAATATTCAGATTGATGATAGCCTAGGAGTACCCAAGTATCGCCAGATTATTAATTCAATTTACTCTGCAATTTCGATTGGCGAATTGAAGATGGGAGATAAGATACCTTCTTTGAACCAGATCTGTTCAGAGTTTGAGCTGTCGCGGGATACTGTAATGGTGGCATTTAATGAATTAAAAGCAAAAGGGATTATAAATTCGATTCCGGGGAAAGGTTATTACATTAATAGTGTTGAGATAAATCTCGATCAAAAAATATTTGTTCTTTTTGATGAGTTAAATGCTTTTAAAGAAGATTTGTACACATCATTGCTGAATAGTCTGGAATCAAAGGCTAGTGTTGATATTTATTTTCATCATTTCAATTATCAGGTTTTTAAGAATCTGATTTCAGAAAGTGTTGGTAAGTATACGTCTTATGTGATTATGCCTGCAACTTTCGATTATACCGCAGATGTTATTGGAAAACTGCCGAAAGATAAAGTGTATATTTTGGATCGAAAAAAGGATGATTTGTCTGGTTATCCAGTTGTTTATCAGGATTTTGAACAAGATGTATATGAGGCGTTAATAGATGGTCAGGATTTGTTATCGAAATACTCCAGATTAATAATGATTTTTCCCGGAGGTAAAGAACCGGAGGGCCGGATGCGTGGATTTCAGCGATTTTGTGATGAAAAGGGGTTTCAATCTGAAATTATCAGGAATGTATTGAATAAAGAAGTAAAAAAGGGAGAGGCCTATTTTGTTCCTTCTGACCGGAATTTGGTAAGACTGGTAAAAATGGCAGCCGAAAAGAATTTACAGTTGGGTGTTGATTTTGGAATCGTTTCTTTTAATGATACCGTACTGAAAGAAGTCGTTGCTGGTGGGATTACAACAATATCGACTGATTTTCAGCTGATGGGACAAACACTTGCTCAAATGATTCAGGAACGAAGCACAACTAAAATCCGCAATCATTCATCATTGATCCGGAGAAGCTCTCTGTAGCGCGTTTTAAAAGCACGACAGATTTATGAACATTCAAATAATATATTCATCAACTAATACCTATCGGTTGGTTAACTTAATAAGTTATGAGCAAATTTAATATTGAAGATCATCCACACAAAAGATTGAATCCGTTGACTGGAGATTGGATTTTAGTATCTCCGCACAGGGCAAAAAGACCTTGGCAAGGACAGGTTGAAAAGACGATTTCAGACGAACGTCAAAAATATGATCCGGGGTGTTACTTATGCGCTGGAAATGAACGTGCCGGAGGAAAGTTTAATCCTCAGTATAAAGGGACTTTTGTATTTACAAACGACTTTAGTGCGTTATTAACCGATTCTCCTTTTGGAGTTGTTGAAGAGGGAAGCCTTTTTCAGGCAAAAAGCGAAACAGGTATTTGTAAAGTAATTTGCTTCAGTGAGAATCATAGCCTGACAATTCCGGAAATGGATGTTGAAGACATCCGGAATGTTGTTGATGTATGGTGCAATGAATTTGCAGAATTGGTAAAGAACGAACAGATCAATTATGTCCAGATTTTTGAAAATAAAGGATCGATTATGGGATGTTCAAACCCTCATCCTCATGGGCAAATTTGGTCATCATCAACAGTTCCAACTGAACCTGCCAAGGAATCAAAAACGCAAAAAGATTATTTTGAAAAGCATGGAACCACCCTGCTTGGAGATTATTTGAAAGCAGAATTGGAGAAGAAAGAGCGAATTTTGATTGAGAATGATTCTTTCGTTGCGCTTGTTCCGTTCTGGGCAGTGTGGCCTTTCGAAACTATGATAATAAGTAAGCGCCCGGTTCAGAATATTCTTCAGTTAACCGATGAAGAACGGACTGATATGGCTGATGTTTACAAACGGCTAACCGTAAAATATGATAACCTTTTCGAAGTCTCGTTTGCCTATTCTTCGGGTATTCACCAGGCTCCAACGGATGGAAAAGATTATCCGGAATGGCATTTACACATGCATTTTTATCCGCCATTATTACGTTCCGCTTCTGTGAAAAAATTTATGGTAGGTTATGAGATGCTGGCAAGTCCACAGCGTGATATTACAGCTGAACAGGCCGCACAACGTTTGCGCGATCTGTCGGATGTCCATTATAAAAAACAAACTAATAAATAATTAAACACAACAAAACTATGGCAAAGATTAGTGCTTTAATTGAAAAGATTGCCAATGGAAAAAATCCATTGTTTCAGGAATTGTATGGTGCAAATGAAACGGTTCTGAAAGAACAGGCCGATCGTTATGCGGCTTTAATGAATGAATTTAAGAGTGTTTACGGAACCGACGATGTTACTTTGTATAGTTCTCCGGGGCGTACCGAAATCGGAGGAAATCATACCGATCATAATTACGGAAGAGTTTTGGCTGGCGCAGTAAACCTTGATAATATTGCTGTTGCAGCTAAAAATGGATCAACAATCATTCGTATTAAATCGGTTGGTTATCCTGAATTTCAGGTAGACTTAGGTTCTCTGGAAATAGATTCGTCGCAGTTTTATACTTCATCATCGCTGGTTAAAGGTATTTGTGCCCGCATGAAAGAAAAAGGGTATGAAATTGGAGGGTTTGATGCATGTATTGAAGGCCGTGTACCCAAGGGATCTGGTTTGAGCTCTTCGGCATCGTTCGAAGTGCTTATTGGTGCAATTGTTAACCACCTGTTTAATGATGGGAAAATGAGTGCAGTAGAAAATGCAATCATTGGTCAGTGGTCTGAAAACAATTTCTTTGGAAAACCTTGTGGTTTAATGGACCAAACTGCTTGTTCTGTTGGAGGTTTGATTACCATCGATTTCAAAGATCCATCAAAACCCATTGTAAAAGAAGTTGATTTTGATTTTGTTTCAACCGGATATGCATTGGTAATTACTGATATTGGTGGTGGACATGATGATCCTGCATCGCAGGCCGAATATGCTTCGTTGCCAACAGAAATGAAATCGGTAGCTGCCGAACTTGGTGCTAAGGTTTTGAGAGAGGTAACATTAGAACAGATTGTTGATAAAATTCCTGAAATTCGGAAGAAAACCGGTGATCGGGCAATTCTTCGGGCTTACCATTTCCAGGGAGATAACCAGCGGGTGGTAGAACAGGTTGAGGCTCTTGAAAATAACGATTTTCAGGCGTTCCTGAAAATGGTTGTTGAATCGGGTTATAGCTCGTATATGTATAATCAAAACATTTTTGATGTGGTTCATAAAGATGAGCAAGTCGTTTCAATTGCATTGGCTTTAAGTGAAATGATATTGAAAGGAAAAGGAGCTTGGCGTGTTCATGGCGGCGGCTTTGGTGGTACTATTCAGGCGTTTGTTCCACAGGATCTGCTGGACAAATATGTTGAAACGCTTGAGCATGTGTATGGAGAAGGAAAATGCCATAAACTGTTCATTCGGGCCAAAGGTTCAATTAAGCTAGACCTTTAAACTCTTGCACCAGTAATCTTATTCGGATGGCTGATGGCTCCGTTTTCGAGGGATTCATCAGCCATTCGTTAATAATTTTAGTGCTTTTTTGCAGGGTATGATTAATTAGTTAGTTATTTTTTGCAAATTCGAAGGCTAAAATTATAATTAAAACATAAACTAAATCTTTATCAATTAACAATTAAAATACCCCTAATTATGACTCAAAAAAACAAGAATTACTTATTGCCTATAATAATGATGATTGCCCTTTTTGGGATGATCTCGTTTGTAACGGGCTTGCAAAACCCGATGGCAATCATTGTTAAGAACCAGTTTCAGGCCTCTAATTTTATGTCTCAACTGGGTAATTTTGCCAATTTCCTGGCTTACGCCTTTATGGGTATTCCTGCTGGTCTTCTGCTTCAGAAGATAGGTTACAAGAAAACCGCATTAACGGCTATTGCAATTGGCTTTGTTGGAGTTGGAATCCAGTATATGTCAGGTCAGGCTGGTAGTTTTGCCATTTACCTGATGGGGGCTTTTGTTTGCGGATTCTCCATGTGTATGTTGAATACAGTAGTTAACCCTATGCTTAATACTCTTGGTGGTGGCGGTAACAAAGGAAATCAATTGATTCAGGTTGGTGGATCTTTTAACTCATTAAATGCTACAATCGTTCCTGTATTAGTTGGATACCTGATCGGAAATGCAGCTCAGGCCAGCATTAAAGATGCTAATCCAGCTTTATTTATTGCGATGGGTATTTTTGCCCTGGCTTTTGCAGTATTGTTCTTTGTTAATATTCCTGAACCACGCCTAAAAGATAAAGCTGTATCGGCTGAAAAAGCAAAACACAGTCCATTATCTTTCCGTCACTTTATTTTAGGTGCGATTGCAATCTTTGTATATGTTGGCGTTGAGGTTGGTATTCCGAATATCATGAATTTATTTATGACTACAGGTACTGGCGAGGGCGGTTTGGGTATTGATACAACAATTGCCGGAACTGTTGTAGGAACTTATTGGTTTCTTATGCTGATTGGCCGTTTGGTTGGGGCATCTGTTGGAGCCAAAGTATCGCCTAAAGCTATGCTTACTTTTGCTGCAGGGTTGGGACTTCTTTTTGTGACCTTGGCAATTTTTCTCTCTCCATCTACAATGGTGAGTATGCCAGTTTTCCAATCGAATATTTCGATCGGTATGACTCAGGTTCCTGTTAATGTAATGCTTCTTGTATTGTGTGGTCTTTGTACCTCAATTATGTGGGGGGGGATTTTCAACCTTGCGGTTGAAGGTCTTGGGAAATATACCGAAGCAGCTGCAGGTATTTTTATGGTAATGGTTTGCGGTGGAGGTATTTTGCCTTTATTGCAAGGATCAGTGGCTGATTCCCTTGGATTCCTGTCCAGCTATTGGATTATCTTCCTTGGATGCGCATACATGCTTTATTATGCATTAATCGGAAGCAAAAATGTTAATACTAATATTCCTGTAGAGTAACTACATTAATTGCTAAAATATAAATGGCACGGAAGGTTTCTTTCGTGCCATTTTTTTATGAAAATTATTTATATTGCCAGAATAAACCATTCGGACAATATTTTATGTACGATATAATTGGAGATGTTCATGGTCATGCCGATCACCTCAGAAGTTTGTTGAAGAAGATGGGGTATGTACAGGTCGGCGAGTGTTATTCGCATCCGAACCGGAAAGCTGTCTTTGTCGGTGATTTTATCAATCGGGGGCCAAAGATTAGGGAAACCCTTAATATTATCCGTAATATGGTTGAAAGAGGATCAGCCTATGCTGTTTTGGGAAATCATGAATTGTATGCGATTCTTTATTATCTGCGCGATAATGAAGGAAAGTATTACAAAAAACGAATACCGAAGTATCAGCTGCAGATAAATCAGACACTTGATGAATTTTTGTTGCACAAAGATGAATTCAAGAGCTATTTAAAATGGTTGAGAACCCTTCCTGTTTATCTCGATTTCGGTGATATACGGGTTGTTCATGCTTGTTGGAACACCGAAAGTGTAAACCTGATAAAGGAAGCGATAGCGGGGCCTAAGCTGAAGAAAGATATACTTCGGGAAATCGCTCTAAACGAAACCGAGTTTTCATCTAAGTTTTGGGAACTTTGCAAAGGAGTTGATTTCCATCTTCCGAAAGATCTTCTCGTATTTGATGAGGAGGGAAGACCTCATCGTTCATTCCGCATGAAATGGTGGGAGAATCCACAAGGGAAAACATTTAAAGATATTTCGCTTGAATCCAGATTTGATTTACCAGCTTATACTATTCCTCCTGAAATAAATCATTTCAGAAACAGATATTCTTCGGATGATCCGATCGTTTTTTTTGGCCATTATTGTTTGAAACAATGCTGTGGAATATTGACGGAAAACCTTTGTTGTGTAGATTCGTGTGTCTCTCGTTCCGGAAAATTGTTGGCATATCGGTGGTCCGGTGAGAAAAAATTGACTAAATCAAATTTTGTTTCATCAAAAGATAATTGATAACTGGTTGTTTTTTTGTTTGTTATATTGTTTTCAGTGATCAATTTTAAAACTGTAAATTTTTTAGCAGGCCCTATTGCAGGGAAAAAAAGAAAGGCTATATTTGCAAAGCCTTTTGAGAAAAGGATTTCAGGAGGTTTGTTCTAAATAAGTGTTGTGAATTTTGTAAAAAATTTAGCTTTTTAAGTTTGAAAAGTTAAATGAAAAGACTTTTTCTGGTGCGGTAGTTCAGCCGGTTAGAATATCGGCCTGTCACGCCGAGGGTCGCGGGTTCGAGTCCCGTCCGCACCGCTCTCACAAAATTTATAATACTGAAAATTGGTGCGGTAGTTCAGTCGGTTAGAATATCGGCCTGTCACGCCGAGGGTCGCGGGTTCGAGTCCCGTCCGCACCGCGAAAAGCTGCAAGAAATTGCAGCTTTTTTGTTTATACAGATGTTCTTAATTGGTTCAGTTTTTTTATTGGGAGATAACACGGGGGAATGTTTTGTATAGCCTTTGAAAATTTTATTTTTGCGTAAAAATTTTAATCATGATACAACGAATTCAAACTTTATATTTGCTGGTTTCTGCAATACTTTTAGCCTTATTGTTTGCCTTGCCAATAGCTGAAATTGCTAAGGACGGGGCTATCTACCTATTCAACTATGCCGGAATTTCCCAAAATGGGACTCCGCTGAAGAGTGGATTTGTTATTTCTTTTCTGGTTGGAATCATAGTTTTATTACAAATGGTTACGATATGGAGTTATACGAATCGTACTCGTCAGATTCGTATGACGATTTGTTCTATCTTTCTTCTTGTTGGTCTATTAGGGGCATTTTCCTTTTTTACCTACTATTCTTTTAACGGAGCTCAAATTAGTTTTAAGCTGGGTGCGATTTTCCCATTAATTGCAATCGTGCTGGATTATCTGGCTATTCGATCAATAAAGAAAGATGATGCATTGATTCGTTCAATTGATCGAATCCGATAGATCGCATCAACTGTAACTATTGATTTTAAGGAAATATTTGCAGGTGTTTATTTCTGATTTTTTCGATTGGAGGAATCCCTGATAATTAGTTCGGTTGGTAAAACGATAGTTTGGAAGGATCGTTCTTTAGTTTCAATTTTCCGGATTATCAACTCTGCGGCTTTTTGTCCCATAACGAATCCCGGTTGGGCAATCGTCGAAATTGATGGTGAAACAACTTTCGAGAAAGGCTCATTGCTAAAACCTACGATTCCAATGTCCTGAGGAATTCGCAGCCCTTTGTCCCTCAGGTAAATCATTACACTTAATGCGGTTGTGTCATTTCCACAAAAAATAGCATCAGGTGGGGTGGGGAGTTTCATCAATTGCTGAACGGCTGTAATTCCGTCATCACTGGTGAGCGAGTTGATAATAACCAGTGATTCGTCATATGATATATTGTTTTTCAATAGAGCTTCTGTATATCCTTTTTTTCGGTCACAATAGGTCATGAGGTTCTGTGGCCCAGCCAAATGACCTATTCGTTTGTAGCCTTGATCAATAAGGTGTTGTGTTACCCGAAATCCTCCGGCAAAATCATCAACAACAATTTTATCAGATTCAATTTCCGGTACCGCGCGATCAAAGAAAACCAATGGAATATTTTTCTTTCTAAAGAGTTTCAAATGATCAAAAGTGGCCGTTTGCATGGCAATTGAAATAATTAGCCCATCAACGCGGTTCGAAAACATAGATTGTACAATATTGATTTCTTTGTTGGCTTCGTCGTTCGATTGAGAAATAACCACATTAAATCCTGCTTTATAAGCCACATCTTCCACACCACTGATTACGGACGAGAAAAAATGCCTGTTTATTAAGGGCACAACTATTCCTATTGTATTCGATTTTTTATTTCGAAGATTTGATGCAAGAGTATTTGGACGATATCCTAGCGAATTGGCAACCGCTTTAATCTTTTCTTTGGTTTTTAAACTGATTCGCGGATTGTCGTTTAATGCTCTTGACACGGTTGAGGCCGAGATCTTTAATTCTCTGGCGATGTCATGAATAGTTGGTTCTGTCTGTTTATTCATATTTGTCCTGAATGTTATGCAAATATGCTAATAATTTCTTTTTTACCCATCCGAAATAAAATAAAAATGCAATCGATTGCACATTTACTGAAATTCAATTACCTTTGCTTCTACTGTACTATTTTAAGAGTCTAAAAAGATAAAACCATTTTAAATTATAGCGTATGTCAGTTATTTATGAAGAACGTTTTGCAGTCCATCCTCAGGATGCTAAAACGTATGATACCCAAAAGTTGCGTGAACATTTTCTGATCGAAAAAGTGATGGAAGATGACAAGATCCGTCTGGTTTATTCTCATTACGATCGTTTTATTTCAGGTGGAGCAGTACCAGCAAATGGTTCATTGGAATTAACACCAATCGATCCGATGAAAGCTTCTTATTTTTGTGAACGTCGTGAGCTCGGGGTTATTAATGTGGGAGCTAAAGGAATTGTTATTGTTGATGGTACTGAATATTCACTTGATTTCAAAGAAGCTTTATATATCGGGAAAGGGGCAAAACAGGTTGTTTTTAAGTCAGAAACGCTAGGCCAGTCTGCACGTTTTTATTTGAACTCAACTCCCGCACATAAAGAATTGCCGGCTCGTCGAATTACGATGAAAGATGCCAATGTAATTCAAACCGGATCTCCGTTGACCTCAAATGAGCGTCAGATCAATCAATTGCTCATTAGTAAGGTGGTTGAAACATGTCAGCTTCAGATGGGGATGACAGAATTGCGTCCGGGAAGTGTTTGGAATACCATGCCTGCTCATACACATAGCCGACGAATGGAGGTCTATTTTTATTTCAATGTTTCTGAAGGACAGGCTGTTTGTCATTTTATGGGGCAGCCTCAGGAAACCCGCAATATCTGGATGGTTAATGAACAAGCTGTGATTTCGCCCAATTGGTCAATTCACTCTGCTGCCGGAACCAGCAATTATATTTTTATATGGGGTATGGCGGGTGAAAATATGGATTATGGAGATATGGATATCGTTCAACCAAATGAATTGAAATAAAAAACACAATTCAGATGAACCGACGCAATGCTTTTAAATATTTGTCTTTAGCAGGACTGGTTCCGTTTGCCAATGGTCTGTCTGCTGCAACGGTAGCTAATACTCAGGAAATTCCAGACCGACGCTACTGGGTGAAAGTTCTGACTCGAATTGCAGATCCATTGCTGGAATCTCTGAGTCGAGGAGAGCTCCGAAAGAATATGCCCGTAGAGTGTAAGCCTGGAAGTGAGACAGACCGGGAAAAGGTTACTTATTTAGAAGCATTCGGTCGTTTGATGGCTGGTATGGCTCCGTGGCTTGAACTTGGTGTAGATGATACCGAAGAAGGTCGGTTAAGGGAGAAATACATTGTACTTGCGCAAAAAAGTATGAAAATGGCTGTCGATCCACAGTCTCCTGATTTTATGAATTTTAACGAAGGAGGACAGCCGTTGGTCGATTCAGCATTTTTGGCACATGCTATTATGAGAGCTCCTACGGTGTTATGGATTCAGTTGGAAGATTCAACCAAACAGCAGATCATTGCCGCGATGAAAAGCAGCCGGGTTATAACTCCCGGTTATAACAATTGGTTGCTATTTAGTGCTATGGTTGAAGCTTTTCTTCTTTTTTCCGGAGAACAGCACGATGAAATGCGCATGGATCTGGCAATTCGCAAACACATGGAATGGTATAAGGGGGATGGACTGTATGGTGATGGACCTGACTTCCATTGGGATTACTACAATAGTTTCGTAATTCAGCCTATGCTGATAGATGTATTGCGGGAGCTTTTGAAACACGGTAAAAAATATGAGAAAACATATGCTATTGTTTTGAAGCGAGCTCAACGGTATGCTTCAATTCAGGAAAAGTTAGTTTCTCCTGAAGGTACATTCCCTGCCATCGGACGATCATTGCCATATCGGTTTGGTGCTTTTCAGCTTTTGGCTCAGATGGCCTTGCAACATCAGTTACCCGATAACCTAAACCCGGCACAGGTTCGATCGGCTCTTTCTGCGGTGATTCAACGAATGGTCGAAGCGCCAGGAGTCTTTGATCCTAAAGGATGGCTAACTATTGGTTTTTATGGTCATCAACCCAATATAGGTGAATCATACATTTCTACCGGAAGTTTGTATTTGTGCTCTGTTGGATTGTTGCCACTGGGGCTTGCTGCGTCAGACTCATTTTGGGTTGATTCTCCGCTTGATTGGACTGCGAAAAAAATATGGGGAGGGGCTGATTTTCAGGCAGACCATTCTCTTTATGAATAAGAAAAATTAAAATTTTAATTATACAACTATGAATGAATTGTTTGATTTAACAGGTAAAGTAGCTTTGATTACCGGAGGAACTCATGGTATTGGAATGGCTATTGGAAAAGTGCTGGGGCAGGCTGGTGCACGGATTTGTGTGAATGATTTAAGTGAAGAAAAACTTGAGTCATGTAAGGCTGAATATAAAGCTGTTGGTATTGATGTTTTTACAGTAGTTTTTAATGTTACCGATGAAGCAGATGTAGATCGGGGAATCTCGATTATTGAAAAGGAGGTTGGAACTATTGATATTTTGGTAAATAATGCAGGAATTATTAAACGAATTCCAATTCTTGAAATGCCGATTGCGGATTATAAGCAGGTTATTGATGTCGATTTAGTAGCTCCGCTAATTGTTTCGAAACGGGTAGCTCCGGCGATGATAGCCAAACGTAGTGGAAAGATTATCAACATGTGTTCGATGATGAGTGTTTATGGTCGAAATTCTGTTTCTGCATATGCATCGGCCAAAGGAGGTTTGAAATTGTTAACCGCAAATATGTGTTGCGAATGGGCAAAATATAATCTTCAGATCAACGGTATTGGTCCAGGCTATATTGTAACAGCGCAAACTGGTCCGATTCGCGAAAACGGTCATCCTTTCAATGATTTAGTTATGACTCGTACCCCGGCTGGTCGCTGGGGTGAACCTGAAGATGTGGGCAACGCAGCTCTTTTCCTTGCATCAAAAGCAAGTAATTTTGTAAACGGACATGTTCTTTATGTCGACGGTGGTATTTTGGCGAATTTTGGGTATGTGAAAGGTGAAAATGATCTGCCACAATAAAAAATAGTAGTTTTCAGCTTTGCCATGTTGGTTGTGTTTTTAGCTTATGCTAATAAAACTCACTGATTCTGGCAAATCTGCAAGAAGATAAAGGGTTGTGTACGATGGTATGCCACCCTTTTCTTATTCTTGGGATTGTTCTTCCTCAGATGGTGTCTCGATAGTTAAGAATATAAATTACCTCCATTGCCCAGAAAATAAAAGGCCACAAAATGAATGTTTTGTAGCCTTTATTTTTGTCGGGGTAGCCGGATTTGAACCGACGACCTCGTCGTCCCGAACGACGCGCGCTACCAAGCTGCGCTATACCCCGTGCAATAATACCTTTAAAATTCGATTACTTTTTGCCTGGTAAAATCTTTCATTTTGATTGAAAGATGAACTTTAAATTGCACTGCAAATCTAAAGTTTTCTGAGAAAACTCAATTCTTTTTTTATGAAAAATGTTGGATACGTCTGAATTTTTTACCGGAATGGGAAGCACTTTTTAGAAAGAATATGTACTAAAAAAAGAAACCGTTCCAAAACTCTTTTTGAAACGGTTCTTTTCCACACAATCAATCTCTACAAAAACCAATCACTACCTAATTGCGAAAAATTACCTGTTTTGCTAATACTAACCTTAACCAATTAAATTCTCCTTTAACCTATAGAACATCATTACCCTTTTTAATAAACTTTCTCTTCGATTAGATTGTGTGTGATTGTTATCAGTACTTCTCTTAACGTAATACTCCCATAAAGGTTTTTGTTTTTTCTGGCTTATTATTGAATAATACTTTCTGTTTTTCGAAATGGTATTTTGGTTGATCGAACAGGTATTTTTATGACAAAAAAAATCCGAACCAATATGGAGGGCACTGAAAAAGTTCCTCGGACCTAATTATTAAACTTAAAGCAGAAAAATACAGGTTTAAAAACTTGTGTTTTACTGCTTTTGTTGTATCTTAAAGCCTCAAATAAAGGCACTTAAATGTTAGCACAACAACAAAAGCTTCAGTTGAGTACATACTCAGATTTATATGATCT
>Ga0302286_10001825_pt1 | contig 15307 bp, 13 predicted proteins | sample III_Fen_E2_3_FD_198765 | JGI IMG/M metagenome (GOLD analysis project Ga0302286, IMG submission 198765) | Peat permafrost microbial communities from Stordalen Mire near Abisko, Sweden - III_Fen_E2_3 | ecosystem: Environmental > Terrestrial > Soil > Wetlands > Permafrost | place: Sweden: Abisko...
AATGAAGATTACTTAATTATCAGTAATTTCAGAGACCAAAAAGTATTAATTATTGTAGTAATCTTATTTCAAATTGAAAACTCAACAGGCAAAAATGCAAAAATATCATTTGATAAACAGACCTAACCGTGAGATTATTGATAACTCTGAAATCACAATGATATTGAGATCGGGAAAATATGCAACAATTTCTATGTGCCGCCGGAATGAACCGTACATAGTGACTTTGAGCTATGGGTATGATTACGGGAATAATGCACTGTATTTTCACTGTTCACCACATGGATTAAAGCTCGATTTTATACGTGCAAACCCACAGGTCTGTGCTACAGTTCTTGAAGATGGGGGATATGTTGTTGATGAATGCGGGCACAATTACCGGACTGTTGTTTTCAGTGGCAAGATGGAAATACTAACTGATATTGAAGATAAGAAACATGGAATGAAAGTGCTATTGAATCATCTGGAAGACAAGCCGGATATTATAAAAGAAAAAATCCTGAAATCGGAAGAGTATTATTCAAAAATGGAAATTTTAAGGCTTTATATTGTCCATATTAACGGGAAAGCCGGAAGATAACTAAACGGTTTGATTGATACCTGTATTTCAGATATTTATTTTAAATATACTTTATAAATAGAACTCAAATTTAATAATAAAAACGTATGGAAATTGTAAAAAAAGATGGAAGTCGCGGTTGGAAAAATGTTCTTAAAATAATAATTCCTTTCTTAATCTTTGCAGCAATATCTCAGGGAATAGGGATATTAATTGCGGGTGTTGATTTTCGTCACATTAGAGATGGTCATCTAACCACCTTTCAAATGAATATCATTTACTTTATGTCTATGTTGGGCACTTTAGGAATCGTGTGGCTATTCCGGAAAAAAGTAGATAAAAAATCTTTTTCAAGTATTGGATTTATAAAAGGATTCATTGGCAGAGATATAATCTCAGGTTTTATTCTGGGCTTTGTAATTATGCTGTCGGGTTATACAGTTTTAATATTGACTAAGCAGATTGAATATGTAGATATTCATTTTAATGCAGTCAGTATAATTAGTTGTATCAGCTTGTTTCTTTTTGTAGCTATAGGCGAAGAAGTAATTAACAGAGGCTATTTTCTGAATAATTTAATGGTTTCATTTGATAAATATGTGGCATTGGTAATTTCAGCATTGATATTTAGTTTAATGCATATTGCAAATTCCAATGTCAACTTTCTGGGTTTATTAATCATATTTCTGTCAGGAATATTACTCGGACTTCCGTATATTTACAGTAAGAAACTTTGGTTTCCGATAGCATTGCATTTTAGTTGGAATTTCTTTCAGGGGCCTATCTTTGGCTTTAATGTGAGTGGTATTGAGATTCCAACTCTGCTGGTAACTAAGTACAATACAGCGAATATATGGAATGGTGGAAAGTTTGGGTTCGAAGGGTCAGTTGTTTCTGCTATTCTGATCGTGTTGGCCCTACTACTAATTTATTATCTTTTCAGAAACAGAATATCTTCTGAGCCGGATGAACTTATAACAGAAGATATTGAAACAGAAAAATTATCGATGAGTGATTTGACTTTTCCTGAAGTTGAAGATATTAAATAAAGTTTAGTTCAATGTTGAACCTTGTATGCAATTTAGTTTACTTTGCGTAAGTTGAATAAAATTGTTGCGGATGAAACGGATGATGCTGATGTACCCGAATGGACGAAAAATATACGGCATAATCTAAATCCTGTTAAGTCAGAGTTAGTTGTTCCACAGGAGGATTGATATATAACTTTGTTAATAACCAATCAGTTAAGAACTGAAAAGTTAATGTGCCCACTTGTTCATGATTTTATTATGGAAAGTCTAATCTTCGCTCAGTACTTTCCGGTGACTACTAATTATAAATCCCGGACATGTAGAGCTACTTTCTTTCGAAAGGATTGGCTCCTGTTTGATATTTAACCGTACCGACCGGAGCGTCTGTACGGTTTTGTTTTATACCGGAAATTCAGTAACTTTATATTTCTTTTAATTTTAGGTATTAAACATCAAAAAGTTAAATAAGAGTTTGTACATTTGATGCGAAAAAAATTGATTCATGTTTTAATATCTTAAGTATATAAATCATTGAATTTAAAATGCAATTGACAGACAATCAATGTAATATCTGAAATAGTGTGTTTCTTAACAGGGATATGTAGTTAATAGATTATAAATTCCTGTGACTGAAAAGAAACATTGTTTTTAATGAGCATATCCGGTATTATTAAATCTATTATCACCGATTAAAACCCGTTATTCCCTGATCAGTGGGAAATAATAATTGATACAATATTTTTATCATCAAAAAAAATAATATGGTCATTCATGACAAAACCAACGAAGCACTTCAACAAGAGATACTGGAATTGCGTCAAGAAATTACTTCCTTAAAGGCATTGGCTGGTAATGACAATACAAAGTCCAAAAGGCCGGAGGACATTACATATGAAACCAGTTCAAGGCTTGAATCTGCACTACAAGGTGGAAATATGGCATGGTGGGAAATGGATATTGTAACCGGGAATGTAACATTCGCAAAACGAAAAGTTGAAATGTTGGGTTATACTCCGGATCAATTTACACATTACAATGATTTTACCAGATTGGTTCATCCTCTGGATTATGACAGGATCATGAAAGCCATGAGAGGACATTTCGAAGGGATATATGACCATTATGAAGTTGAATACCGGATTTTGACAAAATCAGGCGAATATATATGGTTTTATGATTTTGGTTCTGTTGTAAAAAGAAATTCAAATGGAGCTCCATTGATTTGTACCGGATTTGTTTATGATATTACGGATAAAAAAAAGGGGGAGGAGCGATTACAGAAAAGTGAAAATATGCTTCAAGCTGTGCTGGATAATTTCCCCGGAGTGGTATTCTGGAAAGACCGACAATTGAATTATCTGGGATGTAATCAGTCTTTTGCAACCGGAGCAGGTTTAAAAAGCACTTTTGAGATTGTCGGAAAAACGGAAATGGAAATGCCCTGGGGATCAACAGAAGCCCATAAATACATGAAAGACGACAGAGATGTCATTGAAAGCGGTAAAGGAAGATTGCACATTATTGGAAAACGTCAGCAATCAGACGGTCAGCATATATGGTTAGATACCAGTAAACTGCCATTGCGGGATTCAAATGGTCAGGTTATTGGTGTTATTGGAGTATCCAATGATATTTCCATGCTCAAAACCGTTGAGCAGGAATTAATAAATACAAACAAAGAACTTGCTTTTCAAAACGAGGAAAAAGAAAAGCGTGCTGCCGAGTTGGTCATTACCAACAAAGAACTTGTTTTTCTTGCTTTCAATCTTCAACTGGTGCATGAAAAAGAAAGAGTAAATTTAGCCCGTGAAATACACGATAGTCTGGCACAGTTATTAGTAGTTTTGAAAATAAATCTGGGTATGTTTAAGAAAAAAATACTCAAAGCAAACAAAGCAGTTCATCCGGAAGACATTATAGATGATATAGAACAACTCTTGATTGAAGTAGATAATGTCAATAAATCGGCACGAAGAATTATTGATGGATTAAGACCGGAACAGCTTGACCTGTTAGGTTTTGTAGCAGCAGTAGATTATCATCTCAACAATTTTGAGCAAACGCACCACATAAAATGTAATTATAAAAATTTAATTCCGGATCTCAATATACATCCCGATTTAGCCTTAGCCTTATTCCGAATACTACAGGAATCGCTCAATAATATTCTAAAACATGCCATGGCAACAATTGTTACTATTCAACTTTCAACTGTAGCCGACAAATTTGTGATGGAAATCAGTGATAACGGAACAGGGTTTGATGTTAATAAAAAGTGTCGACCGGATTCGTATGGTTTAATCGGCATGAAAGAACGGATAAAATTAGTGGATGGCAAGTTGAATATTACAAGTAAATTGGGTGAAGGGACAACCATCAGGATTGAAATACTTTATGGAGTATAGTCAAATTACGCATTCTTTCATTTTATATAAGCCTGTTAAATAAAAAAGTACTGTTTGTTGATGGGATTTTAAACTCGACCGTAACAAGTAAATGTCATCCCAACCCTATTTAAAATAAGGATTCTTAATTAAAAGAGCACGAAGTGAACTATGAAGATCAAAAAACGATCGTCCAACTTATAGAATAATTAGAATCACACTGAAAAACAAGGGAGTATTCGTTCGTGTGAGTAACTTTGGGATGCTCTGTAACAAGAATTTGTCAGACAAAAGTTACCATAAAAATTAAATGAATGCATGAATTCATTTAATTTTTTTATAATACTATTATTCAGGTACTTTAAATATATTCAGATTTTGAATTCAGGATTCTTTTAATGTTTATGCTGATGAAATAAAAAATCCGAAAACAAATGTTTATGAACAATGTTATCATCATGTTTATGAGGATATTCGCTTATCAGGTTCGTCTTAATCAATAATTCATTGTCTGATAAAATATCATCACTGGTACCTGTCTTTTCAATGGTGTGATTTTCGGATAGTATTGCTACTCTTGACCTGAAATGGTCGACTAATTCGAGATGATGCGTAGTAATAATAATCGTTTTGCCGGCTTGATTCAGTTGAAATATAAGCTCTATAATAAAAGAACGGGTTTTAGGGTCAAGACCACTCACGGGTTCATCGAATATTAAAATATCGGGATTGGTGGTAAGAACTGCTCCAAGTGCCACCCTCTTCTTTTCACCCCCGGAAAGCATATAGGTGGGTCGTTCTTTTAAGTCAGATATATTTAGCATGTCAGCTATTTCATTTGCCCGTATTAAAGCTTTTTCTTTTGAATATCCCAACTGGAAAGCTCCGAAAAGAAGCTCGTCCATAACCGTAGGACAGAACAGCTGAGCATCCGAATTCTGAAAAATAAAGCCAATAGATGACCTGAAGCTTTTATTAAACGCAGCGTTTTTAAGCGCTTCTTCGGTAATCAGATCTCCTTTAAAATACAAACTGCCCTGTGTTGGATGTATAAGCCCGCAAAGCAAGTGCAACAAGGTAGACTTTCCACTTCCATTCGCACCGATGATAGATAAAATTTCACCTTCATGAATAGTCAGATTAATATCAGTCAGTGCATGTATGTTCTGCATATAACTAAACCCTACTTCTTGTAAATTGAAAATATCAGGCATAAACAAAATTTATTATGAGTACAGAACTTATTAAGAAAATACTAAAGCAAATAAAAGCAAAATCAACCCGTTTTAAACGTTCATAATTATAAAAACTGAATGAACCATCAAAACCACGTGCCATCATAGCCTGATAGGATAATTCGTATCTCTCCCACGATTTTTTAAACAGGTAAGCAATACGACCTGCAACTATATTTTCAGCATCAATGACAGAACCCCGGTTCCACCATCGCATTTTTAGTGAAAAATAGGTTTCCTCAACCGTAGTGGATAATGCAAATATATATTTGTAACTCATGGTGAGAGTAAGTAAAAATATACCTGGCACTTTGAACCAGGATAAAGATTTTACAATTCCTTCGAATGTTGTCGTAGCAGTTATAAGTAAAACTATCGAAACTGAATTAATTACTTTGGTTGTTAATCTAAAAACCAGATATAATCCTTCACGGGTTATGTAAATCTCTTTAGGAATTTTATAAATCCACCATTGATGTTCTTTTGAAAAACTTAAAAGAGTGATAATAGGATGACCTTTGGTAAAAAGATTGAGGCATGCCGGAACAAAAACTAAAAAACCAAAAAAGAAACCTGTAAGGAATGCTTTCTTGTAAATACTTACCGGCTTTAGCTTCGAAGAAACAGATAATAAGAATATCACGAAAAATAAGACAGACTGTGCTATGATATTCTGCGAAAGGTTTATGATGACAGCAAGGGATAGCATAAATGCAACTTTAACCCTGGCATCTATTGCCTGAAGGTATCCTTCTTTTTTTGAAGTATAGTATTGTAAAAATGAAGTTGTAATAAATGATGCCACATTTTTCATTGTATGATCAATGAAAGACAGTTTATATTTCACATCTTCATTCTCTGAATTGATTTGTTCTTTTTGTAAAAGAAATGGTGGTATCATTCTTCCTTTTTTAGAGCCAATAGTTTTGTAATACCAAAAGTAATAAACAATATACTGCCTGTTCCGATTAATCCTGAAATGATATAGTTTAAAGATCGTTTAGAGAGCGGATCTTCTTCTTTTCCAATGTTATAATCATGGATGGGTGCACGATATACAGCAGCAGTTTTTTTCATTCCTGCCGGTTCATGTCCTGTCTGTTGTTTAATACTTTCAACAGACCATTCTCCCCAGGCTTCTCCGGCTTTAAAATAATGGGGTAGTATTAAGCCTAACGGACACAGCACAATGAGTATCCCAATGATTAATATGTATTTTTCATGGGGTATCCTGTTCCTGCTTTTGCTGTTTAAAAGTTCTGTCATTTTATAACTTCAATAAAATCTTTATTATGTTTAAAAAAATATCTAAAGATGAGCAGCGTCACAATTGCTTCTATAAATCCGAAGACTAATAAATGTTCCAGGGCCATTGCAGGAAGGGCTATGCTCAACGGATAGGGGGCATAAAGCGGATTCCCATCTGTCCCAACAGCAATCAGGGGTTGAATACCAAATTCAATTCCGGCAGCTATGGCTGCCATATTTAGGCTCAGATAACCGGCAATAAATGCTGCCACACTCATTCGGGTTAAGGAAGCATTTTTGGTTGCGATGATCCTGAAGGTAAACCAGGAAACAAAAGGTATAATAAAAGCCATATTGATACAATTAGCTCCAATTGCCGTAATACCGCCATCCCCAAATACCAGCGCCTGGACTATAAGCGCTACCGACACGGCAATAAATGAAACCCAGGGGCCAAACAATAGAGCAATGACAGCCGCCCCTACTGCATGTCCTGTTGTTCCACCGGGAACCGGCAGATTAAACATCATGATAAGAAATGAAAAAGCAGCCGACATTCCTAAAAATGGAACAAGTTTTTTATCAACTTTATCTTTTACTTTTTTAACAGCAACAGCAGCAATCCCCACGAATACTCCGCATAAAGGAATATAAGTCTGAGGACTAAGGTAACCATCAGGGATGTGCATAGTGTTGATATTAAATTAAGTAAATATTATTTTGAGAAGTGTATTCTGCTAAAAACAAATAAAACAGTATCAGATTCATAACTCGCTCCCGGAAGATAATTGAATTTAAATACGGTTTTCCACATTACCCATAACTTCATTCAGAATTTGAATCAGAGGAGTATTTGTCTCTTCTGCAATTTGGCGACACTCTTCGTATTCGGGACTAAATTTAAGTAGCTTACCGTTTCTAAAGGCATATTTTATAGTCACCGGACCAAACCGTGTATTCACTTTGTCGAATTTTCGTTCCAGTATTTCACGCTCTACTTTGTACTTCCGAATGCCTAATGTGCTTGTTTCTGTGAAAATGATTTCTTCCATTTGTTCTACCGCTTCTTCGTTGCACAACACACTAAGTATATTTGCAGGACGGTTTTTCTTCATGATTATTGGTGTGATAAATACATCCAACGCCTTGTTGTCGAGTAATTTTGGAAATAAATACGAATAAATCTCAGGATTCATATTATCAATATTTGTTTCCAGCATGGTCAAAGTGTCAGGAGTTTTTTTTTTACCAACGATCACTCGTAATACATTGGGTGTTTCCATATCCCTCTTGCCCAATCCATAACCGGTTTTTTCAATTACAAACTCAGGAAAGTCTCCGAATTCACTACAAAGTGCTTTTAGAATCGCAGCACCGGTGGGAGTAGTCAATTCTTTTTTTGCATTTTTGCTATAGACAGGAAGGCCTTTTAATATTTCAAGTGTTGCAGGTGCCGGAACTGGAAAAACACCATGTTCGCAATGAACGAATCCGCTTCCAAGGTTTATATCAGAACATTGAATTTCATCAATATTCAGCATTTCCACACAAATTGCCGCACCAATGATGTCTACAATCGAATCTGTTGCTCCAACTTCATGAAAGTGGACTTCTTCAATCGCTTTTCCGTGAATTTTTGCTTCAGCTTCAGCCACAATATAAAAAATCTTTTTACTTGTGATTTTTACGTATTCGCTTAAACCGCTGTCGTCAATGATTTTGTAAATGTCGGCCAGGTTACGGGTGTGGGTATGATCGTGAGGCTTTTCTGTTGGCAGGTTCTCGTGCGTATGTTCATGTTCACCGGAGTGGTCGTGTTGGTGTTCATGACTGTGTTCATGTAGTAGTTCGTGAGTATGTTCGTTAACATGATCATGAGTATGCTCATGCCGGGGAGTATCCTGATTTGTGAGATGTACTGTAAAATCAGTACCCGAAATGCCTTTTTTTAGTCCTTTTTTTATTTCAATTTCAAATTCATTGAGATTTAATTTGTTTAGTTCGTCTAAGAAAAGACTTTGATCAATGCCCAAATCAAGTAATGCACCGATTGTCATATCACCGCTGATACCCGAGAAGCAGTCAAAATACAGAACGCGTTTTTCCATTATATTTTTAAATGAGTGATTGTATATATCAGAATCTGTTTAAATAAAAATGATCAATTGTTCAAATCAATTTGCCGGATGATGGTTGAAGCCATAAAGCCTGCACCAAATCCATTGTCAATGTTTACAACAGCAACACCACTGGCACAGCTGTTGAGCATAGCCAGTAAGGCTGCCAATCCGCCGAAATTAGCACCATATCCAATGCTTGTTGGCACTGCGATTACCGGCTTGTCGGTCAGCCCGCCTAATACGCTTGGTAATGCCCCTTCCATGCCTGCCACCGCGATGATCACCTGTACACTGTCCAACCGGTGTATATTTGCCAGCAGACGGTGAATGCCTGCCACGCCTACATCATAAAGCCGTTCAACCGTACAGCCTAATTTCTCGGCTGTAATGACTGCTTCTTCAGCCACAGGAATATCCGATGTGCCCCCCGTAACTACCAATACACGGGATTTACTTTTGGTAATTTCCTTTTGCTGTATAAAAATGGTACGTGCTTCGGGATAGTATTCCATATTTTCGTGTAAGTCCCTGATAGCTTCATAAACCGGTTTTTCTGCCCTGCTGGCCATTATGTTCGAACCGTTGGCAAGCATGCGAAGTACGATACCCCGTATTTGTTCAATGGTTTTTCCTGGACAAAAAATCACTTCAGGGTATCCGGTTCTGATCTCACGATGATGATCTACTTTGGCGTATCCCAAATCTTCGAAGGGAAGTTGTTTGAGTTGCTCAGCAGCCTGTGCAGGTTCAAGATTCCCGTTTTTTACATTTTTGAGCAGTTCAAAGATTTGATCTTCATTCATTGATCTCTGGTTTTATTATATTACGATTCATGCTTCCGGTAATGTACCCTTCCAGTTCCAGGCAGACAAAATGATACCCGTATGATTTCAATTGATGCGAGATAGTATCGAGTAATTTTTCATTAAACAGTTTTGTACGTTCTTCGGGACTTACCTCAATCCGGGCCATGTCGCCATGACTCCGTACACGGAATTGTATGAATCCCAACGTTCGCATAAAGTCTTCGGATTTATCAATACGGGTAAGTTTTTCGATGGTAATACGTTCGCCGTAGGGAATTCGTGAACCCAAACAGGCTAGTGCCGGTTTGTTCCATGTGCGTAGACCAAGTTCATGGGAGAGTTCCCGAACGTCATTTTTTGACATGCCGGCCAATCGCAACGGACTGATAACCTGTAATTCCGATAATGCCTGTAACCCCGGCCGGTAATCGGACATGTCATCCGTATTGGATCCGTCAAACACAAAACTAATGTTTTCTTCACTTGCTTTTTCGATGATCTGTGCAAACTCAACCTTTTTGCAGTAATAACACCTGTTTACCGGGTTAGCCAACACTTCGTCTTTAATTTCATCGTCATTAATCATATAATGAGTGATACCGATTTCTTTTGCTAACTCTTCTGCGTCTTTCATTTCAGAGTGTGCATTCATGGGCGAAACCAGAGTGATCGCTATCGAATTTTCTTTCAGGACATCAAAAGTAACTTTAGAAAGCAAAGTACTGTCCACTCCACCCGAATAAGCTACCGCTGCTTTGGTTGTTCCTGCTATTATTGTTTTTAATTTTTCGTATTTTTCTAGTAATTCCATGAAATCGTTGATGTTAAAAATTATTATTATAAAATGACTGGTTTAGATTTACTGCGACTACCGGCATTTAAATGCTACAAATTGTTTGGTCTGATTTGAATCCTGAAAGAGTGAGCAAAAAAGCTACAGATCCTTCAGTAAAATAAAAATAATGTAATTTAAGAGTTCTGATATCAGTAACTGTATTTCCGGTTGTAAGGCTGTCCGGTGTTATCATTTATAAAAATTGTGTTACCCGTAAAGCAAAAAAAAATTATTCTGCTTTACTCATAATTAATTTTCCGTGTTCAATGCCTTTGATACTTATTAAATTATCCGATAATTCTGTCAATTTGTATGAAGTACCTTTTACTGCTATAATTTCGAGAATTTTATCAGTAGTGATATAGAAATACTGAACAGAGAGAATCACATCAATATAATTTTTCTGAATTTCCGAAAGTTTATTCCGGATCTCATTCTTGTTAAAATCATATCTTAGGATAATGGCACCGGCCACAATGTGGTTACATTTCCATTTGGTCTCAACAATATTCTTTTCAATTAAATGCCTGATGGCTTGCGATCTATTGGGAAATTTATTTGTCTGGACGTATTCATCCAAAGCTTCTAATAAGTCGCTTTCAAGAGAAACCCCAAAACGTGATACTGACATAGTGTTACTATTTTATTAAATGGTGGCACAAATATACGTAAATAGTTGATGAATTAAATATTCTGCATGAAAATATTTATCCTGCCTGATCCTGGTTTTATTTTGAAATAACTCTTTCGTTAAAATGATATTGGATTTCAGTATATACTATAAAATGATTATTCCTAATCTTCGGCTTGCGAACTGAAACCATGTATTTATTTAAAACAAAATGAAAAGATCATTGGTGAAAACAAACATTTTTAGGGGATCATTCCGAAAATTATAAATCTGGTTTGTTAATAATATATTTGTTTTTTACTCTTTCATAAAGCCAAAGCTGCGGATTTTGATTGGATGTTCTTCTTATTTTATTTAAGGATCCATATGAGTTTATAAAGGGTTGAGAAAGAGTTGAGATACTCAGACCTATCGGGATACTAAACTAACCCTAAACTAACCCTAAACTAACCCTATACCAACCCCAAATAATCTTGAAATAATACAAGATAAAAATATTGAAAAAAAGAAAATTTATTTTTTTGCTTCGTAAGAAAACAATGAGTGTTGGGAAATAAATATTGTTCTGTCTGTTAATATGATTTTTTAACTACTCAATTCTGTCACCCTCATTCGAAAGAATTAAGGATTGAGAGAGAGTTGGGGGAGAGGTTGTGTGAACAATAAAACAAGAGATTGTATTGTTCCAACTACTTAACAAGTCAGCGAATGTTTTTTAGAGTACTGCAATTGTTCAACAGACTCTATATTAATTCCGAAAATGATACTATATCCGGGTGGTATTATTTAAGTTTTTGCAATATTCAATAATTTATTTTCTAAAAAAAAATTGTATACAATTCATTTTAAAAAATGCACCATTTATTGATGTCGTCAGTTTGCACTAATACTGATCTTTTTGAAAGAATTTTTGTACATTTGTGGCTGAAAATAAAATTAACGCTTAACACCTATATTATGGCTCTAATTAAACCCTTTAAAGGCATTCGCCCTCCACAGGACCTGGTTGAAAAAGTGGCTTCACGCCCGTATGATGTATTGAACTCCGACGAAGCCCGCAGTGAGGCTGAAGGGAACCCCATGTCTCTGTATCACATTATCAAACCTGAAATAGATTTTGAAAGGGGTACCGATGAACACGATGAAAAAGTCTATCAGAAAGCAGCTGAAAACTTTGCCGCATTCCGGGAAAAAGGATGGTTGGTGCAGGACGAGGTAGAAAAATATTATGTGTATGCCCAGACCATGAATGGCAAAACCCAATACGGACTGGTGGTAGGTGCCTCTGTAGAGGATTACATTGAGGGTCATATCAAGAAACATGAACTGACCCGACGGGATAAAGAGGAAGACCGCATGAAACATGTCCGGGTGAATAATGCCAATATAGAACCTGTGTTTTTTGCATATCCCCATAATGATGAACTGGATAAGTTGGTAGCAGAAGTAGTAAAAGGAACTCCCGAATATGATTTTATTGCTCCCGGAGATGGATTCGGACACCAGTTCTGGATCATTGATGATAATAGCACCATTGCCCGTATTACTGAATTGTTTGCTTCTATTCCTTCACTGTACATTGCTGATGGACATCACCGGAGTGCTGCGGCTGTACTGGTGGGAATTGAAAAAAGAGCTCAAAACCCAAGCTATACTGGAGAGGAAGAATTTAATTATTTTATGGCGGTGTGCTTTCCTGATAATCAACTGAACATTATTGACTACAACCGTCTGGTAAAAGACCTGAACGGCCTGAGTGACGAAGAATTGTTATCCAAAATAGCCATCAATTTTGAAGTGGAACTGAAGGGAAAAGAAATCTATAAACCCAATAAATTACATAATTTTGCGTTGTATTTATCCGGCAACTGGTACTCAATAACTGCCAAAGCAGGAACCTATCAGGATAATGATCCGATCGGGGTACTTGATGTCACCATTTCATCGAATCTTATACTGGATGAAATCCTGGGGATTAAAGACCTGCGGAGTGATAAACGGATTGATTTTGTGGGTGGTATACGTGGATTGGGTGAACTTAAGCGCAGGGTGGATAATGGTGAAATGCGAGTGGCACTGGCACTTTATCCTGTTTCGATGGACCAGTTGATTACGATTGCCGATACAGGGAATATTATGCCTCCTAAAACCACCTGGTTTGAGCCTAAATTAAGATCGGGACTGGTGATTCATGAGCTGATTTGAAATGTGTTCCACGTTCCGTGTTCCGTGTTGCTAATTGGGTGGTTCGGTTTATAAGTTTGTATATATTATGTCAGTTGATATAGTTAATCAGTTAATAAAGTTAATCTAGTGATAGGGTTAATCTGTTGATTTGGTCATATCAGTTGATGATTTAAATAAATATTTAATTTCTAATAAATTAATAAAGAACGATTAACATTTCCCTTTGAACACGGAACACGGAACACGGAACGTTGAACAATTCAAACGACTAACAAAGAATTTACAATATGCGATTAAAATCATCTGTATATTTTATTATTATTGCAATCCTGATATTGCAGGGTTGCGGGATAAAAGGACTAATTAAAAAAGCCGATACCCGGTATGAAATCGGTGAGTATTATGTGGCCGGAAATCTGTATAAGAGAATTTATTCATCGCTTACCTCAAAACAAAAATCAGAGCGTGGAAAGATAGCTTTCCGGCAGGCTGAATGTTATCGCCTCAGCAACCAGGGCAGGGCAGAGCAGGCTTATCTGAATGCCATTCGCTATAATTATTCCGATTCAATTGTATATCTTCGTTTAGCACAGGTGCAACAAAGGAATGGAAAATATGCAGATGCAGCAAAGAATTTTACCATCTATCTGGACAAAGATTCATCAAATGTAGAAGCAAAAAACGGGTTGATATCGTGTGATTTTGTAGCTGAATGGAAGAATTCCCCAAGCAGGTATACTGTAAAACGTTCCGTAGAATTTAATACCAGACGATCCACCAACTTCAGTCCGTCATTTATGGGATCCAGTGCCGATCTGTTGGTTTTTACTTCGAACCGTCCGTTTAATAAAAAAACCATTCAAAAAAGCAGTGCAATAACCGGTTTGCCAAACAATGACTTATTTATGAGCCGTAAAAATGCTGCCGGAAAATGGGATACTCCTGAAATTCTGGAAGGAGAGGTCAATACTATAAATGACGAAGGGATCAGTTCGTTTACTACCGATGGAAAGGTGATGTATTATACCCGGTCGCCGTATGTGCCTGATGGTGTCAGAGGAACAGAAATTCTGCTGGCCAACCGGGCAGGTGGAGCCTGGAGTAAGCCCCAAAAAATAAAAATATTTAAAGACAGCACAATTTCCGTGGCTCATCCGGCTATATCGCCCGATGGTCAGACGCTATATTTTGTGTCCGATTCGAAACTTGGACTTGGAGGCAAGGATATATGGAAAGCTACATTGGTAAACGGAGAATGCAAGTTTATTGAAAATCTGGGACCCGAAATAAACACTTCGGGGGATGAAATGTTTCCCAGTGTGCGAGCCGATGGAACATTGTATTTTGCTTCCAACGGTCGTCCGGGTTTTGGGGGACTCGATATCTTCAAGGCTACTCCAAAAAAAGACGGGAGTTGGATTGTCGAAAATATGGGGATGCCTATCAATTCATCAGGTGATGATTTTGGAATTACTTTCTCGGGAGGAAGTGATAAAGGATATTTTTCTTCCAACAGAAGCGAACTGAAAGGAAATGATGCGATCTGGAGTTTTGAATTACCCGAGCTGGCCTATGGTGTCGAAGGAAAGGTGGTTGATGAAAAAGGGACTGCTTTGCCCGATGCGGTGATTCGGCTGGTAAGCCGGACAGGTGTCAATGCACGTGTACAAACGAAAAAGGACGGGACTTACCGCATTAAGCTGGAAAAAGATATGGATTGTATTATGTTGGCCTCTTCTCGTGGTTACCTGAATCAAAAGAATAAAGTGTCGACACAGGGGCTTACCGATAGTAAGATCTATACCGTTAATTTTCAGTTATCAGCAATCTCCAAGCCTATACAACTTGAAAATATATTTTATGAATTCGGGAAGTGGGATTTAACACCGGCTTCGGAAAACGGCTTGCAGGTATTGGTAAAGATATTAAATGATAATCCGAATATCACCATTGAGATCAGTGCCAATACAGATTATGTGGGCAATAATGAATCAAATAAGATTCTGTCTCAAAAAAGGGCAAAATCGGTGGTCGATTATTTAATCTCCAGAAAAATTGCTTCCGACAGATTGTCTTCAGTAGGAAACGGAAAAGAGAAACCGGTAGTTGTAGATGCGGATCTGGCAGAGAAATACTCATTTCTGAAAGAGAATGATGTGCTTGACGAAGGATATGTTATTAAATTAACCGCCGATCAACAGGCAATAGTCAACCAAATAAACAGACGAACAGAATTCAGGGTGTTAAAGACGACTTACAAGCTTTATTAAG
>Ga0302286_10001829_pt1 | contig 15296 bp, 12 predicted proteins | sample III_Fen_E2_3_FD_198765 | JGI IMG/M metagenome (GOLD analysis project Ga0302286, IMG submission 198765) | Peat permafrost microbial communities from Stordalen Mire near Abisko, Sweden - III_Fen_E2_3 | ecosystem: Environmental > Terrestrial > Soil > Wetlands > Permafrost | place: Sweden: Abisko...
CCACACTGTCAACTGCGCCGGCTCCACGACGTCCTTTAGGTCGATATTCCAAAACTTCAGTTCGTCACGACCGATGGTGAATTCGATTTTCTGTGACGATCCGGGTGGTAGCGAGACTCGGCGAAATCCCTTCAATTCGCGAACGGGCCGCACTACACTCGTATCCCGCTGCTGGATGTACAACTGAACGACTTCATCCGCGACGCGACCACCCGTGTTCTTCACTTCAGCGGTGACTGTCAATTTCGCCGTGCCCGCATTCAAGTCCTTGGCGCTGACACTGCTCACACTCACCGCGGTTGGTGAATACGAAACCGTGCTGTATGTGAGTCCGTAGCCAAACGGATAAAGCGGCGAGTTCGGCACGTCTACGTAGCGAGACAGGAACTTTTCCCCGGAGGTAGATGGTGGCCGGGACAGGTCCGTGCTGCCGGCCGGCCGGCCGGTATTGAAGCGATTATAGTAAAGCGGCTGCTGGCCCACCGCGCGCGGGAAACTGACGGTGAGCCTGCCACTTGGACTGCTGACGCCAAGCAACACATTGGCCAGCGCGGAACCGGCCTGCACACCGGGAAACCATGCTTCCAAGATGGCGGGAACGTGCTGGGCTGCCCAATTCAAAACCAGAGGGCGCCCGCTGAACACCACCAGCACCACCGGTTTCCCTGTCGCAGCCACCGCTTCGAGCAATTGCTGCTGGTTTCCGGGCAGATCAAGGTGGGCCCGGGAGCCAGCTTCGCCAGTCATCAATCCAGCATCTTCACCAAGAGCAAGTACTACAATGTCAGACGTTTTTGCAGCTACCACGGCATCGGCGAATCCCTTGTCTGACGTTGTCAGGATATCCGTCCCTTTAGCGTAAATCACGCGGCCCTGCGTGGCCTTCGCCTGCTTCGTCAGTGCCGACCGGAGAGTCACAACGTCTTTCGCTTCTCCCTTCGCCGACCACGCGCCTAGCATCTGTTGGGCGTCATCGGCCAGGGGTCCAATAAGAGCTATGGTCTTTCTGCCGGCCTTCAGTGGTAACAGCCCGCCTTCGTTCTTGAGCAACACGAAGGACTCTTCTGCTGCCTTGCGCGCCAAATCCGCATCTTGGGCTGCGATTTCGCTCGACACCTTATCGTTGGTGTACGGATTCTCGAATAGACCGAGCGCGAATTTTACGCGCAGTACGCGCCGCACCGATTCGTCTACCGCCGACTCTTTGACCACGCCCGACTTCACCAACTCAGCCAGATGCGGGCCATAAGCATCACTCTCCATGTCCATATCAACGCCGGCGGTGAATGCCTTGGCCGCCGCGACGGAGTGGTTCGCAGCTATGCCCTGAGGAATCAGTTCTCCAATGGAGTTCCAATCACTGACCACGAAACCCTTGAAGTCCCACTCCTTGCGCAGTACCTGTGTCAAAGTGAACGCGTTAGCGCTCGCGGGCACGGTGTTCAGGGTTTCGAAGGCGCTCATGAAGCTGGCGACGCCTGCATTCAGCGTCGCTTGAAATGGCGGCAGATAGACCTGCCGGAGTGTGCGCACGGAAATCTCCGCGGTATTGTAATCGCGTCCACCTTCGGCCGCTCCGTATCCTACGAAGTGCTTGGTGCATGCTGCGATCGATTCGGGGTCACTCAGCTTCGCGCCTTGGTAGCCGCGCACGTAAGCCGCCGCCATCGCTGACCCCAGATACGGATCCTCACCCGCGCTCTCGACGATGCGCCCCCACCGGGCATCGCGCGCGATATCCACCATGGGGGAGTAGGTCCAGCGAACACCCGCGTGCCTGGATTCCTTAGCTGCCACCCGCGCCGTTTGCTCCACTAGTGCCGGGTCCCAAGTGGCCGAAAGCGCGAGTGGAACCGGGAACTCAGTGCGAAAGCCGTGGATCACGTCAAGCCCGAAAAGCAGCGGAATGTGCAACCGCGACTTCTCCACTGCGATCTTCTGCATCGCGTTGGTCTCAGACGCGCCGGTCAGATTGAAAATAGAACCCAGCCGCCCTTTAGAGACCAGCTCCTTATAGTCACTGCGGCTCGTGCCCGGACCCGTGGGTATGCCTTGCGAGTAAGTAACAAGCTGTCCGACCTTTTCGTCCAGAGTCATCTGCTTCAGCAAGAAGTCGATCTTCGCTTCCACTTGAGGGTCACTACCCCACGATGTGGGGTTTGCCGTTTGCGCAGCCATCGCACAGGCCAGCGCAAGATAGCAGAAAACAGCTTTAAGTATGCGCATTATTGGTCCTTTATGGTTATGAAAAAACCGGTAATTCGAATTCTATGCCTCAGTCCGAAAATCGCAACGCACTACCCGCGCTTTCAGGGCGGAACCATGACGAATTACGTTATGGGAAGCGACTTGTGGTGTATTATCGTCCGCATTTCACCCCCTATTCCATTTTGAGGTGACCCATGAAGCTTGCCGACGGCATTCACTATCTCAGCCAGGAGATGGGCGGACACGTCCATGCGTTCTTGCTCGACGATGGCGACGGCATCACGCTGATCGACTCCCTGTACGACTCTGACGGACAGATGATTCTTGACGAGATCCGTGCCATGGGTCGTCAGCCCTCGGACCTGAAGAACATCATCGCCACCCACGCGCACCGCTCGCACATTGGGGGCATGGCGGAGCTAAAGCGACGGACCGGCGCCCGCGTTTACGCCCATGAATGGGAGATCGGAGTCGTCGAGGGCAAGCGAAAGTCTACGAAGGTTGGATTATGGCCCAAAGCCCCGCTGGCGGCGTACAAAATGCAATTCGGACTGGCGATCGGATTCGACGGCCACAAGCCGTGCATCGTGGATCAATCGCTGAAAGAGGCCGATCACGTGGGCCCGCTTACGATCGTTTCGACGCCCGGACACACTCCTGGCTGCCTGTCGTTCTATTGGCCGCAGAAGAAGGCGTTGTTTGTTGGCGACGTGATCGTTACTTGGCCGCGGGTCGAGGCCGGATGGGCTGGCCTAACCCTCGATATGACTGAGAACGTGCGATCGGTGGGCAAACTCTCGGATTTCGGCGACGTTGAGATCGTCGGAGTTGGCCATGGAGAGCCGATCGCAGAGGGCGGCATCGAAGTGCTCAAGAAGCTGCGCGACCAGAAGGTTTAACGCGGGGTAATCTAGCCGCGCGTTTCGAGCGTGATTGACAGCCAAAGAGAGCGAATCTAAGATGAATAGTGGGCTGGACGCGGTCACGTCCAGCCCTTTGTATAGCCGCTGGTTTGGCCAGCGGCCCGCAGGTTTCCTGCCTCTGATGCGGCGCAGCAAGTGCCGCTTCCGACCGTTGGCGGTGTAGCTCAGGTGGTTAGAGCGACGGTCTCATAATCCGTAGGTCGTAGGTTCGAGTCCTACCGCCGCCACCAATTCAATCGACAATTTCTGCGTAATCAGCATTCTGATTCCAACAAAACAGGCAGCCATAATCAGCTGCCTGTTGGTGATTCGGAATTTTCGAGCAATCGGCAGCCTACCCCTTTGGTTGCGGCACGATGCGCAGATACGGCCGTGGAGCCTTCCAGCCATCCGGATAGACCTTCTTCGCGTCTTCGTCCGAGACTGAACCCGCGATGATGACGTCTTCGCCGTGCTTCCAGTTCACCGGCGTGGCAACCTTATGCTTCGCTGTCAATTGCAGTGAATCGATCACGCGCAGCACTTCGTCGAAGTTCCGGCCCGTCGTCATCGGATAGACCAGGATCAGCTTAATCTTCTTGTCCGGCCCCACGACAAACACGTTGCGCACCGTCATATTGTCGGCTGCGGTCCGGCCCTGCGAACTGCCTGGCAAACTGGCGGGAAGCATGTCGTACAACTTCGCGACATTCAAGTCAGAGTCGCCGATCATGGGATAGTTCGGTGCGTGCCCCTGAGTTTCCTTGATGTCATCAGCCCAGCGCGCGTGATCGTCCACAGGATCGACACTCAGGCCGATGATCTTCGTATTCCGCTTGTCGAATTCAGGCTTCAACCGCGCCATGTAGCCGAGTTCTGTTGTGCACACTGGCGTGAAGTCCTTGGGATGCGAGAACAGCACTGCCCACGAGTCACCAATCCACTCGTGAAAGCGAAGAGTCCCTTCCGTTGTTTTCGCCTCAAAATCGGGTGCAACATCACCAATCTTCAATCCCATCACTCATCTCCTAGTAGTTTTGGTCGTACCAGTTAGCCCTAAATCGTTAGGCGATAACATACCATCGACGCGGCGAAGAGTGCGAGTCGCGAGGTGCGATTCGCTACGTATGTTCACAATTTTGACAACGCGACTTCCACGTCCTCAACGATGTCACCCACGTCCTCGATGCCGACGGAAAGCCGCAACATCGAATCCCTTACCTGCATTTCTTCCTTTTGGATCGGCGAATATTCGCAGTAGATCGTGGACGCCGGATGCAGGATCAGGCTCTTGTTGTCATTGATGTTCGTAGCCCGTCGAATCAGCCGCACGCTATCCATGAAGGCAAAGCACTCCGCTTTGCTTCCCAGATCAAAAGTCAGAATGCCACCGAACCCATGCGGAAATTGTCGCTTTGCGATTTCGTGGTACGGGGAACTCTGCAGCCCCGGGTAGTTCACCGCGCGTACTTTTTCGTCATTGCGTTCCAGGTATTGCGCGACCGCCATTGCGTTCTCGCAACTTCTCTTCGCCCGCAAGCTCAAGGTCTCAAGGCCCAGCGTCTGCAGATAGGCATTGTGCGGCGAAAGGCAGGCTCCGAGGTTGCGGTACACGTCGGTGCGCATCCATGCCAGCAGCGCCTTGGCCCCGAACTTCGGTACCCAGGGCGCCACCTTGGGGTTATGCCGCCAGTTGAACGTTCCATAGTCGATAATCAGTCCGCCCACCGAGGTCGCTCCCCCTGAGATGTACTTGGTCGAGGCCATGATTTCTAGGTCCACGCCGAAGTCCTTCGCGCGGAACAGGTACGGAGAACTCACCGTGCCGTCAATGATGACCGGCACGTTGTGGGCATGAGCAACCTTCGCGACCGCTTCCACGTCGGCAACCTGTAGCTGCGGATTGGTGATGGTTTCCAGGAAAACAGCGCGAGTGTTTTCATTGATCGCCGCAGCCAGCGCATCGCTGTTCGACAGATCGACGTACTGAATGTCCAGTCCCCAAGGCCGCAACGTGCTCTCAAATAGCGAATACGTGTTGCCGAACAGCGCACCCGTGGTGACAATGTTCGTTCCCGTCTCGGCCAGTGCCAGGATCACGTTGCTGATCGCAGCCATGCCGGACGAAACGGCGATCACTCCGAATGCGTCCGCCAGTAGCCGCACACGCTCCTCGTAGTCTGCGACTGTGGGATTGGAAATGCGGCTGTACGAGTGGGCAGCCAACCGTCCTTCGAAAGCCGCCTGCATGTTCTCAGCGGTGTCGTGCTCAAAGGCCACACTGTCGTACACCGGCATGCGCAGGGTTCCGTGCGCCTCTTTCTTGCCGGAAACGCCGTGGACGGCTTTGGTCGTGAAACCTTTCATTGCGTTACTCACTCTTGCCCTCTCGTTCGATTCGCCTATTCCACCGTGATTACTTCGTCTACGAAGCGCCTGTTTGAGTTGTCGCCCGTCAGCTCGAATGAATTGGTTTCGGCGGCCTTGCCTTGCTGGACACTCGTAATCACATACGAACAGCCGGTCCAGTGGGCCTCCTCCAGGTCGCTGCTCGACCAGCGGGCGGCATCGTCAGGGTGCGAGTGGTAGAAGCCGATCACGTCTTCACCCCGCTCGGCCGCCTCCCGTTGAATGCGCACCACATCCCGCGGATTGATTTGATACCAGCTGCGCGACGGGTCGTCGTGCGCATTGCTGCAACGCGCCACAACTCCGACACGTCTGCAGCCATCGGCGATGATCTCGCCAGTCAGTATCCCGCAGCATTCGTGGGGATAGGTATCTTCGCCATGCCGGCGGATTTGTTCCAGATGAGCAGTTGTTAATCTCAGGGTCATGATAGGAGCGTTGCTTGCAGTTTAAATGGTGGGCGGGGCGGCGTCGCCTTGACCTCCTGGGGCCGTTCGGATAACGTATTGCCAATGGATCGTGAGTTTACGCTCGTGGGTTGTTGTTGTCGCCGCCTGAAACTGCTGGCGCACGAGCCCACTTGCGATTACTTCTAGATTTATTTCACGAAGTTCAAGTTTAACGGCCCGTCCCAGCAATGCTGAGACGGGCTTTTCGCTTCTGGGGACAAAAGGAGCGAATGTGAGCACCGGTGGCGAAGTGGCTAACGCGGCGGCCTGCAAAGCCGTTATTCATGGGTTCAACTCCCATCCGGTGCTCCAGAGCTTTTGGCGAATCTAATGGGTGAGCGACCACAAATGAGCACCGCTATCGCAAACAAGCAGCTCGGTACCGGCTTGATGGAACGCATCGGAAACACTCCATTGCTGGGCTTCGAGCGCATGACCAGTACGCTGGGTGGTGTGCAGGTGCTCGCCAAAGCGGAGTGGACGAATCCCGGCGGGTCGGTCAAAGACCGCGCAGCGCGCAGCATTGTCTCGCGGGCTGTACGGCAAAACGATCTGCATCCGGGCAAGACGCTGCTTGATTCCACCAGCGGCAACACAGGCATTGCGTATGCCATGCTCGGCGCAGCATACGGCATTCCCGTCACGCTCTGCATGCCGTCTAACGTGTCTCCGGAGCGCAAACGGATTCTGCAGGCCTATGGGGCGCAGATTGTGTACACCGACCCAAGCGACGGCTCTGACGGCGCAATCTTGAAAGCCAGGGAGATGGCTGGCGCCGATCCAAGGCGCTATTACTATGCCGACCAGTATTCCAACGATGCCAACTGGCGCGCGCATTACGAGAATGGCACGGCCGATGAAATCTGGCAGCAGACGGAAGGCCGGGTGACCCACTTTGTCGCGACGCTGGGCACGAGTGGCACGTTTGTTGGCACGTCTCGCAGGCTCAAAGAACTGAACCCTGAGATCGTGTGCATCGCGCTGCAGCCTGATTCTCCTCTGCACGGCATCGAAGGCGCGAAGTACATGCAGACTTCGATCGTTCCGAAGATTTATGATCCGACGATAGCCGATGAGACACTCTTCATCAGCACGGAGAGTGCCCACGAGATGGCCAGGCAGTTGTCGAGCGAAGAAGGCATGCTCGTCGGTGTGTCCGGAGCGGCAGCGCTGGTCGGAGCTATGGGAGTTGCGCAACAGGCCGATCCTGACTCAGTTGTAGTGACCATCTTTCCTGACTCGGGCGACAAGTATCTTAGCGAGAACTTCTGGCACGAATCGCGGCCGAAACCACAAGGCGAAGCGATCACATGGCGCTAATCATCTTCACACCCCTCTTGGAGCAACTGCGGCAACATGGCGAGCAGACCTATCCGCATGAGTGTTGTGGCGTGCTGGTCGGTGAATTCGATGAAGCTGGCAACAAGACGGTAAAAAGCGTTGTGGCCTGCGGCAACACGCGCACCGACTCGCCGCACAATCGCTACCACATCAGCCCGATCGAACTGGTGCGCATCCAACGAGAAGCGCGCATCGCAGGACTCGACATCGTTGGGTTTTACCATTCGCATCCCGACCATCCTGCACAATGGTCAGGTACCGATCTGGCCGAAGCGCATTGGACAGGCTGTTCGTACGTGATTACCAGCGTCGAAAAACGGAAGGCTGTTCTCACCAACTCTTTTCTGTTGGTAGAAGAAGGCGAAAGCAAGCAGTTCGCGAACGAAGCAATTGATCTGCGCGACGCAATCGCACTCGCCGGCGATAAATTGAGATAATTGAGAGAGGAAGCCATGGCCATCAAGATTCTGATACCGACCCCCCTGCGTCCCTACACGGGGAAACAATCGACCGCCGAAGTGCCCGGCCAGACTGTGGGTGAAGCGCTAACCAACCTTGTAAGTCAACATCCTGACCTGAAAAGGCATCTGTTTGGCGAAGACGGCAAGCTGCGCTCCTACGTGAACGTTTATCTGAATGACGATGACATCCGCTACCTGGCAAAAGAAGAGACACCTGCGAAGGAGACTGACACAATCACGATTGTGCCCTCCGTCGCTGGGGGAGCAGGAGACGACTGTTGGCTTTAGTGACTGAAAATCAAACGGCTGCCTTAAGCAACGACGAGATCCTTCGGTACTCGCGGCACCTGATCATGCCGGAAGTCGGCATGGAAGGGCAGCTCAAGCTGAAGCAGGCGAGGGTTCTCTGCATTGGAGCCGGTGGACTGGGTTCGCCGCTGATGCTCTATCTCGCTGCCGCCGGTGTCGGCACCCTGGGACTGGTCGATTTCGATGTCGTTGACTTCACTAACTTGCAGCGCCAGATCGCCCACGGCACAAGTGACGTCGGCCGCAAGAAACTAGACTCAGCAGCTGACTCGCTGCGGGAGATCAATCCCAATGTCGAAGTGCAAAAATTCGATACCCACCTCAGCAGCGCCAACGCGCTTGAACTGTTTCGCCAGTTCGACATCATCGCTGATGGCACCGACAACTTCCCGACACGCTACCTCGTAAACGATGCCTGTGTTCTTACCGGAAAGCCTAATGTTTACGGTTCGATCTTCCGCTTCGAAGGACAGGCCAGCGTCTTCGCGACCAAAGAGGGCCCCTGTTACCGCTGCCTTTACCCCGAACCTCCACCGCCGGGTTTAGTTCCGTCGTGCGCCGAGGGCGGTGTGCTGGGAATTCTCCCAGGGCTGCTGGGTGTCATCCAGGCGACCGAGACCATCAAGCTGATTCTGGGAGCGGGCGAACCGCTGATCGGCCGCTTGTTGCTGGTCGATGCCCTGGGAATGCGCTTCCGCGAATTGAAGCTGCGCAAGAACCTTGATTGCCCGGTATGTGGTGCGAATCCCACGGTGACTGAGCTAATCGACTACAACCAGTTTTGCGGCATTCGAGGCGAAGAGGCGCCCACCACCGTGACCGGAATTCCCGAAATTCAACCTGAAGAACTCAAACGCCGCCTGGCAGCCGGAGAAGACATCTACATCCTCGATGTCCGTGAGCCCCACGAATACCAGATCTGCAACATCGGGGGACATCTAATTCCGCTGGGCGATTTGCCCAAACGGGTCAGTGAGCTGGATTCCAGTCGCGAAATTGTCGTCCACTGCAAGATGGGTGGCCGCAGCGCCAAGGCAGTCGACTTCCTGCGGCAGGCCGGGTTCACCCGGGTTCACAATCTCGCGGGTGGCATTCAGGCATGGTCCGACAAGGTCGATCCATCAATTCCGAAGTACTAGACCGGCTTCGCAGGCTGGGGTGATTACCATTTTGCTCCGCCTTGGTTACTAAAGTTTCTTTGCTCCAACGAATTTTCTTGCCGGGTGTTTCCCCACCCATTACAACTTGATCCATGGGGCCATGGGATTTGTGTCTTTGGCCACCGCGCCTAGTGCGCGCTGAGAGAATGCTCTTTGGAAGATCTCAAATCGGGCGACCGACGATGCCGTTAGTCCAAGATAATACGACGCTAAGTCCTACGGGCAGACATGGATACGTATAACTAGCTTAAGAATCAATGGCATGCGAACAATTTCCCGCCAAACCATTGATTCTAAACAGTCGCGATTCAGTTTTTAATTAGTTGTGTGATACATCACTAAAACACACGGACACCATCCAACACCCCTCTCCTTGCCCTTATACGGCTCGGCCCTGTGAGCTACGGACTGCCCATCCCAACAGCAGGAGGCCGCTGGCGAAGATCCAGCTACCCGCCACCCGTACTGCGATTCGAGCCCACCCTGCCTGCAACTGGACGACGAAGGCTGCGGCGAGGGCGATGAGCACAAAGACCGCGAAGATGAGGCCGAGCAGTGCGGCTGCGGAAGAGAAGTTAAGTCCAAGCCCGGCCCCATTGAGGTAGCCGTGATAAAGGCCAAGCAATGCGGCGATTGCAGTGATCACCCGCAAAGAGAGCTTGGCATCCAGGGCAAGAAGTCCGCCCATTGCCAGGAACCAAGCCGCTGAAACAATCGCGCTTCCGTTGGAAGTTGAGGCTGCGAGCCCAGCCAATCCTCCCAGCAACCATGCGCCGGGAAGCACAAACAGCGCGCGCCGCCCGTAAGTGGTTCCGCGTAAGCCGCAAAGCAGAGCGAGTGCCAGCACGGGGACGAGGTCTTCGGGGCTCATCAGGAAGTGCATCAGGCCGTCATAGATTGGGCCCATGCCGGTGGAGTTCAGATGTGCGTGCGCTGCTAGAGGAGACATCACGCCCACGAAGAAAACCGCAGCGTACAGCGGAAGGCGTGACTTGTGTCGGGTCGGTCTCATGCGCTGAACGCCTTCCACATAAAGAAGACTCCGCCCATTGCCACTATTGCTCCGGCCAATCGAAGGAACTTCTGGCCCCACTCCCAGCGATGCACCGTGCCGATGCTGATGCCGACCCCATGCAGGCATCCAGTGGCGATCACGAATCCCATGCTGTAGAGGAGGCCGCTCTGTCCGGGAGGCAATTCGGTGCCGTGTGCGTGTCCGTGGAAGATGGCGAAGATTCCAACTATCACCGCAGCTATCGCTAGTGGGGGCCGGGCTTCAAACATCACGGCAAGACCCAGAGCGATGGCGGAGGCCGCGATGCCGTATTCAATGCCGGGCAGAGGCACACCCATCAGCCCAAGCATGCCGCCGAATGCCATGACCATAGGAAAGGCGACGGGTAATACCCATACAGCAGGGGACCCAAGCTGCGCGCCCCATAAGCCGACCGCAACCATAGCGAGTACGTGATCGAGGCCGGAGACAGGATGTTTCAGACCACTGACAAAGCCGGCCGCTTCACCTTTCTGAACGTGCGCGAATGCGCTCTCGGTCCAAAAGAGCACCACCGCGAGCACCGCGCTCCAGTTGGCTAATAGCTGCTTGGGTGCTTTCGTCATCGAGTGGCTCCAAACATGATGGCCAGTCGCTGAACCGTCCAGAAGGCTCCAAGGGAGCCAACCGCATAGCCGGGAAGAGCTGCAGCCCAGCGGGGCCAGCGGACTTCGAGGATACGGAACGCGCGCTCCAGCAAAAGGACTAGAGCCACAAACGAAAGTTGACCTATTTCGACTCCGACGTTGAAGGACAAGAGCGCCACCGGCAATTCGGCTTTCGGTAAGCCTGCGCTGGTGAGGGCGCTGGCAAATCCGAAGCCATGCAGGAGGCCGAAAGCGAACGCGACCACCCATGGATGCCTGATGGTGAAGCTGGTTTCCCCTCGCCACGAGCGAACGATTTCCGGTCCCAAGAACAAGATGCTGAGAGCAATGGCCGCATTCAAGGGAAGGACAGGAGCTTCGGCGTATCCGAGGGTGGCAATCGCGAGCGTGATGCTGTGCGCAACCGTAAAGGCTGTGATGGTCTTCAGCAGCATCCAGCGGTCTTTGACGATCAGAAGCAGGCCGAGCACGAAGAGCATGTGGTCGGCGCCGAAGAGAATGTGCCGAATGCCTTGCACCACAAAGGTTTCCATCACTTGCGAGCGAGATTGGGCCGCAGTGATTTCCACCCACGGTTGCGAGGGGTGAACGATGGTGGTCCAGGATCGTCCGTCGAGCAATTCGACCCGAACGAGTACGTCAGTAATGGTGGCTTGCAGACCGGGGAACTCGATGCGCTTACCAGAGAGTCCGCTGGGACGGGCTTCGATCGAGTAGCGGGTCAGGGTCGAATCGGCCAACTCCTCGGTAGAGGGCTCCCTGAGGTTACGAACGTCTTCGGGGAGCCGGAGAGCTATTGGGAGCTTCATGCCGGAGAGAGTTGGGGTCCGCCAAAGGAGGCTGTATTGGCCGGAAGCGGTTTCCTTGACTTCGAGGTAAGCGGGTCGAGACTCGTGGGCCCAGATGGAGGGGACGAGGAGCAGAAGTAGCCCACAAAGGGTGAATCGAAAGCGGAATTTAGCTATAAATACGCGAATCACGGCTGTTTGTTTTCAATGGTTTAGGAGGAAATTGTTTGTAAGTATTCATTCTAAAAGAGTTATAGCTATCCATGTCTGCCGTAGGGACTTAGCTCAGCATATTCCTGCCTTAGGTTTCCTTGCGGCATCGGATCGAACCTAGTACCGATGAGCACAGATTTTACGAGAAGATTCAGTTTACTCCCAACCATGAGAGGTGACCTGCCAGCTTGAGACTCGGGAGGCGTCTATTCGGTAATTCGGAGCTCTCCTTTTCCCGCCATGTCGGGAACTACGACGTGCAGGGCATGCGTCCCCGAGTCGTACTTGGTCTTCAGAACGGCAGGCGAACCGGTAACGGTAGTTTTCGCGCTGGCTGACGGCCAACCGTAGAGCACCACTTCGAATTGCTTCCACCAAGGAGCAAAAGTGCCTGTCCGTTCCCCGAACCGGACCGTAATGGTGTTCTTTTCAAACTGGCAGGTGAAGGACTGGCGGAGAAATTCGCCGTGCTGGTAGGCGAAAGTGTGGCCGTCGTCGAGATAGATGGAGCCATTGCAGTTTTCGCCAGGATAGACGCGGAGCTCGAGCGGACCAGTGGGCGTCTGCTCGGTGTTCTGGATCAGCGGCTGAAGGGGAATGATGCTACCGCCACGAGCGTACACGGGCAAAGTGGCGAGCGTGGGATGAATCACGGTGGACTTACCTGGAGGCAGCGACTCTCCCTTGGCAATGGCGTCGCCGACATGAACAATGTTGGGGCCGGGCGTGGAGTGAGGCATTTTCTCGCCCGTCCAGAAGTCGAACCAGTCGCCAGGAGGATAGGAGACAGTGTAGTCCTCGGGCATTTCGCCATTGGGCTGAGGTGCGACGAGCAGCGCGGGGCCGAGGAGGAACTCGGTGTCGATGCCTCCGAAGTAGTTCGTGAACTCGAGGAACAGTGGCCGAACTAGCGGAATCCCGGTGCGCGAGGCTTCGTCGGCCAGGGTGTAGATGTAGGGCAGCAGGCGATAACGGGTTTCGATGTAGCGGCGGCGAATGGCTTCATGTTCGGGGCCGTGGACCCAGACTTCCTGCTGCAACGAGCCCTTGGTGGAGTGATCACGATAGAGGGGCTTAAAAGCACCGATCTGAACCCAGCGAGTGAGCAGATCCGGGGGCGGTGAGCCGCCGAATCCGCCTACGTCGTCGCCGACGAACGAGATTCCGCTAAGGCCAAGGTTGAGGGTCTGCTGGGTCCCGAGTCGCAACTGGTTCCACGTGGATGAGTTGTCGCCAGTCCAGGTGAAACTGTAGCGTTGACCGCCGGCATAGGTGGCGCGAGTCACTACGAATGGGCGCTCGTTAGGACGCAGCTTGAGCAGACCCTCGTAGGTGGCGCGTTCGTTTTCCATTCCGAAAACGTTGTGAATCTCTGCGTGAGTGGCGGTGCGAGTGGCAAAGCCGGGCTCGTCGATGCGGTGAATATTGTCGAGCGGCATGGTGAACGCGGGGCCGTTAAAGACGGCGGGCTCGTTCATGTCGTTCCAGAATCCAGCGACACCATCGTCTACGAATTGCTTGTAGACATTGCCCCACCATGCGCGCGTTTGCGAGCGGGTGAAGTCAGGAAAGACGGCGGGCCCCGGCCAAACGATGCCGACGAATTCGGAGCCGTCGGCCTTCTTCACGAAATGGTCACCGGCGTGGCCGGTGTCGTAAGGCATGTATCCCTGGTTGGCGACGCGCGCCACGTGAAGGTCTGTAATCACCACGAGCTTGAAGTCCTGCTTTTTGAGATCGGAGACCAACGCCGGAAAGCCGGGGAAGGTGACGGGATCGACGGTGAAAGGCCGGTTGCGGTACTGGTAGTCGATGTCGAGATAGAGCACGTCGGAGGGAATCTTGTGGGCGCGCAGGAGGTCGGCGACCTTTCGCAGTTCTGACTCCGGCGCATAGCTATAGCGGGACTGCTGAAAGCCGAGCGACCAGAGTGGCGGTAAAGGTGGTGTGCCGGTGAGAAAAATGTACCCTTCGATGACTTGCTTCGGCGTGGGGCCGTAGATCAGGTAGTAGTTGAGCGGACCGCCTTCGGCGCCGAAGGAATACGAGTCGCGCGAGCGCTTGCCAAAGTCGAACCAGGTGCGCCAGGTGTTGTCGAGGAAGAGGCCGTAGCTACGTCCGTCGCTGATGGAGAGAAAGAACGGAATGCTCTTGTAGATGGGATCGAGCGACTCTTCGATGCCGTGGTCAGTATTCCAGAGCGTGTAGGCCTGGTTGCGACGGTCGAATGAGCCGGTCTTGTCGCCGAGTCCGAAGAAGCGGTTGTCGAGGGGCATTTCCTTCGATACCGTAAAGCCGCCGAGGGCGAATTCCGTGGGGCGGCCGAGTGCGTCGGCGCAGATGATGTTGCCGGCGAGATCGCGGACGACGATGCGCAGCGGGTTGCGTTCGACCTGGACATCGAGCGATTTGGTGCGGAAGCCGACCGACGCTGAATCTTGCGTTGGTAGGACATCGACAGATTTCTCGCGCGAGGCGGGTAGCACCGACCACGATGCATCTTCTGGAAGCGCGCTGCCGGGAGCGATGCGCACGCGGATGATGTCGTCGCGCAAAGCGGTGATGCGCAGAGTCGCGGATCCAGACTGAATTGCGATGCCCTCGCGGAGGGGTTCGGCGCCGGTCACAGACTCCAACGCGATGCGCGGCTGCGGAGTCGGTGCGGCGGACTGCGCCATGGCAGCGGCAGAGATGGTGATGGCGATCAGAGCGGAGACAAGAAAGTGTGCGCGACGAATAGATGGGGTGGTCATGGGGACCTTTCGATGCCCGAACATGATAACAACGTACTTCGGGCCAAAGTGCATCATCTTCCTTATAACCTGAGGTCGTGAGAGACGACCTTGCGCCGGAAAGGCGTTGGGCTGACAATCGTGTCGCTATGGCATTTCTGATCGCGCGGCTCCTAGCCACTGTCTTCCTTCTATCAAGGATGATGAATGCACAGGTGTCCGGCAATGCGAACCAAGGTTATCCGCGGACGCTCTGGGCCCCGTGCGAGGCAATACAACGGTCAGGAGGGGTTATCAAAGGCCCCGTACTTGTGGCTAAGAATGGCGGACGCGCGGCGAAGGTCAGAGTTGAATCCACCCTTGAAACCACTGATTGCTCCAACACGACGACACTCTTGATCGCCGCCAACGTTGGGGGCAAGTTTTTCCGCATTCATCCTCAGTTATCGCAGCCGTCCAACGGCAACGGCATGAGCCTGGTGGATTGGTCGCCTGACGGTCGATTGCTGCTGGCGGAATTCTGGCAGTGGGAGCAGTCTGGGACTGATGTCGGCCCTGACAAGCGAATCCTCCTGTTCGCCGCCGGCAAGTGGTCACAGTCGGAAATTGACCTGGCTCAATTCATGGCCGATCAAGAGGGAAGAAACTGTCAACTAGAATTC
>Ga0302286_10001832_pt1 | contig 15279 bp, 14 predicted proteins | sample III_Fen_E2_3_FD_198765 | JGI IMG/M metagenome (GOLD analysis project Ga0302286, IMG submission 198765) | Peat permafrost microbial communities from Stordalen Mire near Abisko, Sweden - III_Fen_E2_3 | ecosystem: Environmental > Terrestrial > Soil > Wetlands > Permafrost | place: Sweden: Abisko...
GGCAGAGCAGTACACTCGTTGTGTGCTTTCCATTCCCGAAACGCTTTCGGTGGTCAATATCATCGCCATTGGTTACAAAGACGAAGAGCGCCGCCCGTACGATTTGGAGCGATTAGCGTACGAAAAGATACATTACAATAAATTCTAAATAAAGATACGACTTTTACATTTCACCCGATTTTATGGTTGTTTTTTCTCCAATCCGTGCTACCTCGCATCCGCACTGGGCATTCTTGATTGAATGTTATGAAGTATCATTCCCGATCAATGAACGCCGTCCGATAGAGGCTTTGGAGAGTTTGTTGAGGAAAACGAATTTTTCGTGCAATGTGTTAGTGAAGAATGAAGAACCTGTAGGGTTATTTTTCTCATGGCATTTGGGTGAGTTTCGGTACATTGAGCATTTTGCCATTGCATCAAATTTTCAGCGGCAAAATCTTGGCAAAACAGCCTTGCGCACTTTTTTGACGCAATCTGCTTTGCCGGTTATTCTTGAAGTAGAACCACCCGATGCGGAACTTGCGCGACAACGCATCCGATTCTACGAACAGGAGGATTTTGTGTTGAATCAAACAGTATTTGTGCAGCCACCTTATTCGTCACAACAAAAGACAGTGGAATTGCGGTTGATGGAGTGGGGCGGGAAACTGCTGGAGCGTGAATTTGAAATCATAAAAAGCACTTTGTACAGACAGGTGTATAAATATGTAAAACAGTAAAGAATGCTTAGCTTTGTGCAAAACGCACAAACATTTCTATAATTTAATACGACTTATGTCTCCACAAGAACGTTGTAATCATCTGATAACATGGTTTCAGGCAAATATGCCTGTTGCCGAAAGCGAGTTACACTACGGCTCGCCTTACGAGTTGCTGGTAGCAGTGATTCTTTCGGCGCAATGCACCGATAAGCGTGTAAACATAGTGACACCGCCATTATTAAAAGCTTTTCCTACCGCCGAAGCAATGGCCGCTACTTCGCAAGAGGTTGTGTTTGAGTATATCAAGAGTGTATCTTATCCCAATAACAAAGCAAAGCATCTGGTAATGATGGCTCGGCAGTTGATGTCCGAATTTGGTGGCGTAGTGCCCTCAGAGCCTGAAGAGTTACAAAAATTGCAGGGCGTGGGGCGTAAAACGGCTAACGTAATAGCATCGGTTATTTTCAACAAACCCGCAATGGCAGTCGATACGCATGTCTTTCGTATTTCAGAGCGGTTGGGCTTGACCACCAACTCCAAATCGCCGCTCGAAACGGAAAAGGTATTGGTAAGCCTTTTTCCACCCGAACTGATACCCAAAGCACATCATTGGCTTATCTTACACGGGCGTTATGTGTGTATTGCCCGAAAACCGAAATGCACTGAATGTGGCATCCGTGAGTGGTGCCGGTATTATAATAATTCCATAATTTCAAGTTTCAAAGTTTCATAATTTCAATGGCCTTCAGGAATTATTAATTGGCCATTGTTTATTATTAATTAGCATGTTATGAATTTTCCAACTATATCTTACTGTCCTGATCTTTTTAACTATCGTCGCCGCATGACGCAAGAGGTTACTATCGGGCGCTTAAAAATGGGTGGGGTAAATCCTGTCAGATTGCAATCGATGACCAATACTTCTACGCTCGACACTGAGGGAAGCATCGAGCAGTCCATTCGGATTATCGAAGCTGGTGGCGAACTGGTGCGTCTTACAGCGCAAGGTGTGCGGGAAGCGGAAAATCTTCAGAATATTCGTTTGGGCTTAATAGAGCGGGGTTATCGTCAACCTCTATCGGCCGATATTCATTTCAATCCGGCAGCTGCCGAGGTAGCAGCACAATATGTCGAAAAAGTACGTATTAATCCCGGAAATTTTGTGGATAGTGCCCGCACTTTTCGTCAATTAGAGTACGATGATGAGAGCTACGCGCTTGAAATTGACAAAATACGTGCACGATTATTGCCGTTGCTCGAGATTTGCCGCCGTCATCACACCGCTTTGCGTTTGGGTGTAAACCATGGCTCGCTTTCCGACCGAATTATGAGTCGCTATGGCGATTCTCCGGCAGGAATGGTGGAGTCGTGCATGGAGTTTTTGCGGATTTGTCGCGAGCAACATTTTGGCAATGTGGTGATTTCCATTAAGGCTTCCAATACAGTGGTGATGGTGCAAACCGTGCGACTGATGGTGGCCACAATGATTGAAGAAGGAATGTCGTTTCCGCTCCATTTGGGTGTGACCGAAGCAGGTGATGCCGAAGCAGGACGTATAAAATCGGCAGTGGGTATTGGCGCGTTATTAGCCGATGGAATTGGCGATACCATTCGCGTGTCGTTGAGTGAAGATCCCGAAAAAGAGATTCCTGTGGCCGATAAGTTATTGAAACATGTGGTGGGTTGTGCCTGTCATTTGCCAATCAGAGCTAAGGTAAACGCCAGTTTCAATCCTTATATATATCAACGCAGAGTCACTCTTAAAGCCGGTAGCGTGGGCAATGGTCAGTTGCCGGTAGTGATCGGTAGCGGGGTCGATTTTGGCGAAATGAAGCCTGATTTTATCAAAAACCAGATAGCACTTTTTACCGCACCGCAGCTTCAAGCCGCCATGGTTTCTCCTACTTCGGTGAAATTTGTACAGCTTACCTATCGCGATTTGACGGATACTGTAATTGACCAACTGAAATCATCTGAAAATGTGGTGGTGGTACTTTCGTCCGATCATGCCAATCCGGTGGGCGAAATGCGTGCATTTTTTCACACCTTGCTCAATCACGGTTGTCAGGTGCCGGTGGTGTTGCATTGTCATTATTCCGAAGCCGATACCGAAAGTTTTCAGGTGGCAGCTGCAGCCGATTTAGGTGTGTTGTTTATTGATGGTTTTGGTGATGGTATTTGGCTTGAAAACAATGAGCTATCGGCATCCGTAGTAGTTTCGACTGCTTTCGGTATCTTGCAGGCATCGCGGGTGCGCACCACTTCCACGGAGTTTATCTCGTGTCCCGGTTGCGGTCGTACCTTGTTCGACTTACAAACCACCATTGCCAAGGTAAAAGCGGCCACCAAACATCTTCCCGGACTCAAAATAGGCATTATGGGCTGCATTGTGAATGGCCCCGGCGAAATGGCCGATGCCGATTACGGTTACGTAGGTGCCGGCAAAGGAAAGATAAGCCTTTATCGTCGCAAAGAGTGCGTGGAGAAAAATATTTCTGAAGAAGAAGCGGTGGATAAGCTTCTTGCACTGATAAATCAATTTGAGAAAAAATAAAATGCTAATTGGTTAATATGAGAATGAGCTAATTAGATTCAAAGCATTTAACTTGTATGTTGAAAAACCTATTCAGTAAAGTGGGACACCGCCCAGCCTTGGGAGGCTTGGAGGTGTTTAAATACATCGGACCAGGGTTGCTGGTTACGATGGGCTTTATTGATCCCGGCAACTGGGCAACCAACATTGCCGGTGGTGCCGGATATGGCTATACCTTACTGTGGGTGGTGACATTGAGCACGCTGATGCTGATAGTGTTGCAACACAATGTGGCTCACTTGGGCATTGTTACCGGCTTGTGTCTTTCCGAAGCAAGTACACAATATTTACGACCTGCCTTTTCGCGCACGGTGCTTGGAAGCGCTATGCTGGCATCCGTTTCCACCTCGTTGGCGGAGGTATTGGGCGCAGCCATTGCCCTGCAAATGTTATTCGGCTTGCCGCTTAAAGTGGGTGCGGTGCTATCAGCGGCATTGGTGCTTATATTGCTCTTTACCAACTCTTATCGCAAAATTGAACGATGGATTATCGGCTTTGTATCGCTTATCGGCATTTCGTTTATCTATGAACTTTCGATAGTGCATGTGGAGTGGGGTAGCGTGGTGCAGGACATGGTGACACCGCAAATTCCGCATGGGTCGTTGCTGATTATTCTCAGTGTGTTGGGTGCCGTAGTGATGCCACACAACCTGTTTCTTCATTCGGAGGTCATACAGAGCCGACAACTGCATAAGCGCGATGATGCCTCCATACATAAATTGCTGAAATATGAGTTTGTGGATACCCTGCTTTCGATGGTGGTGGGTTGGGGCATCAACAGTGCCATGTTTATTATGGCGGCAGCCACTTTTTTCAAGGTAGGTAAGCCGGTGAGTGAGCTTCAACAGGCACACGAACTATTACAACCGCTTTTGGGCAATAACGCTACGGTGATTTTTGCCGCGGCTTTGCTGATGGCAGGAATTGCTTCAAGTGTTACTTCGGGCATGGCGGGCGGCTCTATTTTTGCCGGTCTTTTTTCCGAACCGTACGACATAAAGGATAGCCATTCTCGATGGGGTGTGCTTATCTCCATTGTGGGAGCCTTGGCCATTATCTTCTTTATCAGCGACCCTTTCAAGGGGCTGATTGTGTCGCAGATGCTGCTTAGTGTGCAGTTGCCCATAACGGTATTAGTACAGGTTTATCTTACCTCGTCGCGCAAGGTGATGGGGAAATATGCCAATAGCAAAGGCACTGTTCTGCTGATTTCGGGCATCGCAGCCATTGTGATTGCGCTCAATATTGCCTTATTGCTCAGTATGGTTGGGGTGGTGAAATGATTTAGAATAGTAGAATAAAACTGCTGTTTGAGTGTAATACAATAATATTATCACGATGAAGACTTTTAAAAATTATTTATGTTGGAGTGTGGGTGTTATTTTCTTCACCCTTTTAATTGATGCATGTGGCAAGGCTGATGGCGATACCTCTTATAAGTTAAATGGGAATGAGAAGTGGATAGAAGCTGTCAATAGGAAGGATACGTTAATCTTCAATGTGCCGGACTCTTCTACATTTGCATTGAAAAGGGGCAATGAAATGGTAAATGGATATTGGCTTCCTAAGAGTGGATCGGGATTTTATGAGTATAAGTTTCGGCACGATTCGATATTGGTCAATAATATGGTGTGGGATTGTATATGCTTTCCTGCCTATTATTTCCTGTTGAGTAAGGATAATTCTACGCTTATTACGGGAAATTTCTTCGATAGCAGCAAACCCACTACTGCGCATATCACCTTTTATCGTCTCAAATAATTATTGAGAAATTTATTATGGTTTGAGTTGATTTCGTTCTTAATCGTTTGAAATATAAATGTGTAATATGTTATTTTGATATGGTTGCGAGAAGCTTAGTAAGAGGAAACAATCACAAAGTCAATAACTATTTGAAATGATTCTTTTTCCGTACTTTTGCAAACTCAAATTTTATTTCGAATCAATTTATGACAACCGACGAAATTGTATTGATTAATATATCCGGCGAAGACCGCTCGGGCGTAACCTCCGCACTCACAGCGGTATTGGCGCGTTATGGTGCATTTATTCTTGATATTGGGCAGGCCGATATTCACAATCATCTCTCATTAGGGATTTTGTATAAAACAGAAAGCGAAAATTCGGGCGAGATAATGAAAGAGCTGTTGCTCAAATCGTACGAGCTGGAGGTTGGCATCAAGTTTACACCTATTTCAGAAGAACGCTATGAGCGATGGGTGAATCTTCAGGGGAAAAACCGATTTATAATCACTCTTTTGGGACGAAAACTGACTGCACAACAAATTACCGAAGTCACCGAAATTATTGCAGATCAGGGAATGAATATCGATAATATTCAGCGACTTACAGGACGTATTCCGTTGCAGGTCGAAGATCGAAATTCTAAATCGTGTGTGGAGTTATCGGTACGTGGAACTCCACGCGACAAAGCCGAACTACAAAGCAAATTTATGGAAATGAGTGCCCGTTTACAGTTCGATATCTCATTCCAACAAGACAATATGTATCGTCGCAGTCGTCGCCTTATCTGTTTTGATATGGATTCTACATTGATTGAAACAGAAGTAATCGACGAACTTGCTGATCGTGCGGGAGTAGGAGAGCAGGTGAGGGCCATTACCGAATCGGCCATGCGGGGCGAAATTGATTTTGTGGAAAGCTTCAAGCAACGTGTCAAGCTACTGAAAGGTCTTGACGAGTCAGTTATGTTGGAAATTGCTGATAATCTCCCTATTACCGAAGGGCTGGATCGTTTGGTAAGCGTATTGAAACGTGTGGGAATTAAAATTGCAGTACTTTCGGGAGGATTTACCTATTTTGGGGAATATCTAAAGCAAAAATACAATTTTGATTATATGTATGCCAACGAACTCGAAATTGTGGATGGCAAGCTTACCGGCAACTATAAAGGCGAAATTGTGGATGGCAAGCGCAAGGCAGAATTGCTGCGACTTATTGCTCAGGTGGAGAAAGTAGATATTGCCCAAACCATTGCTGTGGGCGATGGCGCAAATGATTTGCCGATGTTGGGCATTGCCGGCTTGGGTATTGCTTTTCATGCCAAACAAAAGGTGAAGGAAAATGCGCGCCAGTCCATTTCAACGATTGGCTTGGATGGCATTCTTTATTTTCTTGGCTTCAAAGATTCTTACCTGAATGTGTAAATGAGTACTATCCGACCAATTTCCAAAGAAGATAATCGCCCGTTAGCGGAGTTAATCAGAAAGGTGTTTCGTGAGTTTCATATCGATCTTCCCGGCACGGTTTATACCGATCCTACCACCGATCATCTCTTCGAACTCTTTAATAAAGAAGGGTCTGTGTATTGGGTAGCAGAGGAAAATGGTGTTCAGTTTGGTGGTTGTGGCATTTTTCCCACCGAAGGTTTACCCGAAGGATGTGCCGAGTTGGTCAAGTTTTATCTCTCGTCCGAATGTCGTGGAAAGGGAATAGGTAAATTGCTAATGCAACAATGTTTTCGTTCGGCTAAAGAGATGGACTACACTCAATTATACCTCGAAAGTTTTCCCGAACTTTCCACAGCCGTAGGAATGTACGAAAAAGAGGGATTCCACGCAATTGCTTATCCTTTAGGAAATTCGGGACATACGGCCTGTACTTTGTGGATGGTCAAAGATTTGTAAACAACAAAATATTGTATCTCAACATTTATTATTTACTTAAAACCCAATTTATTATGAACGCAGCAAATAGAAATAAATTAATTCGTCAGGTTTCCCTTTCATTATTGCTTTTGGTTGCTGTTTTGCAAGTGATTACGGTCATTATGATGGTGTTTGATTTTCGCCCTTTTGATGTGGGTGATGTGCATTCCATCTGTGGATTTATCCTGCTTGGCTTGGTAATTGTGCATATTCTGGTTTTTCGCAAGAACTTGAAACACTACCTTTTCCCTCAAAAGTAATTTTTGGTAAGGCATTGAAATTTACTGTTATCTCTTCAATGCCTCATCATAAATCTTTCTTACTTTCAGTCCTGCATCTTCCCATGTGATGCGGTTTACTTCGTTGCGTCCTTCTTCACGAAGGCTTTTGTACATTGCAGGATATTTCACGATAGAGTAAATTGCGTCAGCCATGGCATCAATATCCCAATAATCGGTCTTGATGGCATGATTTAGTATTTCCGCACATCCCGATTGTTTTGAAATAATACTCGGAGTCCCCACTTGCATCGCCTCCAAAGGTGAAATACCGAACGGTTCGGATACCGAAGGCATTATATATACATCGCTTTGTGCCAGCATTTCATGTACCTGCCTGCCTTTCAGAAAACCTGTGAAATGGAATCTGTCTGCCATGCCTCGTTGTGCTACTAAATGAATCATTTCATTCATCATATCACCACTTCCGGCCATCACGAAGCGCACATGACGGGTTTTCTGTAACACGCGTGAAGCAGCTTCCACAAAGTATTCAGGTCCTTTTTGCATGGTGATACGTCCCAAAAAAGTGACAATTTTGTCTTTGCGTTCTTGCTTGACAAATGTATCCACATCGGGCAGCGGCTCTACGGCATTATGTACCGTAGTTACTTTACGTGGATCAATGTGATATTTCTCAATCACAATTTGTCGGGTGAGATTACTTACCGTGATAATATGATCGGCAGTATCCATTCCCCGTTTTTCGATGCCATATACCGTGGGATTCACATTTCCACGACTTCGGTCGAAATCGGTGGCGTGCACATGTATTATCAATGGCTTGCCTGTGATTTGTTTTGCAAAAATGCCTGCAGGATAGGTAAGCCAGTCGTGCGAATGAATAATATCGAATGGATATGAGTGGGCAATAACACTGGCCGCAGCCTCATAATTTGAAATCTCTTCGAGCAAATTGTCAGGATATTTCCCTGAAAAGCCAATACAGCCCAAATCATTTGTGCCAATACGGCTATAATCGTATCGGATATGGTTGCGTAAATGGAAATATACATCGGGACTCATAAATTTGCCGATGCGTTCATTCACAAAATCCCAATCATGATCTTTCCAGACAACAGGTACATTGCATGCACCAATAATTCTCAGGAAGCTTTGGTCTTCATCCCCATGCGGGCGAGGAATAACAAAGGTGATTTCCATATCGGGCTGCAGTGCCATACCGCGTGTGAGCCCATAGCTCGCAGTTCCCAAGCCACCTAAAATATGAGGAGGAAACTCCCACCCAAACATTAATGCTTTCATAGGCTATATGGTTCGAAATTAGTTATTAGAAATTTAAGGTGCAATTATTTTTTTAGTTATTCTTCTGTTTGCATCATTTTGAGCGTACGCAGAATTTCCGCGACACTCATTGCAAACGACATGGCTCCGTGTCCGGTAAATGGTGGATTGCCATCGTGTAATTCAGATAATGTGCCAAGGCACAATTCGCTCATTTCACTTTCAAAACCAATCAGCATACGTTCAATAAACGAATATCCGCTGCGCTTGTATATTCTCAGATAGGCCTCAGCAAACGCTCCGGTCAGCCATGGCCACACAGGACCGTTGTGATAGTTTCTGTCGCGATCTAATTGTCCACCTACATAATTTGGGCGATAGAATGGACATTTGGGGCTTAAAGTGCGCAATCCTTTTGGTGTAAGCAGTTCGCGGGTTGTAATATCAACAATAGATTTTTGTTGAGCTTTTTCAAGCGGCGAAAAGGGTAGTGATACTGCAAAAATCATATTCGGACGCACCTCCCAGTCTTTATATTCGCCATCCACAAAATCATGCAGGTAAGTACCGTTCCAAAATACATGCGTTATCGATTGTCGCGTCATTTCCGACTGATAATCGAGCAGGTCGGCTGCATATTCATCTTGTTGGGAGGTTGCTAATTCAGCTCCAAATTTCAACGCATTATACCACAATGCGTTGATTTCTACAATATATCCTGTACGTGGAGTGATTGGGTGTCCGTTTTCCACAGAATTCATCCACGTAGCAGGTTTTTCAATGCCATTGGTGTATAACAAGCCGTTTTCGTGTAAAAACAGATTGGGATGATTTTGTTTGCGGATAAAGGTGATAATTTGCAAAACGGTTTTTCCATAGAGCGAGAAAGCCTGTCCGATAGAAGTAGCTTTTGCATAATGTTGTACTGCTCTGATAAACCAAAGCAACACATCAGGAGCTTCCAATTCAAACAATTGTTTTTCTAATGGCGCACCTTTCATGAAATTATTTACATCCACAAGTGCTGTTGCCATTATCTTCTCGAAAGTACCCACATCATCTATGCTAATGGTTGTTCCGGGCAAGGCAATAAATTCGTCGCGTGCCCTCGGTTTGAACCAGGGATATCCGGCCAGCAAATAATAATCACCGCTTCGTTTGAGATAAAACTGTTGAGCGGCATTCTTTAAGCTACTGTAGAAATTACTTCTTGAAGTTCGTTTTTCCACTTCCGCATCGTAGAGTTCAGTCAGATTATGAGTTTCCACAGAAGATGTTCCGGCAGAGAATATTACACTTTCTCCTTTCGAAATAGTCAATTCAAAATATCCGGGTACAAGCAAATCTTCTTTGAATTTGTACCCTCGTTCCTGTTCTTTGGGATATTCAATTCCACGATACCAATTGGGCAAAGAATGAAACTCATTCTCTTTGGTAAGTTGCATATATAGAGATGGATATCCGGTATAAAGACACATTGAAATACCGTTTTCCGTATTCGAATGACTGGTGTCGGCTACATCATTGGCAATACAAAGCGTATTTACGCTACGGAATGCCAAAAATGGATGCAGGCGTAATGTGGTACGTGAGTGTGCATCCAGCAAGGTGTATTTGATAAGAATTCGGTTTTCGTGTGAGATGAATACTCTCTCTTTTGATAAAATGACGCCACCTACCCGGTAAATGGTACGGGCTACAGCATCAATATTAAACTCGCGAATATATTTGTGTCCGTTTGGGCTAAAATTATTGCCTTCGTATTTATGCAATCCGAGGTTAAACTCGGCACCATGTTGAATCACCGTTTCATCAAGCGATGAAAGCAATACATGGTTCTCATCATCCAGTTCGGGCACAGGAACAACAAGCAAACCGTGATATTTGCGTGTGTTGCAATCCGTGATGGTAGTTGCGCTGTAAGCACCCGATTTGTTGGTGCGCAACATCTCCTTACGTAACGATTTCTGCAGGTTTGTCAGCAGTGTTTTGTCGAATTTCAGGTAACTCATGGTAATTGAGATTTTGAGTTGGGGTATGTTACAAAAGAAAATCGTTGCAAGTTATCATTTATTTTTAAAATAGCAATGGGAGAACTCATTTTTTATCACTTCAACAAAGTAAATCTTGTCTATACATTTCTAATGATAATTGTCAAAGGAATTTTGATAATGTGGATTGTCCGACTTAAGTATTTCTGTTTTTGAATTTGAGTAAATAATTAAAAATTTGCGCAAGATAAAAAAACCTGTAACGCACTAATAATGACATAATCTTTTCTCCTCTTTTGAAGGTTGAAAAATAAAACCTTTCTTCCCTCTCAAAGAGATGGCTGTACTCTTTTCTGAGTAGAAGAGAATTAGTGTCAATTAAAAGGGTGATCTTAGCTTGTGCTTTTGCAAATTCTATAGTTGACTTGAAACTATTTTGCTCTTTTTTATCAATCAAAAAATCGTTCAGTAATTCCCAAAACCGTTGCGTATTTTCAAAGTGCATACGACTTCTGGTTGCAGTTATTGCATTGGTATTGTATTTTACATAGTGATACAGAATTTGATCTACTTTGATGATTTTTTTTGCGTAATAATATATTCGAGTCATTGTATGTCGATCTTCGAGAAAATTTAATCCTTCAGGTACTCTGCAATCATTTCTTAGATACAATTCTCTTTTTATAAGTTTATTCCATATTGCCCAGTAGCATAAAGGATTTGCAATTATTTCCGCGAAATATTCAGTCGAAATTTTGGGAATATAATTTGTGTAAAGTATTGACTTATTTGAATATTCTATTGTCGCATCGCATACAGCAATGTCTGCATTGTGTTTAATAGCATTAGAATAAAGCGCCTCTATCATGTTTAATTCTATGTAATCATCACTGTCCATGGCTAGGAGGTAATCTCCTGATGAAGCATCAATAGCGGTGTTTCGAGCTACAGCAAGCCCTTTGTTTTCAGTATGATGTATTACTTTAATTTGGCTTCTTCTATTTGGATATGCTTCTAAAACCTTTATAAGTTTCTCGATACTGTTATCTGTAGATGCATCATTAACAAATATGTATTCAATATCTGAAAATGTTTGTCCAAACAAGCTGTGTGTACATTTTTCAATGAATGCAGATACATTGTAAACGGGAACCAAAATTGAAACTTTGGGGTTCATAACAAATGGTGTTTTTTTATCATGTATCGGCAATAAAAAATCTCAGTAACTCCAGAAGCTGAAAGAGCTATTGCCAAAACAATAATATGATTTGTTATCATCAATCCAATAAAACAAAATGCAAAAAAACTTAAAAGAGCAACGATTTGGTTTTTTGTTACTAAGTAGTATTTTTTGAGGGGTATAAATATAAAATATATGTAGCAACCTACGGCCAACCAAACACATATAGTAATACTCATAATAATTGATATCGGATAAGCATCTAACATCATATTTCCACCTAAAAATAAAATTACCCACTTTCCAAGCAAAATAATCAAAGCAATAATAAAAAAACTAAGGAAATACTCATATCTGATTATTTTCTTTACAATTTGTGGTTGATGTTTTTTTGCTATTTGAGGGAAAATGGCACCATTAATACTACTGGTTATTACACGAGGAATAAAAATGATTTTGTTTGCTAAATCATAAATAGCCACATCTCGCATACCGAAGAATATTCCTATAATTAAATTGGCACTTTGCTCTTTTAGACTTTCTGCAATGGATGTAAAAAAAAATGGGAGAGATTCATGCATCAAAGGCTTTAATTCTTTAAATGACTGCCATTTAAAAATAATATTTTCTTTAGTTCTAAGTATAATGGTTGCTGATACCCCTACTAAAATACTTGTTGAAGACATGATTAAAGCGTAAATCCAACAATCATCAGGCGTTTTGATTAAAAAATAAATCAACGGAAGGGTCATGAATCTAAACGCAACTTGCAGATTGGTTATGATCTTCATTTTTTGTATTCCCTGAAAAAACCATGTGGGAAATAGAATTTCTGACAGCATCAGAAATGAGCTTAAAAAATAAATGAGCCAATGTTTATTTAGAGAAGGAATACTAATAATCAAAACAGCTAAAATAAATGAGGATAATAATGTAATATAGAATTTAGCTGTTAAAACGCCAGACATAATTTTGGACTTTACCTCAATACTATCTTGATTTTGAGCAATTAGTTTTGTGGCAGGCAAATTAAATCCGAAGGATATCAAACTGGTAAAATAGCCAACCAATGACATTGAAAACACATACAAACCATAACTTTCTGCACCCAATTTTCTTATTACAAATGGATATATGAGTATACCAAACAATGAATTTATTGCTTGCAGTGCTGTCATGAAAAAATAATTCTCGATTATCTTCTTATGCTGCGAAGTAAAACTAACTATTGATGATATGCGATATTTCACGGTTAAAATTTAAGATCCGTTTATAAGAACTTAACCAAAGTTCAGGTGCATTATTGAGCATTCTTTTTTGCAACAACAGCATAAGCCAATGGAAATGTTTTCGAACTTCGTTGCGATAGATTGTGTCCCCACCGAGTTTTAACAAACCAACTTGCAGTTTTTTGAGCAATAACAGCATATATCGCTCCGATAAATGGAATGCGAGCTATCACTTTCGAACTTACATCGGCCAAAACTTCGGGTGAACCTCCGAGTGCTTGAAATTGAACTATTTCAAATCCATTTTCGATTAACATAGCTTTCAGTGCAAATTCGGTGTACCGAAAATAGTCGAATGGTTTGTCATGTATCCAGTAGAAAAAAGGGACATTCATCAATAAAATACCCTCTGGGCTTAATATTCTGTGAATTTCACAAAGTAGAAAATCAGGTTTTCGGATATGCTCGAGTACATCCGACAGTAAGACTGTTTCAAACGATTCATTTTCAAAGTTGAGTTGTTGATTCAAATCTTGCTCCATATCAATATATGGGCTTTGGCTGCTGTCATTTGCCCAATCCACACAAGTCACATCAGTTGCGTAGTTTTTGTAAGCGGCATACAAGGGTGCCAGACCGCATCCCAAATCGATAAGTCTACCTTTCACATATTTGGGCAGCATTTTAGAATAAAAATCAGCTATAAGATTTACCAATAGGCGAGAAGAATACCCGACTTCAAGTCTGTTTTTTGAATAGCTGAGTTTCCCTTCTTTATAGCTGAATTTGGAGGGTGTCCAACTTTCTCTATTTTTCACAAGTATCTTTTTTTAAGTGTTTTATTTCTATCAGTTGAATTCAAATAGTAATTTTTATTCTTGTTTTTTAGCGGCAATAGCCGAGCTATACACCTTATCAAACGCTTCAGCGATAGCATTGGTGCCAAAGTGTTCCAAAGCATAGTCTGCAATAAACTGTGAAGGTGCAAATTGTGTCCCACTCAAACATTTTTTCATCGCCAAATACAAGCTGTTCTCATCTTCTTTATCAATTAATATACCAAATTCTCCTGGGAAAAATTCAGTAATTCCCCCTACTTTAGTGGCTATTACCGGCAATCCACAAGCAAATGCTTCATTAATCACGCATGGTTGATTCTCTTTGTTGCTAAATAGAATGAAGGTATCGCTGGATGTCATTTTTTGTGCCACTTCATTTGGAGTAAGCTGTCCAAACGTTTTTATTACATTTTCTAAATGATTTTTCTCTCTAAATTGCAGTATTTGGTTGATATCTCCATCGCCACCTATATGTAACTCAAAACAATCATTTTCTAAGGCTAATCGTCTTGAAACTTTCAATATTCCCGAAATATTTTTGTGATTATCCAATAGAGATGAGATATGTAGAAAGATGAACTTCTCAGATTTTTCTTTGGCTTTCAGATGAAAAATTTGAGGATCAAATACATTTGGAATTGTTTGTTGTGGAATATTGTTACCCACAATCCGCATATTATTTCCTAAGAACGAACATACCGGCAATAAAATTGAAGCCCTACGGGCAACCAGTTTTGCCACAAATTGTTCTTTCTGGGAAATAGAATCATCGTTCCAAAGTGTCCAATGTTCAGTAATTACATACGGAATATTCTTTCGCAGTTTGTAATATAACGCGATAACCCCGTAGTAATGAAGCACATTTAGATGAATAACATCAAACGCACTTACGCGATTCAATCCAAGGCGATATGCCTTTATTTTTTTGAACGCATTGGTGATTTTATGTTTACCTGGACTGAAATAGACAATGATAGTATTTACTCCGGCTATAATATTTTCGGCAATTTCATAAGGCTTTGTTAGTGTTTTATCGCTTATTGCAAATACAACGGTTACCCGATGTTTAGTCGCTACTGTTTCAGCATGGCGTTGAACAAAATTTCCCGCAGTAGTGTGTACGCGTGAAGGATACCAATGTGCTAAAAAAAGTATATGTAGAGGGTGTTTCAAGGTAATAGTATTAGAAAAGAAGTTTTTGAAAACCATTTTTTTAAATGCACAGCTAAAAGCGTAATTGATGTCGTGTCTTCATTAAAAAATTAATAAAAAATGAACTGCTTTTGGTTATTTCGTTATAGGAAGCTATCCTGTTAGAAAATTGCAGAAACGATTCGGCAACAGGCTCTAACATACTCCCTTCAAAATCAAATATTTTTGTTTTATCTGTCAGTGCTTTAATAGCCTCCATAACCACAAGCGATGAGGCTCCCGATGAACGATATTGTATGTGGATACTTGAAAGCAAATCGTATGCACTGTGTTGATCCCAAACCACAAAAAGTGCTGCATGAATTTCGTGTTTATCGCAGGCTGCAATTATAAAACCTTGATT